>Ga0070682_100000698_pt1 | contig 20186 bp, 9 predicted proteins | sample KBSC63LmetaG_FD_64668 | JGI IMG/M metagenome (GOLD analysis project Ga0070682, IMG submission 64668) | Corn rhizosphere microbial communities from Kellogg Biological Station, Michigan, USA - KBS C6-3L metaG | ecosystem: Host-associated > Plants > Roots > Rhizosphere | place: USA: Michigan...
TGATTCCCGATCAGCCGGTGAAGCTTGGAGCCGCACCGTCGAACACGTTGAAGTGGGTGGAAGGCGATATCTATAGCAGCGATCTCAACAAGCTGCTTCCGTCGGTCGGCTTTGCGTGGGATCCGTTCAAGAGTGGCAAGACCTCGATTCGCGGAAACTACCGCATGGCGTCTGATCGCATCGCCACATTCCTTTTTGGCTCGTCGATCTACCAAAGCACGCCCGGCAATAACACGGGTCCGAGCAATTCGGCTTTCGGACAAGCGGGCGGGTTGTTCCGTAACGTTGGACCAGTCATCGCCGCCCTCGCGCCGACACAAACTCCAACGGCGCTACGACAGCCGCCGCCATTCAGCACGGGTTCCCTCAGCGTGCTCGATCCGGATTTGCAGTTCCCCCAGATTCACGAGTGGTCATTCAGCTTCCAGCGCGAAATCCGAAACAACGTCATCGAAGTTAACTACATTGGAAAGCATGGAGTGCACCTGCTGGGTGGCTACAATGTGAACCAGGTGGATATCTTCGCGCGCGTACCTGGAGTGAATCAAAGCTTTGCCGAAGCGTTTGATTTGGTGCGCGACGATATCCGTGCGCACGGCGCCAACAACACGACGGTTTTTCCGGCTCTGATCAATCTGCTGTACACAGGTAATCCTAATAACAACGCCGGCACTGCGACATTCAGAAGCGTAGTAACAACCAACACGATCAGTCTGGGAAACGCGGCGACTGCGGCGTTGCTGACGTCTCAGCGGTTATGCCAGACGGCTGATGTGAACGCCGGGATTTGCACTGCGACCGGTGGACAGCTCATCGGCAGCACAGTTAAAAATCCATTCCTGTTCCAGCCGTTCCCGCAGTTTTCGGGTGGTTTGAACGTCTTCGATAGTAGCGATTACTCCAGGTACGATGGCCTGCAACTAATCTTCAAGCGAAGAATCAGTAAGGGACTCGGATATCAGTTCGGTTACACCCTGTCTAAGTCGAAGGACAATCGCTCGTGGGATCCGTCGCTGAGCACGGTCTCGACAGGTTCGGTCCAATCGGCTTCGAGTACGCCGTTTGATCTGCGAGATCGAAGTCTCAACTACACCTGGTCCGACTTCGATCGGCGACATGTTTTCCAGGGGACGTACACTTACGAGCTGCCGTTCGGCAAGGGCAAGCAGTTCCTTTCCGGCATTCCGTCGGTTCTGGACCACATTATTGGTGGCTGGCAGATGGCGGGAACAGTGCTGTGGACGTCAGGTAGACCATTTACTGTCTATTCGGGAATCAACACCCTCAGCAACGTCGTCCAATCAACTGCAAACTGCAATGACTGCAGCAGAAATATTGGCAGCCTCGTTCTCGAGGGTGGTCGAAACTTCTGGTTCGACACCGACGACCGTAGCAAGTTCAGCCAGCCGGCAACGGGGTCCATCGGAAATACGGGACGCAATTTCTTCCTCGCTCCGCACTACTTCCAGTGGGATTCTTCGCTCTCTAAGAGATTCAGAATTACTGAGCGTGTCGGATTCGATCTGCGTGTGGATGCCCGCAATGTTTTGAACAACCCGTCGTTTGACAATCCGACCGCCGTCTTCACCTCGACGATCTTCGGACGCATCAACGATTCGGTTACCAACAACGCGCGTCGCATCCAGGTCTCAGGCAAGCTGAGCTTCTAAGCCTTCATCCACAGATTACACAGATTGTTTCTGTGTAATCTGTGGATTGTCTTTTTCCTAGAACTGCAACTTCAGCGCAAACTGAATCACTCTCGCAGCTTCACCTGTCTGCACGATCGTCTGTGTCGATGGTGGCGCCACCGCAGCGCAGCAAGTCTGTGCAAACACGCTCGACTGAATACTCGGCGAACCGACGGAAGCGTCGCGCGGGTTGTCAAAGTTAGCGTGGTTGAAAGCATTGAACATCTCTGTTCTAAATTGCAGCTTCACACGCTCGTTGAATGCAAACGTCTTGATAAACCCGAGATCTGCATTCCAGTACCTCGGCGCCGTAAAGATGTTCCTGCCTGCACCTTCCTGGCCTGGTGCCGGGAGGCAAAACGGTTGGGAAAGATCGACACCACAGGTGGTCAACGTTACCGGCTTAAATAAAACCGGCCCAGCGAATGTTTGACCCGGCAGTTCCTGTAACTCCGGCTTGATTGGTATCTGCACACCTGCGCGTGATTCATGACTTCCGTTGGCAGTGAACGAGCCGCTGCGAACGGCAAATGGTTCCCCGCTCATGACAGTAAATATAGAGTTGATGGTCCAACCGCCGATTATTTGATTCACAATACCGTGCGATGAACCAAAAAACCTTTTCCCGCGTCCGAGTGGGACTTCCCAAACAGTGGCGCCGGTGAATGCGTGAGTCCGGTCAAAGTCAGAACGAGCTCGTTCTTGCCGGAAGTCACGGATATCATTTGGCGTGCGTGAATTAGTCGTCGACAAACCGCCTCCGGAAGAAGCACCCACCGGATCCACTGATTGGTTGTCGATCGACTTCCCGAAGGTGTAAGCCATGCTTATCCCCAAACCGCTGCTGAAGCGGCGCCGCAACGTAAACTGCGCCGCGTGATAATTCGAGTCGCCGCTGTTGTCCAAATAAGTAATCACACTGAACTGCTGATTTGGTCGCAGCTTGAAAAACAACGTAGTGTCTTCAATCCTTCGGGCCGTACCGCCGATGTTGTTGGTGTTCAGTTCTCCTTGTGTAGTGGTCGAATTAACAAAGGCAGCGTTAATGCCCGTGCCGGGTGCGAGCATTGGAATCTGCCCTGTCGTAAACACCGGAACGCAAGGCGGTTTCGTATTGTCGCGATTCGCACCACTTGGCAGACAGTTGGTAGCACGATTGTTCGCCTGCAACTTTAGAAACGAATCCAAAATTGGTTCTACCTTGATTTGGTTTATGTCGTAGGCCATGAACAGGTGTTCGCCGCGACGCCCGATGTAGGAGGCTTGCATTACAAATCCGCCCGGCAGTTCTCGTTGAATACCAAAATTCCACTCGTGAACTGTCGGCAGTTGCATCTTCGGAGCAAAGACGGTGATCGGCTGTGCATTGCCTCGAGGTTGCGGTACGAGCGTAAAGAAGGTAGAAGGTTTCGCTGATGGTGGCGGCAACAAAGTCGGAAACCCACCAGCTACTGTTTTGTCAGCAATACCAGGGACATTTACACATCCCTGGGGGGTGATGGTGGTGAATGGAAAAGTAGTCGTGCAGGTTTGGACCAGCCCCGGAGTTCGTCCCGCTGCCGCAGTGACCTGAAATGACGAGATAGTGTCAAAGGCAAGTCCATACCCCAACCGGATCACACTCTGGCCGTTACTCCCAAACAAGGTTTTCAGGAAGCCCGATTTGTAATCAGGGCTGTAGGCCAGACCGAACCGCGGGCCGATAGCCCATGTGAAGTCACCCTCGTACCAGTGTTTCGCAGGCGCGAAAGTAACGGCGCTACTTGCGGCTATCGGACTAGTGGCGACAAACACATTCTCCTGAGGTGATGTGTTCGCAGGCGGATTGATTTCCCAGCGAGCGCCATAGTTCAGCGTGAGATTGGATTTGATCTTCCATTCATCCTGGAAGAACAGGTTGTATTGGTCCAGGTTATGTTTTTCAGCATACAGCGTAACGCTGTCGCCGGTTTTGAAAGGCAGGAATGCGTCGTCTTTCAAATTGGAGATAAACGTTTGCGAAATGCGCGCGGGCAAACCGTAGAGAGTATTAATCAGATTGCCCAGGGTGCCTGCATCGTTTGAAGCGTTGATATTCTGAGCCGCTGTGAATCCGTCCGAACTGAAGGGGTTTCTATTCGCTTGCGAGAATGTTACTGAAGGTGTGACGTTGATGCCTCCGGGTTGACCTCGCTGATCGACATGGCGGTAGAACCTGAAATTGATACCGCCGCGAAACACGTGTGCACCATGAACGAGGCTCAAGTTATCCAGGATCTGCGGCGTCGTTACCCAACGCGCCGTGCGCGGAGTGTTGATATATGGCTCACTAAGGCTGGTGAAGTCATATGGTGGCACATCAGGCCACAGGGGATTCGCTTCGCCCTGGGTGAATAAAAAACCAAAGCGGCCGTATCCCATTGTTAATTCATTAACGATTCGTGGCGAAATAACTCGACGCCAACCTATCGCCAGATTCGAAGTGCGACGAAACACTTCACCCAGCGCGGGATTGTCCGGATAAACCTGCGGGCGCCCATTAAGTGGATCACCTTTCAGCGTGTTGTAGTCAGACCAAAGGTAACGGGCAAACACACTGTTCTTCTCATTGAAATTATGATCCACGCGGACGTTGATTGCGGGTCCGCGGATTGCCGTTGGCGGATTCCAGAGGAATGTAGCCGTATTCAGTCCGTCACCGGAGGTGAAGTTGTTGGGAAGCGGGAACAACTTGAGAAGGTTTGCGACTGCTGGATCGAGCGGTTTGGCTGTTCCGGTAGGGTTGTTATTGCCACCGCCCGGCCTCGTGTCGTACGTGCGAACACAACCGACACTGGTTGGAGTTGCACAAAGAGGAACACGCAGGGCACCGGTATTCGGATCCACCAACAACGGCGAATTGCGAAGTATGGGGGCGCTGCCTGCGATCCTAAGCTCGTGATCCGGATCAGGCACGAAGTACCGGAAGATTCCAGCACGCGCAAGCGGAGTGTAGACGATGGGAATACCAAAAGTCTGATCGATCGGTTGGGTGAAGTCGACACGGTTGTACTGCCAGCTTCCGAAAAAGAAAGTCTTGTTTTTCTTAATCGGACCTCCCAATTCAAATCCGTATTGGCCCATTCTGATAACTGGCTTGGGAGTCTTTTGGGCGTTGGCAAACCACTCGTTTGCGTTCAAAGCATCGTTACGGTAGAAACCGAAAACTGTGCCGTGGAAATCGCTGGTTCCGCTGCGAGTGGCAATCGAAATAGAAGCGCCGCTGTTCCGACCTTCCTCGGCGGTCGCGTTATTGGTGGTCACTTTAAATTCCTGCACGTTGTCAGGGTTAATGCGATAAAGATTCGATACCGGGTTGGGCACACTCGATTCATTTGCTTCGATGCCATCAATGGTGACGTTGTATGCGCGATCTCTCGATCCGTTCACATGTACCCCAGAGCCGGCGCCGCCAAAAGAGCGCTGTACCACGCCGGGTTCGAGCAACAACAACGTGAGCGGATTGCGACCATTTAGCGGCAAGGTCTCGATCGCCTTCTGCTCCACCACGTTTCCAAGAGTGGCGTTTGCTGTTTGCAGTTGTTCCACACCACCTTGCACGGTTACGGTTTCACTGACTTGCCCCACTTCCAAATTGACGTCGAGATTCAATGGGGTGTTTACCTCGAGGTGGTTCCCGGTCTTCAAAAATTTCTTGAAACCAGTCAGTTCAACCGTGACCGCATAGTCGCCGACAGGAAGAGCTTCGAAAGCATAAACGCCTGCATCTGTGGTCGTCTGTGTATGTGAGACGCCCGTGGCCTCGTTTGTAATTGTGACGGTTGCGCCGGGAACTGATGCCTGCTTCGCGTCAACGACGCGGCCGGTGATTCGAGATGTGCTGGTTTGTGCGGATGTCGTAAGCGGACAGCAGACAGCCACCAAAACCACCACGAGTAAATGTAATTGGTTGGAACGCGACATGGAGAGACCTCCTTATTAAGTTGTTAACGAAGAGAGGAAAACAACTGAGCGTAAACCGCTTGCCAGGCGGTGTCGGAAGGAGTAACCCGGGTCTACCGCAAACCCGGAACAAGATTTAGTTTGCGATGGCGGCAGTATATCGCTCCGCAATTTTGCGTCAAGGTTTTTAGAGTCTTCTCGCTGACTTGAAGTATCAGAGATTATTATCAAAGTGATAAGAACATTTAGCTATTATTATCCCACCTGACCGCCTATAATCCCGGCACTTCGTACCAGGCAACAAAACTCAGAAGCTACGGACCAAACTGGCAGCGTGAAAACGAGTCTCTTCCTTAAGTCTGCAGCAGTGCTGTTGACTGCGCTCGCTCTCGGCGTTTTCCTGTTTACGCGCGTGCGCGTCAACGCCGAAGCGTCCGCTCCTCCCTACGATCTTCTAATCACCAATGCACGCATCGTCGACGGTTCCGGCAACCCATGGTTCAGGGCCGACGTCGCGATTAGAGATGGTCGCATCGCGCGCATCGGTCGTTTAGGACCAGAGACTGCAGGCAGGACCATCGACGCTCGAGGACAAATACTTGCTCCCGGATTTATCGACGTTCACACACACGTCGAATCGATCTACAGCCAGCCCGCCGCCGACAACTTCGTGCGGATGGGTGTGACGACACTCGTCACCGGAAATTGTGGGTCATCAACGACCGAAGTGGGAGAGTTTCTCGGACGCATCAAAGAGAAACCGCTCGCAGTAAATCTTGCAACTCTGATCGCACACGGTTCCGTTCGTCGCAAGGTCATGGGACTCGGCGATCGCGAGCCGACGCCGGAAGAAGTGAAACACATGGAGAGCGTCGTCGAGCAGGGAATGAAAGACGGCGCTGTTGGTCTCTCGACTGGTTTGATTTACGTTCCCGGAACGTACGCGAAGACTGACGAGATCGTGTCGCTCGCTAAAGTTGCGGCACGCTACGGCGGTCTCTACGCGACACACATGCGCAACGAGGGCGACAAGGTTGCGGATGCGATTCGAGAAAGTATTCAGATCGGCGAACAGGCCGGACTTCCGGTCGAGATTTCTCACTTCAAGATCAGTAACAAGAAATTGTGGGGCCAGAGCCCGATGACGCTGGGACTTGTACGCGACGCGCGCGCGCGTGGTCTCTCCGTAACGGTCGACCAATACGCGTATACTGCCAGTTCCACCTCGCTCGAGTCGCGCCTGCCGTCATGGTTGCGCGCCGGTGGTCTGGAAGAAGCGAAGAAGAGACTCGCCGATAAAGACACGCGCGAGCGTGCGATCAACGATACAAAGGATGCCTTGAAGCGAAGTGGTTTTAAGGACTACTCGTTCGCCGTTGTGGCGTCGTATGGTCCAGACAAATCCTTCAACGGCAAATCGATTGTCGAAATCACCAAAACAGGTAAAGAACAAGAGTGACGTCAAAAGCCAGATCGAACAGATGCTCGAGATGTACGAAGCGGGCGGCGCCGCAATGATCTATCACGGCATGGGTGAAGAAGACGTGAAGCGGATCATGCAGGAGCCGTTCACCATGATCGCGTCGGATAGTGGCGTGCGACAGATCGACGAGAGCGTGCCGCATCCGCGTGGTTACGGTAACAACGCGCGCGTGCTCGGGCTGTACGTCCGCGAGTTGAAGTTGATCTCGCTCGAGGATGCAATCAGGAAAATGACTTCATTGCCGGCGCAGACATTCGGCTTCCGCGATCGCGGCTTGATTCGCGAAGGCTTTGCGGCTGACCTTGTCATCTTTGACGAGAAGACGATCGTCGATCGCGCAACTTTCGACAAGCCACACCAGTTTCCGCTCGGGATCAGTTACGTGATTGTGAACGGCGCGCCTGTGCTCGAGAACGATCAAATGACATCAGCGCGCCCCGGTGTCGCTCTTCGTGGCCCAGGTTATCAATAATCTGTGGATAACGACCTTACTCACACAGGAGGAGATATGTGGAGCCCTAAAACAAATTATCCGATCTGCTTGCTCGGATTAGTTCTGACTCTCATTTTCTTGCCAAAGATCGCAACTGCTCAGACCGTCACCGGAACACTGCGCGGCACCGTGAGCGATTCAAAAGGCGCAGTCGTTCCCGGAGCCGACGTCGTCATTCGCAACATGGAGACGGGCCAGGAGCGCACGCTGAAAACGGGCAGCGAAGGCGGTTACTCGGCGCCGTTCATGCCGCTCGGTCGTTACACAATCACTGCGACTGGCCCAGGGTTCAGCAAGGTGACGCAGGAAAACATTGAGCTTGGTTTGAACCAAACGCTCGTGGTGAACTTTGAGTTGAGTCCAAGTGCTGTTACGGAAGCTGTAGTGGTAACTTCCGAGGCGGCGCCCATCAACACGACAAATGCTGAGATCAAGGGCTCACTGAACGCGCAGGAAATTGCGGACAAACCGACATTCAATCAGGGAAGTTTTCTGACACTCGCGGAAACGTTCACCGGATTTCAGGAGAACCCAACGTCGGGGCAGAACAATCCCACCGCCTCATCCGGTTCTTCCGTCAATTTCAACGGTACCGGCACACGTGGCGCGACGTTCCAGATCAATGGAGTGAATAACGACGACTCTTCCGAGAATCAGAATCGCCAGGGAGCGTCGCTCTCGACCATCAAGGAGTTTCAGGTCATTACAAACAACTTCACCGCCGAGTTTGGTCGCGGCTATGGTGCGGTGGTGCTGATCCAAACCAAGTCAGGCACGAACAGACTGAACGGCGACGTTTACTGGTATCACAACGACAGTGCCCTGAACGCAACGAATAACATCGTCTCTCCGGGCGTGAAGAAGGGAGTCAATCGTCGAAATCAGTTTGGCTTTACTTCCGGCTTCCCCATACTGCAGAACCATCTATTTGCGTTTATCAGTTTCGACCATACGGAAAATACAGGCGCGAATAACTTCAACCGCGATGTGTTTACTCTCGCCGAGCGTAATCCTGCAAATTGGTTCAAGCAGACGCCCGCGAACGACACGCCTGCTAATCGAGCGTTCATTCAGAACATTATCGACCGGTTTGCGAATGCGATTCCGAATGATCCAGTGTCGGGTCCGCGCGTGTTTCGCACCGTGCAGGGTTTTAATTTTCCGGCGCGCGACTATTCAGGCCGCCTGGACTGGAACCCGATGGAGTCAGATACGTTCACGGCTCGCTGGCAGTACACGCGCCAGCGGTTTGCGGCGGAAGACATTATTCCCGGTGAACGCGCAGACCAGAATCACAAGCAGCAAAACTTCGGTCTCACCTGGACCCATCTATATTCGACGACGACGGTTGGTGAGTTTCGTTATGGACTGGGATTGCGCACCACGCTAGTTAACATAGCTGACGGGAACGACACGCCAATCGTTCGGTTTACTAACACTGCTCCCGTCACGACGCAGTCGACCATCGGCAACGCGGGAAATTTCCCGATTCAGCGTTACCAAACGGATCATCAATTCGTTTACAACCTGTCCACGCTGTTTGGTTCCAACCACTCCTTCAAATTCGGCACAGACATTCGACGTCAGGCTCTCAACGATCTTGCGGACAGCAACTCGCGCGGATCGTGGAGCTTCAGTGCGACAGCTTCGGTGCTTTGTAACAACGTCAACTACGGCAATGGCTTCAACGCTTTTCTTAATGGCTGCGTTGGCTCATTCACCAAGGGCTATGGACCATTCTTCCTCGAGAACCGCATCAATGAGTCAAACTTCTACGGCGAAGACAATTGGAAACCACGACCGAATTTGACGCTGAACCTCGGTGCTCGCTACGAATACGTCTCAGCGCCGAACGAAATTGGGAACCGCCTCGACTACATCTACGGGTCTGACAAAGACAACATCGAGCCTCGTGTTGGATTTGCGTGGAGTCCTGATTTTGAGAGCGGATTTTTGAAGACGCTCTTTGGGCCAGTAGGTGATTCGTCGATACGCGGCGGATATGGCATCTACCATGGTCGCATATTTCAATCAGTGTTCTCACAAACCGGCGCTGCAGTGCGATTCAATCCGCCCAACGCGTTTATGTACAGCCAGTCCGGCAATCTCAGTTCGGTTTTCAATCCAAACAACCTAACGGATCCGACCAACGGCTTTGTCTTTGTCCCTGGTCCTCAAACTGCGCGACATGCGGAAAACTTGATCGATCCGGGACTCGAAATGCCGTACACGCAACAGTGGAATCTGAGTATTGAGAGACAAATGCCTTTCAACTCCGCTTTGCGAATGAGTTACACCGGCAACCGCGGCGTCGGACTGCTTCGCTACTCCCTCGTGAATCTTCCTCTGAACGATCCGGCCGGTGTGCTTGTCGCCAATCATCCGAACAATGCACCCTCGGTCCTTTATACAGCAGCGCAGCGCACCGCGGGGGATCCGCGTGGCGTGGATGTTCGCGGTCAGGTTCTTCGACCCGCCGCCAACATACTTTGTGCCGGCACTGGCTTGCCGGGAATCGCGGTTTCGGCAACATGTCCAGTCGCCGTTCCGCTGGCGCCACTTGAATATAGTCTGCTTGTTCCGCGTACTAACGAGCGCCGTCCGGATGGTCGCTTTACAACCAACACCGCCGTTTCGAACGGCTCGTGGAGTTACTACAACGCGCTTCAGGTTGAATGGACCAAGCGTTTGAGTCACAACATCAACTTCCAGGCTGCGTACACTTTCAGCAAAGCGATCGATACGACGTCGGAAGCTACTTTCGTCGGTGCTGGTGATTCAAATCAAACCGGCAATGGTACTCGCGATGCACGGGGACTCTCTCGGTTCCATACGCCGCATCGTTTCACCTTCTATGGAACGTATCGCACGCCCTGGTTCAGAGATCAACGCGGTTTCTTTGGACAGACGCTTGGTGGCTGGCAGATCTCAACTGTGGTGAAACTCTCGAAGGGGACGCCGTTCTCGGTTACTACGGCCGCGCGAGATCTAAACTTTGATAGTTTTAGTGAGTTCAGACCAATCCTGCTCGACCCCTCCGTTTTGGGTCGCAGTATCAGCAACCCTGCAAACTCCCGGCAGTTACTACCTGCGTCAGCGTTTCGAACGTTGAATGTCACCGATGTCGGAACGACTCCGATCCTGCTGGGACGTAATACGTTTTTTGGAGATGGAGTTAAGACTGTAGATATCGGATTCGCGAAAGCGTTCCCGATGCCGTGGGAAGGACACAAGCTGACACTGCGCGCCGATTTATTCAATGCGTTCAATCACGTGCAGTACGGTTTTCCGGTCAGTCTCGATATAGCGAATCTGAATTTCGCCGCGATCACGGGAACGGCAACGCAGTATGCGCCACGCAGTGTGCAGTTCTCGTTGCGTTATCAGTACTGAGAAGAAAATGTGAGCTGAGCCTGCGAAGCAGGCGGAAGCATAAAGCCTGGGGCGCAAGCCCCAGGATCGCAGGAAGAAAAAATTGCAGCCCGTGAAACGGGCGGCAGCGCTGTCGCCCGCTCCGCGGGCTTGAATCGGTTTTTTGATTTATTCCTGGGGCTTGCGCCCCAGGCTTTATGCTTCCGCCTGCTTCGCAGGCTTCGTGCAAGGCGTTAAGAATGAAACTCCTGCTCCGCAGGCTTCGTGCAAGGCATTAAGAATGAAACTCCTACTTCGGCTTTCTCTGTGCGTTCTCTCTGTTCTCTGTGGATCTGTGGTGACTTTTTCTCAAACACCACAAACCACAGAGACACAGAGAACACAGAGCTTACACGGAGAAGAAGTACGCGCGCTCTGGGTCGTTCGCACGACGCTGACTTCGCCGGAGAAGATCCATCAACTCGTCAGTGCTGCCGCGGATAACGGCTTCAATACGTTGATTGTCCAGATTCGCGGTCGCGGCGACGCTTATTACAAATCAAGAGTCGAACCGCGTGCGAATGAATTGAAGGACCAGCCACTGTCATTCGATCCACTCGCACTCACACTTGCCGAAGCACACAAACGCGGACTGAAAGTTCATGGTTGGCTAAACACGAGTCTGCTCGCCAACCTCGACGCACTGCCGTCAGATCCCGCGCACGTTTACAACAAACATCCTGAGTGGCTGGCTGTACCCAGGCCGGTTGCCGGTGAGCTCTACGATATGTCGCCACGCGATCCCGCGTATCGTCAGAAGATCGTGGAGTGGTCGAAGGCGAATCGCGGCGAGTTGGAAGGGGTTTACACCGGCCCGGCTAATCCGAAAGTGCGCGATCACATCTACAACATCTGGATGGACGTGCTGAAGCATTATCCGGTTGACGGTTTGCATTTCGACTACGTTCGTTTCGCAAGTCCCGATTTTGATTACAGCCGCACATCGATGGAGAAGTTTCGCAAATGGCTGGAGCCGCAGTTGAGCAGTGAAGAGCGTGCAGAGCTGAAGCGTTTTCTGAAGTCGAACAAGCTCGCCGCAACTGAGCTATTCTGGGCGAAGTTTGCCGACTTTCAACGTCTACAGGTGACAACGCTTGTCGAGCGGATCTACAAGGCGGTGAAGAAGCGACGTCCGGAGGTGGTGGTATCGGCTGCCGTCTTCGCAAACGATGAGAATGCCTACACGCGAAGGTTTCAGGACTGGCGGCGTTGGTTGCAGATGGGAATTTTGGATGTCGCGTGTCCGATGGCGTACTCAACGGACACCGCAGTGTTTCAGAAACAGATCGAAGTAGCGACCAGCACGGCGCAAGCTGCGAACCGGCGTGTGTGGGCTGGCATTGGCGCGTACCGGATACCATCCGATTCGGCGGTCGAAAAGATCAACGTTGCGCGATCGTTGAAGGCCGAGGGCTTCATTTTGTTTTCTTACGACTTTACCGCTCGACCCAGCGAGCTAAACCCCGACGGCGCGTACCTGGAGCGCATCCGCCGCGCCGCCTTTTAATCCACAGATTACACGGATTCCATCGGATAATCTGTGAAATCTGTGGATGTCAGATCTTGTTAATCCGCGGGAGCCGGTGTATAAGTTCATGGACGGTTTCCAGCAATTCTATTTTGCCAATTCAACTATTCTTCCAGGTGGGCAGTTAAGCCATTCCATGTTTCGGCAGCACGCCGATCCAACCAATACGTGCGCGAGGAGCATATGAATAAAAATCTACTTTGCATTGTGATCTTAATCCTGACGGCATTTGCCACTAATACCTTTGCGCAGGATGTTACTGCGCGAATTGATGGGCAGGTTAACGATCCAAACGGGGCGGTCGTATTGAACGCGGCCATAACCCTAACGAATACTAAAACCGGCGAAGTTCGCACAGTCCAATCCAACGATAGCGGTGGCTACACCATCACTCAGATCCAACCCGGCACATACGACTTATCAGTCAAAGCTCAGGGATTCAAGGAATATCTGAGCAGGGCTCTCGAACTGAATGTTAACGATCGGAAGACCATCAATATCCCACTCGAAACGGGTGCGATCACTGAATCGATCACTGTGACTGCGGAAGCTCCTTTGCTTCAAACCAGTCCTACTGTCGGCGACGTCGTGGAGAATCGTCGCGTGGTTGAGCTCCCACTCAACAATCGCAACTTCATGCAACTTCTGACACTCGTCCCCGGCGTGACGGGCAGCGGCACTTCCGAAATCGGTATCGGCTTAACAAACACTGTCGACTTCTCAGTCAACGGTACGCGCCGTAACTCGATCAACTTCCTTGTCGACGGCGCCAGCAATACAGACATTGGTTCGGGCATCACGTTGCTTGCGGTTCCGACGGTCGACTCCATTCAGGAGTTTCGCGTAATCACTTCAGTTCCAACCGCTGAGTTCGGCAAGTCCGGGGGCGGTGTCGTAAACCTCATTACGAGGGGCGGTGGTCAGGATTTTCATGGCGGCTTCTATGAGTTCCTGCGAAACGACAGACTGAATGCCAACAGCTTCTTGAACAACGCCGCGGGTACGTTTGGTCCCAACGATCAGAATGTTAAGTCAGGTCTGAATGCCGTGGGTGATGAGCGTGTGCCGCGCCCGAAGGTACGCTACAACAACTTTGGTTATCTCGTAAGTGGACCGGTTTTTATTCCCGGCCTTTATAACGAGAAGCGAGAAAAGACATTTTTCTTTTGGTCAGAAGAGTGGAGACGCATCATCAAGGCTCCCAGTAACATTGCCCCGATCACAGTGCCGAGCTTGCTCGAGCGCCAGGGTAATTTTTCGGAAGCCGGTAACGTCGCCATATTCGATCCGCTGAACCCCACGGTGCAATTTACCAACAACACGATTCCCGACGGTCGGATTAACCAAACGGCGAAGGCAATCTTGGCGCTTTATCCACTGCCCAATGTCCCTGCGATAAATACTGCTCGTGCGGCGAATCGTTTTGCCGTTACGACACCTTCGATTCAAAACACTCGTCAGGAGACCGTGCGTATCGATCATAACTTCTCGTCGACGCAACGACTCACGGGACGGTACACACGCGACCTTTCTCAGACTCGGGAGTTTGGCGGTCTCTTTTTTGGCCTGACCATCCCTGATGTTGGGACTACAGACACGACTGTTCCCGGTGACGTGCTGGCCATCAGTTTGACCAGTAGTTTCGGAGCAAAGGTTGTCAATGAGTTCAGCTTTACTTTTTCAGGAAACAAGATCACGGACGCCCTGGTGGGTCGTTACAACAGCGACTTCCCCGTCCCTAACAATGAACTGTTCCCGCAAAACAATTCCGACTTGCCGCCGGTACTCGACGTTACCGGCCAGCCAACGATTGGTTCTCCACAATTGGTCTCGGTGCGGTATAAGAACTGGAATCCCAAAGATAACCTGACCCTGATTTATGGCAATCACACTGTCAAGACAGGGTTTGACATGAGTTGGGAATCGAAGAACGAAAATGCTGCCAGCCTGACGCAGGGTCGCTACGGATTCACTGGAATACAAACCCGCAACACGGCGGGAACCGGTATCGGTTTGGCTGATTTTCTGCTCGGTCGAGCGTCAAGCTACACGGAGCCGGAGCAGGATGTGACTGAGGCCTTAAAGTTCGGACGAACTGAGTTCTACGTTCAGGATACGTGGAAAGTCAGGCCAAACTTCCAACTCGATTACGGTCTGCGTTACTACCGCTACCGCCAGCCGATCGATGACAACAACGTGTTAGCGACGTTCTTGCCTGAACTGTACAATCCAGCACACGCGCCGACCTGTTCCACTCCAAGCTGTCTGAACTTCCTGACCTCGTCGTTCGACTTCACGAATGGCTTTGCGTATGCCGGAACCAATTCGCCGTTTGGCCGTCGTGTCCAGCAAAACGATAAAAACGACTTCGGGCCACGCATCGGCTTTGCATGGGATCCATGGAACAACGCGAAGAGCGTATTGAGAGGTGGTTACGGTGTCTATTACGATCAGGCATTAGTCGGTATCGTTGAGCAGAATTCGTTCACTACTCCGCCGTTTAATAATTCGAATTCCGTAACCGGCACGCAGGCGGCCCCGATTCCGTTTGGTAATCCAGCGCCATCGAATGCGGCAACTCGCGGTCCTTTGGCAGGTTTGAATGCAACTACCTCTCCCTGGGTGACGCCGGTAATTCAACAATGGTCATTAACCTGGCAGCAGGAACTTTTCCGAAACGCTCTGGTTGAAGTCGGCTACGCAGGGTCGGCAGGTAATCATTTGATCCGTCCAGTCGACATCAACGCGCCGACGCCGCAGGAAATAGTAGCTGCCTCGCAGGGTATCGCTACTTGTGATCCCGCTTTAGCTTCGGGGAACAGTTATGCCAACTGTATAAACCGAGCGCGACCCTACAGAGGTTTCGGCGCCATCACTGACCGGCAGACAAGCGCTACTTCTCGTTACCATGGGTTGTTGACCTCGTTCCGCCTGCGTCCAACACGCGGCATTACGGCACAGATTGCCTATACCTTCTCGAAGAACCTGACCGACGCGACCAACGATCGCGACGCGATCGACGTTCCGCAGATTCGTACGAACCTGCAATTAGAGCGCGCAGTTTCACGTCTCGATCGAACGCACGTATTCGTGGCCAGCTACGTTTACGAAGTGCCTACCTTCCATTCCGGGTTTGCGAGCTCAGGGATTGGTAAGCAGTTGTTGAGTGGTTGGGAGATTGCCGGTATCACTACGGCGCAGACTGGTTTGCCGTTGAATCGTGTAGTGCAGGGTGCTACGAGTGTGCCGGCACGCGGTACGCGTCCCGACATCGTGAGCGATCCGTCGGAAAATATTCCGGTGAATCCGAACGGTGGCATACCGTATGGCTTCAATCCGTTTGCATTCCGTAACACACTCTCAGGACAGATCGGAAATTCACCGCGCTCACCTTTCCGCTTCCCGAGCCAGTTCTTTACGGATCTTAACCTGACGAAGAACTTCAATTTCACTGAGCGGTACAAGCTTCAGTTCCGTGCAGAATTCTTCAATATCTTTAACAAGACGATCTTCACAGATGTTTCCCAGACGATTCCGGATCGACTGCCGACGGACCCGGTATACAACAGTATCCAGGCATTGGTGAATAGCGGTAGCGCATTTGGGCAGTTCGTCGCAGTGCGAGATCCGCGACAGATTCAGTTTGGGCTGAAGTTCAGCTTCTAGTTAAAGGCCATCAACAGATTCCACAGATTGCACAGAATAAAATCTGTGTAATCTGTGGATTTGTTTTTAGGGTTTGCTGACGGCGTCTTCCAGGCGCTTTCGTTCGTCGGCGCTTAGCTTTTGTGCAGTGGCGAAGGCTTTCTTTGCTTCTTCTCGCTTGCCGGCTCGAGTGTACGCACGGCCGAGGAGTGCAAATGCGTTGGGCCACTTCGGATCTAACGTCGTGGCACGTTCCAGCAACGCAATCGCTTCGTCGAACGATCCTTGTTTCATGCGCGCCTGCGCCAGTAACTCGATTGCCGGTCGAAAGGTTTTGTCTGCTTCGACGACTTTGGTGAGTTCGGGAATCGCCTCGTCAAGCTTCTCGCGTTGATAATAGATCTTGCCGATCTGAAACCTCGCGAGCACCATCTCAGGATTTAGCTCCAGCTCCTTCTGAAACTCGGCCAAAGCCAGGTCGAAACTACTGCGCTTTAGATACAGGTGGCCCAGCGCATAGTGAGCTTCACGCAATTGAGGATCTACCTGCGTGGCGCGCTGTATTTCCTGGATCGCACTATCGGTTTGGCCGGAGTTGTCGAGAGCTTCGCCCAGTAGTAGACGAGTCTTCGCTGCCTTTGGATCGAGCTGCAAGGATTTTTCGAATGAGGTTATTGCGTCGGGATATCGTTTGAGTCTCATGTAGACTTCGCCGAGCGCTTTCAGGGTGCCGGCGTCCGGCGGCATGACTTTGATTAGTTTTTCCAGCTCGACTGACGCTTCTTTGAAGTCTTCGATGCCGATCAGTGTAAGGGCTAGTAGCTGCCGGGTCTGCAGATGGTCAGGGTTGAGCTTCAATGCATTCCCGAGGGCTTCCTTGGCCTCACCGAAGCGCGCGCTGCGGAAGTAAGTGATCCCCAGATTGAGATGGGCGGCAAAGAGCTGTGGGTTGATTTTGAGTGCTCTTTGAAATGCCTTGATAGCTTCATCCGGTTGATTGAGCCGGTTGAAAATAACCCCGAGATTAACAATCGCCTCCACACAGGAGGGAGCCACTTGCGCTGCTTCCTGGTAGCGAATGGCGGCTCCTGCCCAGTCGTTCTGCGTGGCAGCCGCTTCGGCTGCTTTGAGTTGTTCCTGGCCCGGAGCGCATTCAGGGCTGATCGTTTGCGCGCTGCCGTTGATGGCGCTGAGACAAATCAGTAACGGGCAAATTAAGAGAAGACGTGTCACAGTTTGCATTTTTCACTATCATACGGCCCATGAACAAGTCTCCACGAAAACTTTTGCTCCGGGACGCCAGGATTGTGTTGGAAAACAGGATCATCGAAGACGGGATGATCCTTATCGAAGACGAGCGCATCGTTTCTCTTGGTGAGAATCAAACTGGGCTCCGCTCGGATGCGGAGACTCTTTCGCTGGGTGGACTGACCGTCCTGCCGGGTTTTATTGACGTGCACATCCATGGAGCGGTCGGAGTTGATGTAATGGAGGCTTCGGCTGATGGTTTAACTCAGGTCTCCGCTTACTTGGCGACGCAGGGTGTGACCGGTTGGCTGGCGACGCTTGTTCCCGGAAGTGATGAGAATTATGCGAGCGTGAGTGCCGCGGTGGGCCACGCGATAAACGGCGCGGAAACTACGGGCGCGCGTGTTCTTGGCATTCATTACGAAGGTCCATTTGTTAACTCGGCACAATGCGGTGCGTTGCACACTGAATACTTCAAGACGTATAGCAGTCCAAAGGATCTCGATGCGCTGCCGGTCCCGGAGAACGCAGTGCGCATGATCACGATGGCGCCGGAGGTCGACGGCGGTATAGATCTTGTTCGTGAGTTAACGAGACGCGGGTGGGTAGTCTCCATCGGTCACACCCGCGCTGATCTACAGGTGCTGGAGGATGCGTGCGCTGCCGGCGCCCACCACATGACACACTTCATGAACGCGATGGCCCCGTTGCATCACAGGAACCCTGGTCCAATCGCGTGGGGCCTCTCGCGTGACGATGTGACTGTCGACCTGATTGCCGACGGTGTGCACATCCATCCCTTCATGCTTCGCTTGCTGATGAAGACCAAAGGAGCAAGCGGTATCAGTTTGATCAGCGACGCGATTGCGGCTGCAGGGAAGGGAGACGGCGACTATCAGATCTGGGGCGAAACAATAACCGTAAAGAATGATCGCACCGCGAACGCAGCAGGCAGTATAGCGGGGAGTGTGATCAGCATGCTCGATGCTGTCCGCCTACTACACTCGCTCGGCGTGTCTTATATAGATCTCGCCCGCATGGCCTCATCAAACCCCGCCAGGTTACTAGGTTTGAAGCACGATTGCGGCTCTATCCAGCCCGGCAAACGCGCAGATCTCGTCGCCCTCGATCAGGACAGCAATGTAAAACTAACTCTGATCGGCGGCAGATCGGTTCCAAATCCGCGTTAATCCGCGGCCCCCGATGATCACGAGCGCGAACCCGATGAGGACGTGAAGCACGTCGTCAGCATAAGTCCAGTGGAAGTATTGAATCGGAGCCAGACCGACGACACTCGCCAGTACCTGGTACAAATCAATTAGACCAAACCCCAGATTGAATGAGCTGGCCAGCACGTCGCTCTTGCTCATCGTGATCAGCAACCCGATCGAGCCAAAGATGATGTGAAAGAGGTTGTACGGAGCGGCGCCGCTGGTCAGACTGTACTGTGCAGGTATCACGAACCCTGCGATACCGGTCAGTATCAGCAGGGGCGCGAACACCATCAGTGTCTTCTGATTGAGGGTTTTATTTTCCATAGACGCCTGCGCGGCTGTATGCCTGGTCTACAAGCTCAATAGGGTGGCAGACTTTCAATTCCATTTGCGACAGGCAGGCGCCTGCCCCGATGTGCATCTGGCAGCCGGGATTGCCGGTAGCAAGTATACCAGCGTGCGTTGACTTTATGTGGTCCAGTTTCTCCTGCAACACACGCTGCGACATTTCCGGCTGCATGAGATTGTAAATTCCCGCCGCCCCGCAGCATCGTTCGGTGCCATTCAGCGCGACGAAATTATCTCCAGCAACCGTGCGGCACATTCGTTCCGAAGCCGCGCCGCTGCCTTGGCCGTACAAGAGATGACATGAGGTGTCGTACGTCACGCGGCTTTCAACCGGCGCCGGAGCCGTCTGCATTTCCCCCGCGGCGAGTTGTTGGCTGACGTCTCGCACACGGGCGCTGAAGTTTGCCGCCTGATCGGCGAGTTCTTTGTCGTTGGCGAAGAGATGCGCGTAGGTGACGAGCATCGCACCGCAACCGCCCGCGTTTGTGATGATTGGGGCGTCGGAGTTGAAGGCTGATAAGTTTTGGCGGGCAAGCTTGCGTGCGCCTTCGAGGTCGCCGGCGTGCGCGTGCAGGGCGCCGCAACACACCTGTTCAGATGGTCTGGTGACGTTGAAGTTGTTTGCGCTAAGCACGCGCTCGGTTGCGCGGTTCACTCTGGCGAAGAGTCCTTCTCCGACGCAGCCCGAGAACAATAAGACCTTGCCTCCGGTGCCCTCGGTCTTTGATTCCTTATTATTGGAAAACACCGCGCGTGAACTCTCGAGTAGTGCAAATCCAAACTCTGCACGCGGTGAGATCAGCCGGGCCAGACGTGACTTCAACAACAGCCGTGCTAGTCCGAGATCGCGAAATAGTCTCGAGGCGGTGAAGAACAGTCGCAGACGAGCCGGCGATAACCAGACGTGACGCAATACGAAACGTAGAAGCTTGTTAGGAAGATCCGACTTTGGTTGCGAATCGAGCAGTACCTCCCGACTCGCCTCCAACAGTTGACCGTATTCAACACCGGCAGGACAAACCTGTTCGCACGCGCGACAGCCGAGACAGCGATCGATATGTGTACCAAACGCGCTCGAAGTATTTTCCAGCCGTCCTTCAGCTACCGCCCGCATGAGGTAGATTCGTCCCCGTGGCCCATCGTTCTCGTTGCCCGTAATGACATACGTCGGACACGCCTCGAGACACAAACCGCAATGGATGCA
>Ga0070682_100000702_pt1 | contig 20122 bp, 18 predicted proteins | sample KBSC63LmetaG_FD_64668 | JGI IMG/M metagenome (GOLD analysis project Ga0070682, IMG submission 64668) | Corn rhizosphere microbial communities from Kellogg Biological Station, Michigan, USA - KBS C6-3L metaG | ecosystem: Host-associated > Plants > Roots > Rhizosphere | place: USA: Michigan...
GTGACCTAATTTCAGTTTCTCTGTGAGACCTCCGTGTCCTTTGTGCCTCTGTGGTGAGTCTTTGCTTACTTTATTCACCACCGAGACACAGAGAGCACAAAGAACGCACTGAGAGAATTCGAATTAGGGCACCACCAAGCAGACCGGCAGTTTGCATTTCCAGTCGATGAGCGAAAACTCGTCGCCCCATAAAGGAGCTACCATGTCATCAGCACAACCAGCCGAACAAAACACCCCACGGAAATATCAATTGCTAATCGATGGAAAGTGGGTCGATGCAGAATCGGGCAAAACATTCACGACCCCGAATCCCGCAACCGGTGAAACGCTTGCAGAAGTAGCCGAAGCCGATAAGGCCGACGTCGATAAGGCAGTGGTTGCTGCGCGACGCGCCTTCGAAGGGAAGTGGGGCAAGATGAGCGCGCGCGATCGCGGACGTCTGCTCTACAAGTTGTCGCAATTGATCGAGCAACACACAGAAGAACTGGCGGCATTGGAGACTGCCGACAACGGGAAACCGATCAAAGAATCGACCTACGTTGATCTGCCCCAGGTGGCTGAAAACTTTGAATACTTTGCCGGTTGGGCCACGAAGATTGAAGGCGAAACCATTCCGGTGCCCGGGCAGATGTTCAACTACACTTTGCGCGAGCCGGTCGGAGTTTGCGGGCAAATCATTCCCTGGAACTTTCCGCTCTTGATGGCGGCTTGGAAACTAGCGCCCGCCCTCGCCGCCGGCAACACGATCGTTTTAAAGCCTGCTGAACAAACGCCTGTGAATGCCATGGAATTGGGCAAACTAATTCAGGAAGCCGGTTTTCCGGATGGCGTGGTAAATATCTTGCCCGGCTACGGCGAAACTGCCGGCGCGGCCCTCGCCTCGCATACCGGCATCGATAAGGTCGCGTTCACCGGCTCAACCGAAGTCGGAAAGATCATTGCTCGCGCGGCTGCAGACAACCTAACCAAAGTTTCACTCGAGCTTGGTGGCAAGGCTCCGAACATTGTCTTTGCGGATGCAAACATCGAGCAGGCTGTAAACGGCGCGATGATGGGGATCTTTTTCAATCAGGGCCAGGTTTGCTGCGCCGGTTCCCGGCTCTTTGTGCAAGACTCCGTTAAAGACGAGTTTGTCAGCCAGTTGAAAGAGAAGTCGGGGAAGATTGTGGTTGGCGATCCGATGAGCAAGGGCACAAACATGGGACCGCAGGTTTCCCGCGAGCAACTCGATCGCGTTAAGGGTTACTCCGACATCGCCCGCTCGGAGGGCGCCACCGTAGTTGCAGGCGGCGAATGTCCGACACTCGAAGGCGCGTTTCAGAACGGATACTTCTACCAGCCGACAATCTTTTCGGATGTTAAGAATGAAATGCGCATCGCCCAGGAAGAAGTTTTTGGCCCGGTAGTTTCAATTATCAGTTTCGAAAACGAGGCGGATTTGATCAAGCAGGCGAACGAAACTATTTACGGCCTGTCTGCAGGCATCTGGACCAACGACATCACCCGCGCGCATCGTTTCGCGAAAGAAATCAAAGCGGGCGTGATCTGGATCAATACCTACAACATGTTCAATGCCGCGTCGCCTTTCGGCGGTTATAAGCAGTCGGGCTACGGCCGCGAGATGGGCAAACACGCGCTCGAAATGTACACGAACGTGAAGAGTGTGTGGGTTGATCTCTCGGGCAAGCCGATTGGCTGGTTTGGAAATTAGCTTTGATGGGCGTTGGCCCGGGAAAACGGTTTGGTCGTGCGTGGCATCTGTTAATTGCCGCAGTGTTTCCCGATGCAGAAAAATCTGATGCGGCGCTCTCCCGCTGGTCGCCAAGTAACAAAAAGGAGATGCGTATGCGTTTAGTAAAGAAAGTAGCTGCAGCCTCACTGGTCCTAACGGCGGTGTTGTTGCTGACAGCCTGTCCCAGTCAAACAACAATTTCGAGAATCAACGCCGATCCGGCGCGCTATCGCAATAAAGAAGTGGCCATCGTCGGCACCGTTAAAGACAGTTATGGGGCGCTCGGACAGGGCGCTTATGAAATTGACGACGGCACGGGCCGCTTGTGGGTTGTTACGCGGCGGGGCGTTCCCGCTCGCGGCGCTCGAGTTGGAGCCAAGGGTCGCGTCTACAACGGCTTCAATTTTGGCGGCCGCAATTACGGCACTGTGTTGGAAGAATCAGATCGGCGCGCGGAAGGTAAGTAACAGCCGCTCTCCGTTAGCCGCGGTATGAACAACAGTAACGCGCAGACTCTCGGCAAGCGTCCCATTGTGGATTGCCTTGACCGAGCGTTTGCGCGTTTGCACCTGGAGTTGTGTGCGTCGACAAAAAAGCTTCCGGCGGAACTGAATCAGTCATCGTCATCGATGCCGGCCGCAAGCGTGCTCCGCAGCGCCGGCGTCATTGAACAAACCTTCGGCGGGATAACTGCGAATCTTTGGGACGACCCGTTTGAGTGGACGCTTCCGGAATACCTGTCAACGACGGAGAAGCTGCTCACTTATCTGGCTGAAGTGGAAGCGACGCGCACCCGCGCCTTTCTGAGTTTTGCCGATGACGATTGCCTCATGCGGCTTATTGCCACGCCTTCAGGTACGCGACCTTTGGTCGAGTTGCTGCTCGAAACCTTAACCCGGGCGGCGGCGTTCCATGGCCAGGCTCAACCACTCCAAGGTAGTGAGTCAGTTTGATGTTCGATAGGCCTTAGCTTGTCGTGTCGCACGACAAACTGAAGTTTGTCAGACATTTTGTTGAAAGTGACCCACAGCTCACTCTAACAATCTTTCCGGGATTTCCGCTTCCGGGTTTATGATTAGCCCGACAACTTCCGAAGCGAGCGAGGTCCAACGAATGTATTGTCCCCAATGTGGACAGCAGCAGGTTTCAGACATAACCAGGTTTTGTTCGCGTTGTGGTTTTCCGCTTGATGGTGCAGCCACAATCCTGGCAACCGGCGGTGCTCTGCCGCTGCCGTATCCGCCTGCCTACCAGCAAATGTCGCCGCGCAGCAAAGGAATTCGCCAGGGCGCTTTATTGATGTTGAGCACGTTGTTGATCGTTCCGCTTGTGGCAATCATCGCAGTAGGAATACTTGGGCTACACGGCGGGATTGTGGGCCTTGCGGCGGTGACGTGTTTCCTGGGCGGCTTGCTGCGAATCTTCTACGCGTTGTTAATGGAAGATGCGGTGGCGCCACCAAATATTCCGGCGCCAGGCTACCCGGAACACGTTGACCCTCAGTTCGCCCGGCGCACACAGAGCCCGTCACTTCCGCCTGCGTCAGTGAATCCGGCCGCGTCCTGGCGTCCGCGTCCAAACACCGCGGAGCTATATCAACCGCCCAGCGTCACTGAAAACACCACTCGTCTGTTGGATAAAGACGAGCCAAAAACACGCTAATGACCTGCGATTAACGGCCCGCCACTCTCTTAATGATCGAAACAGTTTCCATTGTCTCGCTTCCCGAACGGCTGCGCGAGCGAATCAAGCGCGAGGGGCCAATCACGTTTCGCGATTGGATGAGCGCGGCGCTTTACGATCCTGAAGGCGGTTACTACTGTCGCAGCGATCTACAAAGGTGGGGGCGCAAGGGAGACTATCGAACCAGCCCCGAACGGAGTTCTTTGTTTGCGGCCACGTTCGCTCGTTATTTCGCGCGGCTCTATGACCAGCTTGGAAAACCCGAGGCATTTAGGATCGTCGAATCAGGCGCCGGCGGCGGCCATTTCGCGGCAGGCGTGCTGGCAAACCTGCGGTGGAATTTCCCGGATGTCTTTGCAACAACGACTTACGTGGTAGACGAAATGAGCACGCCTTCGCGTGACCTCGTCCGTGAACGTTTACAACCCTTCGCCAGCCAGGTGGAGTTTCTTGACGGCCAAACTTTCGATCAGGGCGTCGTTTTCGCAAATGAATTGCTCGACGCGTTTCCGGTTCACCGGGTGGTATTGCGAGATGGCGAGTATCGAGAATTGTTCGTCACGGCAAATTCTCAGGGACAGTTTCAATGGCTCGAGCAGCAGTTAAGTCCGGACCTAAGCGAACACCTGGCCGGCTACCTTAGTTTGAGTGGTCTCACGCCGTCGCCAGGTGTTGTCATCGAAGTAAACCTGGAGATAGAGAAGTGGCTTCGCAAAATGGCATCCGTTCTCAATCGTAGTTTTCTGGTGCTCGTCGATTACGGAGCCGCCGCCGCCCAGCTATTTTCTGATCGGGCTAATCCGGATGGAACGCTTAGGGGATTTCGGGAACATGAATTCGTGGCTGATCTCTTTGCCAGCCCCGGCGAGCACGACCTTACCGCGACTGTGAATTGGACTGTTGTGCAGTCAAGCGCCGTACGCTTAGGTTTTGAGCTGGTTGAATTCGCGAGACAGGACCAGTTTTTGTTGGCCAACGATTTCCTCGACCAGTTGGATTCTGAAACGTCTTTGGCGGCTACGGAATCAGAGCGACTGAAACTGAGAAACGAAGCCCGCGAGATGATCCTGCCTGATGGAATGGCCAGCGGTTTCCAGGTGATGGTGCTTAAGAAAAGCTAGTCGAAGGAGACTGATTGCCCCGCGAATACGAACTTATTGATGTTAGTCACATTGTCGAGCATGGCATGATCACGTATCAGGGTTTGCCGGCTCCGATAATTTCCGATCATCTGACGCGGAGTGCGTCCGAACAGGTTTATGCACCTGGCACCACGTTTCAAATTGGTAAGATCGAGATGGTCGCCAACACTGGCACATACGTCGATAGCCCGTTTCACCGATACGATGGCGCCGCAGACTTGTCGGCCCTGGATTTATACTCGCTTGCGAATCTCGATGGCGTTGTCCTTCGTTGTCGTGAAACGAAGTTGCGCGCCATCTCGACTGACTTGTTCAGCGACCTGGACCTGCGCGGTAAAGCAGTATTGTTCGACACTGGATGGGATCGTCTTTGGCGCACACCAGAATACTCGAACGGAACACACCCGTTTGTAACCAGAGACGCGGCGGAGCATTTAGTAGCCGCCGGCGCTGCGCTGGTCGGCATAGATTCATATAACATCGACGACACTCAGGCGCTCGATCGACCCGCACATTCGGTCCTGCTAAAGGCGGGTATGCCTATCGTTGAACATTTGTGCCGCCTTGATCAGTTACCGGATGAGGGATTCAAGTTTTTTGCTGTGCCGGTCAAAGTAAAAGGCATGGGAACGTTTCCTGTGCGGGCCTTCGCCGTGACGGAGCGTCTCAACTCTTAACCCTATTGCAACGGAGAAACGTAATGGCATTGAGCGAATCATTATTGCCGGAGTTTGATATCGAAATGGCGAATACGCGCAAAACACTCGAACGCGTCCCGCTAGATCGATCCGACTGGAAACCACATGACAAGTCGATGGCGATGGGCGCTTTGGCCACGCACTTGAGCAACATTCCGACGTGGGCTGTTTATGCAATCGGCCAGGATTCTCTAGACCTGGCGCCGGGAGGCGTGTCGTTACCACCCACGCCACTCGCAAAATCCAGTGACGATTTGCTGGCAACGTTTGACGCGAACGTCGCGAAGGCGAGAGCCGCGATTGCGGAAGCGGCTGATCCGGAATTCTTTAAACCGTGGAGTCTAATGTCGAACGGAAACACGATACTGACCCTGCCGAAGGTTGCGGTCTTACGTAGTTTTGTGATGAATCACCTGATTCACCATCGCGCGCAGCTTGGCGTTTATCTGCGGCTGAACGATATCGCGGTGCCTTCGATCTACGGCCCGTCGGCTGACGAAAGCCCATTTTAGTGAGGGCTGAATGTTGAAATTTAAAGCAAGAGTGCTGGCATCGATAATCGCTGTGACGCTGGCATGTGGTGCCAGCGCTGCGCAAAATCCGGCGGGTCCGCAACCCAAGCGGCCGCGCACGCCTGCAGATTATCAGGCGACTACTCTGCGGGAAGCTGCGGCGAAGGAGCTTGAGGTTTCGGAAAGTCAGAAATCGGAACGCATTATTGTACATGGTGACCTTCGGCCCTCGCGCGTGCGCGCAATTTATCGAGGACGGGTGCGAGCGTTGCCGTCAGCAAAGGCGCAAGTTGTTAAGAAGTGGGCCAGGCTTTATGCCGGCGTTCCGGAGCATTACAACCGTCCCTATCGGTCGGAAGTGCTCTTCAGCGAAAAGGGAATTAACTACTGGCTGGTGTTCCAGACGGATTCTTTGCCGCAATTTAAACGCGACTTCAAAAAGGGAAGCGCGGTGGATCTTTTTTTGATCTGCATGGGTGCGACGAACGACGGCGCTCAATCTGCGCCGTTGCTGTTGGTCGAAAGCTATCAGAAGGTTGATTAGCCGCAGCTACGGAACGGCAGTACGTGTGGCGATTGTGCGTTTGTCGATCGAATAAATCGGCAATCGGCAATCGACAATTGTGATAAGATTGCGCCTCTCCTTAACTCTCTCCTGGCAAGTCTCCACAGAAAGAAGAGCAATGAATGAAATGACCCGGTCCCGCCTTACTCAGGCAGTCAGGCGCGAAGCGCGCTCGCGGGCCGGATTCTTTGGTCTAGTGGCGCCGCTGCTGTGCTCTATCTGCCTTGTGATTGGTATCAGCTTTCTGTCCGTGGGCAACTTACGGGTTCGTGCCGCTGCAGGTCCGAACGGTACAGAAGTGTTAAGCCGACCGGCAGGCAGTCCCCGATCGCGTTCATTCGATAATACGCCTGCGAGACTCGGCCCATCTGAAGATCACTTGTGGCGCGAGAGTAAGGCCGGCAGTAAGGGCAAGACCGAAGGCATGCCGGAGGTGTATCGAGCGTTGAGTCTTGATCTTGTCGCACAAAAAGCGACGCTTCTCCATGCGCCTATGGAGTTCACTGAAGCGGCCAAACAAGCTCAGGTAGTGATGACGTTGCCAATGCCCGATGGCAGCAGCGCCCGTTTTCGCGTTGAGGAATCGCCAGTACTCCCCTCTGCGCTCGCGGCGCGCTTTCCGGGAATCAAGACCTATCGCGGTCATGCACTCGACGATCCGACCGCAATCACACGCTTTGATGTGACGCCCGCGGGCTTTCACGCCATCGTCGTCTCCGCGCGTGGGATAGTAATCATCGAACCCGACCGCCGCAGAAAATCCGACAAATATGTTAGTTACTACCAGCGCGATGCGGCCAAAGACGCCGGCGCAACTAGTTGCGTTGTCGTAGGTGCCGATTCGTCAAGCCCTGCGCCTACAAAACAATTGGCGCGCAGTAGTAACCTCAATACCTCTAACGGCACTACGCTGCGTTACTACCGTCTGGCGCTTGCGGCAACCGCCGAATTCACTCAGGTATACGGCGGCGGAACGGTTGCCGGAGCATTGAGTGCGATGACCACAACCGTCAATGCAGTTAACGCCATCTATGAGCGCGACCTCGGCATCCACCTCACACTCGTCGCGAACGAGACATCCATTATCTTTACGAACACGACGACTGACGGATATACCAGCGACAACGTCAATACGATGTTGTCACAGAATCAAGTGGTGTTAGATCAGCGGATTGGGTCGGCCAATTATGACCTCGGCATGGTCCTCGATGGCCACGTCTACACTTTCCAACCAGGCCATTTCATATTTCAGGGAGCGGCTAATTTTGAAAGCGTATGTAAGACCGGGCAAAAAGGCACAGCCGCCACAGTCTTGCGTTCCACGGATCCGTCGACAATTAACGCAATCTATGTGGTCGCACATGAGTTAGGTCATCAATTCGGGGCGCTGCACACCTTCAACGGCACCCTTGATGACTGTGGCCCCAGTCGTTTTGCTCAAACGGCGTATGAACCTGGAAGTGGCTCAACCATCATGGCCTACCGAGGCGGACTGCTGCCGAATGGGGTTTACTATCCGCTTTGTAGTACTGAGGAACTGTTTTCGAATGACACTTACTTCCACACTGCGAGCATAGAGCAGATCAACAACTACACTTCGTTTGGCAACGGCAGCTTCTGCCCGTCGATGGTTAATACGGATAACAGTCCGCCAAATGTTGATGCCGGAGCTGACTACACAATTCCGGCAAACACACCTTTTACACTCACGGCGAGTGGCAGCGATGCTGACGCGGATGCCCTCACATATTGCTGGGAAGAGTACGACCTGGGAGCGGCAGGTCCGCCGCACACAGACAATGGCGATCGTCCGATCTTCCGCTCATTTGCTCCGGTCGCAACTCCTCGGCGCACGTTTCCGCAGTTATCAGATATTTTGTCCGGCACGCCAACTTTCGGCGAATCATTTCCGACGACAAGCCGGGCGATGAATTTTCGCGTCACCGTGCGCGACAATCATCCCGGCGGAGTCAATGCTGGCGCGATGCACGTTAACACGGTAGCTGGCCCAGCATTCGCGGTTACGCAACCAAACTCCGCGACAACCTGGACTGCCGGTTCGAATCAGACTGTTAAGTGGGATGTCGCGAACACCTCAAGCCTTCCAGTGAATTGTGGCAACGTGCGCGTGCTGCTCTCGATTGACGGCGGAACGAGTTTCCCATTTACGCTTGCGGCGAGTACGCCCAATAGCGGGTCGGCTGCGATAAGTGTTCCAAATCTGCCAACTTCGACCGCGCGCGTTAAAGTCGAAGCGGTCGGCAACATCTTCTTTAGTATCTCGCTGCCAAACTTCTCTATCAGTCCCAATAGCACCGTACCGCCGACACTGCTCACAGAGGAGAATTCGAATCGGGCAATTGCGCTCGACGCGGTGACGTTCGTGCGCGATCCATTCGCACTCACCACGACTTATAACCTGGGCCTGGATCCACGCACTCGCATAATCCTGTTTGCCACCGGTTTGGACTTAATAGCCGGTGAAGACGCTTCTGTCGTCACTGCTCAAGCCGAAGACTCGGCGCACAAAATATATCCCTTAGTGATTGAGTACGTGGGGAAAGTACCTGGCTTTGAATGGCTGAGTCAGGTGAACATCAAATTACCGGATGGACTGGCGACGGGCGGAGACGTGCTGGTGAGCGTCAGCCTGCGTGGCGCAGCCAGCAACAAAGTTCTAATTGGCACACGCGCTCCCGCATTTTAGCGGCCGCTTAAAGATTGTTCGTGTTATGTCGTGGTCTCTTTTTGCATTGGAAAAACGAGCCACGAAATCCGCTAACAATTTTCGGTAGCGGTTAGAACAGCTGGAACTTGATGGTTAAATACTTCTTCGGGTTCTGGCGGAAGTCGTAGATTAGCTTCACGCCTTCTGAAGAGAGTTGGTTCACGTTTGAGTAGAGTGCTTCGTCAGTGAGTAGTTTCCCAACTGTCCCTTCACCACGCTGCGCTGCGGCAACGATGTTATCAATCCGCTCGGCTGTGGTATTGAAGCGGGCGATCGCCGCGCGCGCTTCGTTGTACATCTGCTCATCCTTGATCAGTTTACCAAGCGTGCCGCGACCAGCGTTGATGTCGGCGATCATCGAGTTAATTTGATCTACTGAGCGGTCTAGTCGATCGGCTGTGCGGTTGATTCGATTGTAGAGTTCATCGTTGGTGAGCAGCTTACCCGCGGTGCCGCGGCCGGCACGCAGGTCCTGGGCAATCATTCGCAATTGGACCGCAATCTCGTTTGCGTTGTTGTAGAGTGCCGGGTCATTTACGAAACGTCCCGCCGAACCGTTGCCGGAACGGATTTGGCGAATCATGTCTTCAGTCTCGCGCACGGTTGAGTTCAAATTATTATAGAGCGCCTCGTCGTTGAAAAGACGGCCGACCGTGCCTTTGCCTTCCTGCACATCTTTCACGATCACACTCATTTGATCGGACAATTTGCTCAGTCTTTGAGCTAAATCCGTGCCTGAGGTGGCAAAGTCGTTCACAGTATTTGCGCTCGACGATCGCAGCACATCGTAGTCCTTCACCTGCGGAGCGAGCGCGGTGCCCGGGCTGATATTAATCAGCATTTCGTTGCCGAGCAGGCTGGGTGAACCTTGCTGTGCGGTTGAGTCCTGGCGAATCCGCTCCGTGGCTGGGCGGCCATCGATCACGGAATCGATCGTCATTTGAGCTTCAACGCGTTGATTGGTGGGCTCAGTAGACGGCGGCAGCAGCACGATGTCATCAACTTTTCCAACGCGCACGCCGGAAAGACGGACCTCGGATCCTTTTCGCAGACCATTCGCATCAGCGAACCGCGCCTTAAGATGGAGCCGCTTTTTGAAAGGATTCATGTCGCCCGATGCATTCAGGATGAGAAAAATCAGGACGACTATAGAGACCAACACAAAGATGCCGACGCGTAATTGGTTCAGACTGACCGTCTTGGTTGACCTGGGCATTGGCTAAAGAGGGATGAACGATGAGGGATGAAGGATGAAATCGAACCTGCAGACGCAGGTCGTTCCCGCCCTATTCATCCTTCATCCTTCATTCTTCATCCTTTCATCTAGTGTCCGCGCAGAAACTTTTGAATATAAGGGTCTTCCGCCTTGCGCAAGCGCTCATCGGTACCGCTGAAGATCACCTTGCCTTCTTTCATCATCATAACTTTGCTGTTTGTCAGGCAGAGACGTTCGCCTTCGCGTTCGAACACGACCTGTCCTTCTTCATTTACGACTGCGTACTCGGAACAAAGATAGTCCAGGTTATTCATCTCGTGAGTGACGAAGATAGACGATACATCTTCGAGGTCTCTTAACTTCATGGCCAGCTCGCAAATCGTTCGCGCAGTCGGTGGATCGAGCCCAGCGGTCGGTTCATCGAAAAGTACAATCTTCGGATCGCCAATCAGCGCGCGCGCGATACCAACGCGCCGCCGCATGCCTCCCGATAACTCAGCCGGCATCTTGTCGATTGCGTCCTCGAGATTTACAAAGCGAAGCATGCGCCTGACTTCGGGCTCAACTTCTTCTTCATCCAGACCCTGCTCATGCAAGCGATAGGCGACATTATCGTAGACTGACAACGAATCGAACAGTGCTCCCTCTTGGAAGACCATGCCAATTCTCTTGCGCACAGCAACCATCTGAGCTTCCGTGTAGTCAGTAATGTCTTCGCCGTCAACGAGCACCCGACCTTCGTCCGGCTTCAGCAGGCCGAGCACCAGTTTGATGATCGTCGACTTGCCTCCGCCGGAACCGCCCAGGATGATCTTGGTTTCGCCTTTGAGCACCTTGAAGCTCAGGCGATCGAGAATCACGCGATCATCGAAGGCCAGCAAGACGTTGCGGAATTCGATTGCCGGTATGATCCGGTGCTGATCGTCGACCTCTGCAAATGTTGAACCCGCAGCGTTGCGGCTCACCTCGCCCGGGTCGGTCAGATGTTGTGATTCAGTTACTGACAAAGCAATTCGTTGTTTGGAGTAGCGCCTTTAGGCGGGTAGTTTTGTTTTCATTACCAAAACCGCCAAACAGCGACTCCTGAAATTTATTGTGCCGGCATGCCCAAAATATATTGGAGTGCGCGCGCCAAAAAGAAGTCGGCAACGATAACGACAATCGAGGCGGTGACGACCGCCCGAGTCGTTGACCTGCCTACACCGACCGTACCGCCTTCAGTGTTCAATCCCTTATAGCACGCGACGGCGCCGATAATCACAGCGAAACACGTCGGCTTAATGACGCCGCCGAGAATGTCATCGGTAGAAATTCCTTCGCGTACCGAATTCAGAAACTCACCGATGGACAATCCGTAAAGGCTGGTCGCTGCAAATGCGCCCCCGCCAATTCCGACCACGTCGGCAATCACCGTGAGTAAGGGCAGGGCGATCAACAGGGCGAGCATGCGCGGGGCGACCAGTTTCCGAATCGGATCGGTGCCGAGTGCACGCATGGCGTCGATCTGCTGCGAGACCGTCATCGAGCCGAGTTCCGCCGCAATTGCCGACCCGACCCGACCTGCTACCATCAAGGCAGTCAACACCGGCCCTAATTCACGAACCAGGGAAACAGCGACGAGGCGTCCGGTCTGTCCCTGTTGCCCCCAGAACGCGAGGGTAGGAAACGTTTGAATCGTGAGGACGCCGCCCGTAAAAAAACCGGTCAGCATGATGATGGTCAGCGAGCCCACGCCGATGGCATCCATCTGAGCAATTGTTTCGGTGAAATAACGGGGACCCTTAAAAATGCCGCCGACCGCGCGGGCGGTCATTAACGTAGTTTCCTGCAGCTCGAAAATTGAGCGCGTAACGAAGTTCATTTAGGAATCGTAGGAAAGTAGGCTTATCGGATGTTGAACTAACACGCGCTGAACTCTGCCGATGGTTATCCAAGGGATAACAATTAACCGCCGCTTGAGTTCAAAGATAAACTTTCGTCCGGATCGCGCCCCACATCTAAAAACAGCGGCTTATCATGCGCAAAATTTGCATAGTGCGTCAAGCTTGAAGAAAAACAGACAACGCTCTGATTAGTGCGGTAAGGTGCCGGTTTTTGTGTTACTTCGTGGATCGGGCCCTTCATTTAGCAGCGCAACGACACGAAAACTCACGAACCGATTACCATGCGGAATGAAAACTAAAAAAGCCAGCCAGAGTGCCAACTCTGACCGGCCATAATACGTTCCGCACCAATGCTTCAGGGAATACGGTTCTGATTGTCGCGACGCCGCTGAAGCTGGTTAACGCCGTTGCGCCTTTCCTCAACGCGACGTAGGCGTTCCTCGCGGCGCTGCATCCTTTCTTCCGGGTTCGGAAGCATCCGCTGGCGACGGTTTTCCCGAGCCTGTTCCTGAAGCGAACGCAAGAGGACGCGCTGCTCAGCTGTCAGCACTCGCCGTATGCGGATTTCGGTCAGCACTCTTAGGCGAGTCTGCGACGCCTGGGCCTCTGCAACGTCTTTTAGACGCTGTTCGACAACCGCTTCGTCAGGGTTTTCCGCGCTCAGGGCCTGTTCCAAAGCTCTGTTCGCCTCGCGCAGTCTCTGCGCTGTGCCGGCTCGTTCGTTTTGATTATGTTCTCGAATCGCGCGAATCTGTTCGCGCTGTTCAGGCGTTAGGTTGAGCTGGCGAATCGGATCGCCGTCTCCCTGCCGCATTGCTTCAAGACCCGGTGCGGGCTGCTGTGCAGGTTGTTGTACCGGCTGGCTTCGCGCAGCGGTGGCGAAAAGAACTACTGCTGCAAACATAAAGAAAAAACGATTACGCATTTTTGCTATAGCTCCTCACAAGCGCTCAGGGTTGATTAATCTTATCGTCCAGCAAATCCAGATCAGTATCATTCGAAGTTACTAAACCCAAATCCATCGCCAGCTGGTCGCGTTCGATTTTGGAAAGCGGACGGCGCGCGCTGTGGTTCAGCGTATTGGCAGCAATATCGGAGCGCTTATTGACCGGTCGCCTTTGTTCGACGTTCTGGTTTCTAGCCAGCGCTTCGTGCGATTCGCTCGTCGAAGTTGTCTGCTTCCTTTTTTCCAGCTCCTCCCGCACTCGTTGTTCGACGCGAGCGTTCATTTGTTCCTCTGAAGGACCCGCCGGAACGGAAGCGACCGTCACAGGCTTGTCATTCTGCAGACGCGAGACGGCGATTGCTGCCAGGATACAGAAGAGAATCGTTGCAAAACCGATTGCACCCTTTAGCCAAAGTGGAGAGAGATTAAAGAATTCGCGTATGGCTGCCACAGCCGATCGCTGGGGTAAGACGACAACGGGAACGCGCGAACCTGCGGTGGATAAACCGAGTGATTCGTTGCGCCAGGTTGTTACCGACTGCCGCACGTTACTGAAGTCAGCCAACTCGTTGCTGCACGCGCCGCATTCCTTCAGATGCCGCTGAAATGCCTGTGCCTCGACTTCACTTAACTCGCCATAAAGAAAGTCGATCAGTGCATCTTGTTGTGCGCAGGCATTAATGTCTTGTTTCATTTGAATCGCTCCCCAAACCTACATCGAAGCCTCATCGAATTTCTGCAAACGCATGTGCAATTGTCTCAGCGCTGTGTACAAACGACTCTTCACCGTGCTTAGCGGTATACCGAGGGCCTCAGAAATCTCTTTGAACGTCAGTTCCTCAAACTCTTTCATTACCACGACCTGCCGCAATTCCACCGGCAGGTTGTTAACTGCTAAACGCACTGCGGCGGTTGTCTCGCGCCCTTCCGCGCTCCGCGCGGGTGAATAGCTCAGCGGCGCGGCAAAATTGTTGGCGTTCTTCTCCTCTTCCGTTTCGATCGCGCTTTCATTTCGCACCTTCGCGCGCCGCTGTCGCGTCAGGCATTGATTGACCGCAATGCGGTGAAGCCAGGACGAAACTTTTGCTTCGCCACGAAAGCCTCGCAGGTTTCGAAAGGCGGCGAGAAATGTTTCCTGCGTCGCATCGCGCGCGTCCTCCTCGCGGCCGAGCATGCCAAAAGAGAGCGCAAAGATACGGCGCTCCCAGCGGCGCACGATTTCGCCGAAGGCTTCCGCGTCGCCGGTTAAGGCCCGTTGCACGATCTGTTCGTCGCTCGTCGCCGTTTCCATCCTGTTCTGCTGCAACTGCGACCGCCAGCGCTGCTGCCGCCGCTCATCTGTTTCGGCCCCAGCACTTTAGACGTGTTGCCAGGCTTTTCAGTCTACAAAAATGCGGGTCTTGCGCCAATCACTGTTCGCCGGTGATGTGTGCCAACTTCGTTTAACAAACGCGTTGACACAGTTAACCTTAGTGGACATAATGACTAGCGGCCAATCCGGCCTTTCTTCTCGGGCCCTTCCCGAATCACTTTCTCGAACCCAATCGTTCAAACCCTCCCAGGAAATGCTGGAAAAAATTGGGCGAATTCGCCTGCTCTACATAGTTCTTGCCGTCCTCTTGGTGGTCGGCCTGTTGCCGTTGGCATTCGCAGGCACCGTCCTGTCCAGCCGCAGTGCGGATGAACTGCGCTCCGTCGAAGGGCGATATCAGGCGCAACTCGTTCAGGACAAAGCTCGTCAGATTGAACTTTACGGCCAGCGCTATCGTGATGTCGTGACCGGACTGGCGCGCGCATTCGAAATTGCCGGCGGCATTGAAGCGCTGAATGATGCCGGTTACGACGCGCGGCTTCAGAAAACGCTCGAAGAAGATCCAAACTTAATCGCGCTCGCGATTTGGCCGGTCAATGGGGAACTGCATCGCGCTTTTCAGCCGGATTATATTCAACGAGCCGAAGTGGACCAACGCGTAAGTGAGGTGCTCGCGAGAATGAGCGGGCGCGGCATGGTCGTGAGTCGTCCACAGATTATTCGTTCAGGACAGGAAATGGCGATGACGGTTGCGGCGCCGGTAATGGGTGGCGCCAGTGGTCGGGAAGTCCTGGCCGCCGTGGTCGCGATCGTTTCGTTCCAGGAAGTATTCAAGGCAGTACATCAGTCGACCTCGAAGAGCGAGCGCGAACTTTTGGATGCCGGTCTTCCGGTTGTTTTCGTCGTCGATCAAAACGGTCGCGCGGTCGCGCATCCGGAGGCTAGCGTTGCGTTCTCGGAAAAACCCATGACCGATTTGAAGGTCGTACGTGATTGGCAGGAATCTGGCGCGCAAGTGCAGTCGGCGCTCGAGCCGTTTACGCTGGTACGAGACGAACGAAATGTAGTCATGTTGGGTTCGTATGCGACTGCCGAGCTTGATAAGAATTCGCGTTTAGGTGTGATCGCAATTCAGGACGAATCAGCGGCCTTGGCCTCGGTCAGCGACATGCGCCGGCAAACGCTCTGGATCAGTATGGTCGCGGCAATGTTAACCGTGCTGATCGGTTTCTTCTTTGCAAAGAAATTGACTCAACCGGTGCAGGAACTCGCAGTCGGCGCGCACCGAATCGCTTCCGGCGATTTTTCGCAACGGATCGACGTGCGCAGCCGCACAGAGCTTGGTCATCTTGGTGACTCATTTAACTTGATGACCGACCAGCTCGAAACCTACATCAACGATCTGCAGCAATCAGCTGCTGAGAATCGCGAGTTGTTCCTCGGAACGGTCAAAGGGTTGGCCGCCGCGATCGATGGAAAAGACCCGTACACCCGTGGTCACTCAGAACGTGTATCGCGCATGTCGGTTGCGATCGCACAACGGTTGGGCTTGCCCGATGATGAGTGTGAAAAGATTCGGATCAGTGCCTTGCTTCATGACGTCGGCAAGATTTCTATTGATGACAACATCCTGAAAAAACCCGCCGCGCTTACGGATGATGAGTACGAGATTATGAAGCAGCATCCGCAAAAGGGTTACAAGATCATGTCGCAGATTCGCGCCATGAAAGAGTTTCTGCCGGGAATGTATATGCACCACGAGATGGTCAACGGCGAAGGATATCCGCAGGGGTTGAAGGGCGAGGAAATCCCGCTGATGGCAAAAATCGTGGCGGTGGCCGACACGTTTGATGCGATGACGACGGACCGGCCTTACCAGCAGGCGATGAAGTTTGAAGATGCGATCGCGCGCATCCAGGCGTTCGTTGATACTCGTTACGATTCGGTCGTGGTGTCAGCGTTCGTGGCCGCCTGCGACGAAGGTCAGATTCGTCCCGGCTCAGTGAAACTCAAAAGCCGCGTTGCGCCCGATCCGAAGACCATCAAACCAATGCCCGATCGCGAAGCTGTTCCCGTCGCATAATAAAATCAACTAATTACCTTGCAGCGGCGAATGCTGGTTCAGCTTGATTTAGTGGAAACTCGATCGCGGTAAGTAGACGAAATCAGAACCGGGAGCGGTAGCGACCGGCCAGCGATTCAACCAGAGAGGCAGAAAAGCGAAAATTGATTCGGTAGCGTTAAGTGTTTGGCCGGTCGCTACCGCTATCCGGTTTTATTTTGCCTCTAATCGGTTGACGAACATACCGTGCTGACCCACACCGCGGTCGCGCCCTTTTTGTGAGGACGCGGCTGTTGCGCATATAATCACCAATTCGTTTTTAGTGCACTTATGATGGGAGCGCAGGCATCTTGCCTGCTGCTTGCTCGGACACGAACCTTGAGGCAGGCAGGATGCCTGCGCTCCCAGCTTTTGTTGGTAATAATTGAGGCTGGACCAATCTATGGGGCTTTTTTGGAAACGTAAGGGCGGCGATCAGTTCGTTTCGCTAAAACTGAATGAGCCGTCGCCGGCGCCAGAACGTGCCGCAGAACCTCCGCCGCAATCTGAGGTTCCGCTTCAACGACCCGTCGAAGAGCCGCGGAGTCCAGTTGTATCGGCGCCTGCCGGGCTAACGTCGCTTGAACCAGTGGCCACGGGTGCCGCTCCTACCCCGACTCCCGCTGATTCTGCCGCCTCGGTTCAAGCACGACGAACTGAAACTGAATTAGAAGCGCGAAAGACCGCTCCGGCTCAGCCGTACGTGCCGTCGCGTTCGCCCTTCGCGACCTCAGTGCTCGGCCTGAACCTATCGCTGGAGGAGCTCCAGGCACAAGAGGCGGCGCTTGAGCAGGAGTTTTCGGCGCGGTTTCGCCGGGCAGTTTCGGCAACCCGAGAATCGCTCTCCGAACGTCTCGATACAGTTTTTCAGGGACTCAAACAGATTGATGAGAACCTGCTTGATGAACTCGAAGAGGCGCTCATAGCTGCCGATATTGGCGTCGCTACTACACAGCACATTTTGGAAACCGTGCGTCGCGGTGTAGCGCGCAAACAGATCAACGACCTCGACGCACTAAAGTCTGCAATCAAAAATGAACTGCTGAAAATTCTGCACCAGTCAGAAGCGCGAGGCGTCGCTTCGGAGACAAGTATCGCCGCTAACGTTTCGCCTTATGTGATGATGGTGGTTGGCGTGAATGGCGTCGGTAAGACAACCACCATCGGGAAACTCGCGCAGCGAATCAAAGCAGAAGGCAACGACGTTTTGATATGCGCCGCCGACACCTTTCGCGCCGCGGCTTCGGATCAACTTGCGATCTGGGCCGAGCGCACCGGAGTTCCTCTGATTCAACAGAAGCAGGGAACGGATCCGGCGGCGGTGTTGTTTGACGCGTTGAAGGCTTCGAAGGCGCGCTCGTCTGACGTTCTGATTGTCGATACCGCCGGACGTTTGCACAACAAGTCGAACTTGATGGCCGAACTCGAGAAAATGAAACGCGTGGCCGGCAGGGAAGTTGAAGGAGCGCCACACGAAACTCTGCTGGTCGTCGATGCCGTTACCGGACAAAACGGTCTTGAACAAGCACGTCAGTTCCTGAAAGTCGCGGGCGTCACCGGGATCGTTTTGACGAAACTCGATGGTACCGCGAAGGGCGGAATTGCCGTGGCGATTTCCAATGAACTGGGCCTGCCGATTCGCTATGTGGGCATAGGCGAGAAAGTGGATGACCTCGTCGTTTTCGATCCGGAACTCTACGTCGACGGTCTGTTCGCTTAGACTAAAGCATTGACAGCTAACCCCTCAACTTTGATCGATAAGAAGTCAGCCGAGCTGGACACAGCTTTGATGCGACGCGCGCTTGAGCTTGCGAGTCGCGGACAGGCCAGGGTCAGTCCCGGGCCACTCGTCGGTTGTGTGATTGCTACGCCCGAAGGCGAAATTGTCGGTGAAGGTTTCTATCTTTTCGATCAAATAAAACACGCAGAGACCTACGCACTCGAGCAGGCGGGAGAGCGAGCAAAGGGGGCGACCGCATACGTGTCGCTCGAACCGCATGCCCACCACGGTCGCACGCCGCCTTGTACTGATGCGCTGATCACGTCGGGCATTGCCCGCGTTGTGGCGCCGACGGAAGACCCCAATCCTAAAGTCGCCGGCAAAGGGTTCGCACACCTGCGCGCGTCCGGAATCGAAGTGTTAACCGGCTTATTGAGTTGTGAAGCCGAACGGCTCAACGAAAAGTATTTCCACTTCATGCTGACCGGGCGACCGTTCGTTCATTTGAAGCTCGCGTCGTCGCTCGACGGAAAAATCGCCACCCGCACTGGCGACTCTCGTTGGATCACTGGCAGCGAAGCGCGGCAACGCGTTCATGAATTACGACACGAATACGACGCGATACTGGTCGGCGCCGGCACTGTCCGGGCAGACGATCCACTGCTAACTGATCGATCCGGCAAGGAAAGACGACGACCACTTGTTCGAGTGGTGTTGGACGAGAAACTCGAACTATCGCATTCCGCAAAACTTGTTCAGTCGGCAAACGAATCGCCGCTGATCGTTTTTTCCGGTTCTACGAAATCAGAAAGCCCTGTGTTGACGGCCATCGGCGTTGAGGTAATCCATGACGCTGCAAACGGACGGGACCTGAAGTTGATCCTCGAAGAGCTCGGACGTCGCGATATTCAAAGCGTACTCGTTGAAGGCGGAGCGAATGTCGCCGGAAGCTTTTTGGATGCGGGCCTCGTCAACAAAATCTCTTTCTTCATTGCACCGAAAATCATCGGCGGTCGCGAAGCACCAAACGCTGTCGGCGGACGTGGTGTTGAGTCGCTGGCTGAGGGAATTCAGTTGCGGAACGTTGAAGTTACCGCACATGGCGCGGACGTCGAATTCACCGGTTACCCTGAGCGCGGATTCAAAGCGTGAGCACGCGGAGGTAGTTCAGTTGGCACCTCGCCATCGCCAATCACCGGTTGAGCCGCCACCGTCGTTCCGCCCCTCCAAACGTTTTGGGCAAAATTTTCTCACCGACCAGAATGTTATCGAACGCATTATCAATGCGCTGGACCCGCGACCGGATGAAACTATTGTTGAAATAGGACCCGGTAAAGGCGCTTTAACCAGTTCGCTTTTGCAGCGCGCGGCGAGGGTAGTTGCCATCGAGTTTGACCGCGGCCTCATCCCCATCCTCGCCGAGAAATTCAAGACACAAACAAACTTCAGGCTAATCGAGAGCGACGCGCTAACTGTTAGTTTTAGCGAAGCGATTCAGCCGGCGCAAAGCGCTCGCCTCGTCGCAAACCTTCCTTATAATGTGGCAACGGCCATCCTGCAGCGACTGATCGAGCAGCGCGTCTGGATTCCGGAAATGGTCTTGATGCTGCAAAAGGAAGTCGTGGACCGCATCACCGCTGAACCCGGTTCTTCCGAACGCGGCTACCTCTCCGTTTTTGTTCAGACATACTGCGAAACGGAAAAGCTGTTTGATGTGGGACCCGGATCGTTTCGTCCCGCGCCTAAGGTTTGGAGCAGCGTCATTCGGTTGGAGGCGAGAGCAACACCCGCGATCGCGGTAAAGGATGAAAAGCTGTTGTGGCAGTTAGTGAGCGCCGGATTTGCGCAACGGCGCAAGACGATTCTGAATAACTTACGAAACGC
>Ga0070682_100000705_pt1 | contig 20112 bp, 19 predicted proteins | sample KBSC63LmetaG_FD_64668 | JGI IMG/M metagenome (GOLD analysis project Ga0070682, IMG submission 64668) | Corn rhizosphere microbial communities from Kellogg Biological Station, Michigan, USA - KBS C6-3L metaG | ecosystem: Host-associated > Plants > Roots > Rhizosphere | place: USA: Michigan...
GTAACAGATGGATGCGCGGAACGATGGAAACCCTGTGGAAGCACAGAAAAATGATGTTCAATCCGAAATACGGAAAATTAGGAATGATAAGCCTTCCTTATTGGTTCTTTTTTGAATTTTTGGGTCCGCTTGTTGAGTTTTCAGGATATATCATCTTTATTATCTTTTTACTGTTGGGAATTATCAACTGGCCGTTTTTTACGGTTCTGTTTGCCCTCGTGATCTCAATGGGATTTCTTTATTCTATCTATTCAATATTAGTAGATCTTGTAAGCCATCAGGTTTATACCAAAAGAAAAGATTTCCTGGCGCTTATTGTAACGGCTTTTTCCGAACCTTTTTATTTCCATCCTATTGTAGTAAAAGCAGGAGTAAGCGGGTTTATAGATTATTTCAAAAAATCCCACGGATGGGGCGAAATGACAAGACAGGGCTTCAATCAAAGCACACAACATTTACCTTTTAAAGAAAGAATGCTTGCTATTCTTCAGTCTGGCCTTAAAAGATGGGGAATACTCGCATTGGTTTTCTTTGCTTTATTTTTAGTGGGAGTAACTGCAGAATGGTTATGGTACCGGTATACTTTTCCTAAATTTGATACCCCAGCGATTGTCGGGAATCTTTTCACAGAGAATATTTTATTTGCTCTAAGGTTCACATTTTTTGTTGGAATTGCTTATCTGATTATTAATTTCATCAGAGAAGGCTGGGCAAAGACTCTGACGACTGTGGCTTTGCTTATTGTAACCGTTACCCAATATATTTTATTCCTGTATTTCTCTGAAACCCGCAACATATTAGGCGCAGACCTTTTATACTACAGCAAAGAAGAGATGAAGCAGATTTTACAGGCAAGCGGAATGCTTAATTTTAAGAACTTTGCCCTGCTGGGTATTTTAGTCACAGTCTCTTTTGTCCCTATATGGATAGCCAGTAAAACAGCCTTAAAATCCATCTATCCGGGACTTATATTACTTGTTTTCGGATTAGCAGCCTTTTTAATTCCATCCAACATATTAGGATCCAAAACCTTGAGCTCTGAGAATGAATTTAACCAAAATGCAGCAAAAAGTAAATGGGCTTATTTTTTTAAATCCAATGAAGACAATTTCATCAGCGATCATCCTGAACTGAATGAATTACTGAGTGAAAATGAAGATTTCACCGCCAATGCCGAAATGCTCAATAAAAATTTCCCTTTCTGGAGGAAAGAAAATACCCCGGATTTTTTAGGATCTTATTTTAACAGATCTGAGAAAGTTCCCAACCTTGTTTTCCTTATCATGGAAGGTTTCGGACATGCTTATACTTCACCAAAAGGATATATCGGGAACTTCACCCCTTATCTGGATTCTTTGTCCGGCAAAGCATTGTATTGGGAAAGCGCTTTAAGCTCAGCGGGAAGAACATTTGGAGCATTGCCATCAATTACAGGATCGCTTCCTTTTGGAAAAAACGGATTCCTTGAAATAGAAAAAACTCCTGAAAATTTCAATCTTTATAATATCCTGAAAGCCAACGGATTTGAAACAGGTTTTTATTATGGAGGCCATACATCCTTTGACCGTTACCGTGAATTCCTTGAATACAGCGGGGTAGATCATATCATAGATGAACCCTCATTCAGCAGTCCTTACCGTAAGCTTCCCACCAATAACGGAGAAAGCTGGGGATATGAAGATCAGGCAGTTTTTGGTAAAATGCAGCAGCAGCAAAAGCCACAGGATAGACCCTATTTCAATATGATTCTTACCCTTTCAACGCATAATCCTTTTTTAATCAACAATAAAGGTTATTATGAAAAGCTTTACAATCAAAGGCTGAATTCAGGTATTTTAACTTCCGAACAGAAAAAATGGGCCACAGCGCATAAAGACCAGCTGATTTCGGTTCTTAATGCCGATGATGCCATCAAAGGATTCTTTGAAAGTTACAGCAAACGTCCGGATTTCAAGAATACCATTTTCGTAATTACGGGAGATCACAGTATGCCTGAGATCACATTAGAGTCTAAAATTGACAGATTCCATGTACCTTTAATCATCTATTCACCCTTGTTGAAAGAATCAAAACGTTTCTATAAAACTGTAAGCCATTTTGATATTGCTCCTTCTATTTTGGCTTATTACAGAAATAATTATAACCTCAGTACACCTTCTACAGTAACATGGGTAGGAAGAGGGTTTTCTCCGGATGCCGAAATCAGCAAAACCGGAATTCCAATGATGCAGAGTAAAAACCAGCTTATTGATTTTGTTTCTGAAAAGTATTATATCCATGACGGACATCTTTTCACCCTGAAAGACATGGAAGAAGATGCCTCCAATGATAACGCAGCCCTGAATAAGATCAACGGCAGATTCAATCAGTACAAAAGCATGAATTCACAGTTTTATTCTACTAAAAAACTGATGCCTGATTCAGTAATGGTCAACTTTAAGAAAAAAGTAAAATCAAAGTTTTAAAACTTTCTGGTATAGCCTAATGTAATATCAAATTGATTCCCTTTTTCACCTGGACGGTATTCCTGGTTATAATACATGGTTCCCACTGAAAACAGATTGGAATGATAGGAGAAATTGTATTCACCACCTATTTTAAATGTTTTAAGCTTAAAGGTTTCATTTTCCAGAAGGTTGTTTCGGTTTTCTTCCGGACTGATCCCGGTTCCGATATGAAAAGCAAAATAATCCTGAGCCCCTTTTGTATAATACCTTACAGTTCCCGTATAAGAATGTGAAATATTCTTGCTGTCTGGAGTGATATAAGTACGCAGATTAAACCAGAAATTTTTATAATATTTCCCTACGGCAGCGGTATACATCCAGATACTGCTGCTGAAATAAAGCTGACGGTAACCTATTTCGGCTTCAAAACTATGGGGAAGGTTTGCATTCAGGGAAACTCCGGTTCGGTACTTCGGAAACAAACCGACATCATCAGAATATCCTCCGCCAACATACAGGTAGAACATCTTGGAAAGCCTTGGATAAGCCTCCAATTCAATTTGTGTGCCGCCCTGGGCAAATTTATTGGCATAATTTCCGCGAAGAATCACAGAACCAATAGGAGTAATCCTCTTGTAACTTACCCCCACAATATGCCAGTCATCATCAAACTGTTTGTCAAAATGAGAATAATTATAAACAATTCCTACTGCATTTTTAGAATTAAGCTCATTGATTCTTACCGCAAGAGCCCTTGCTTCAGTATTTTTAGGATTGATGGTCAAAAGGGTAGTTACAGCTTTATCTGCTTCCTCATAATTATCCATCCCAAAATACACTTTTGTTTTCAGCAATAATAATGTTTCAGATTTAGGATGATAGGAGAGTCCTCTATCTAAGATTTCAATAGCTTTTGTATTTTGATCATTCCAGTATTCCAATGAAGCATAAGCCAGAAAATAATCTTCATCCTGAACCTCTTTTTTTTCAAGCTCTTCAAATATGGCTCTTGCAGACACCAGGTCTTTGTTCCAGGTATATAGCCTTCCCAGGAAAACTGAAATATCCGTATAATTAGGTGCTTTTTCCAATGCCTCTTTAGCCAGAGCAATAGATGCAGGATAATCTTTCTGTTCAAAAGCAGCATTTCGTGCTTTAACGAATAATTCATCAGCGGATAAATTCTGCTGACTATACATTGTAATTGGAAAAAGTAATGCAAATAAAAAGGTTGAATATCTTTTCATTGAAAGTTTAATTATTAATGAACTTCTGGTATCACAAATATATTGAACTTTTACATCACAACCCAGAGATTATTCGTTAGAACCTATATTTTTTAGATTATTTTTCAATTAAATAACCCATAAAAAGCAATTATGATGGAATAATTATTGCCGTAATTAAAAAAACTGATTTATTCAAAAAATTCCATCATGAAAATAGCCACTTATAATGTTAATGGAGTCAACGGACGCCTGCCTGTCTTACTGAAATGGCTTAAAGAAGCCTCGCCGGATATTGTCTGCCTTCAGGAATTAAAAGCACCTCAGGAACGTTTTCCTGTAGAGGAAATTAATAAAGCAGGCTATGAGGCTATCTGGAATGGACAAAAAAGCTGGAACGGAGTTGCCATACTGGCGAAAAACAAAGAAATAACAGAGGTACAAAGATCTTTACCCGGAGATCCCGAAGACATTCAAAGCCGTTATATTGAAGCAATCATTGATAAAATGGTAATCTGCTGTCTTTATCTCCCAAATGGCAATCCTTATCCCGGACCAAAATTCGATTATAAATTATCCTGGATCAAACGTTTTAAGAGAAGGACCAGCCAACTTATCACCATGGAACTTCCCGCTATTCTTATCGGCGATTTTAATATCATTCCAGAACCTATTGACGTGTACAAACCTGAACGCTGGGAAAATGATGCCCTGTACAGAACAGAGGTAAGAAAAGCCTACAAAGATTTTCAGAAGAAAGGATGGCTTGATGCGATACGCAGTCTTTATCCCGAAGAAAAAATATACACCTTCTGGGACTACTTATACAAAGCTTACGACAGGAATGCAGGCATGAGGCTGGACCATATTTTACTGAGTCCTTATCTGCAGAACCGACTGCAGTCCGGTGGAGTAGACAGCCATGTACGCGGTTGGGAAAAAAGCAGCGATCATGCTCCGGTGTGGATTGAGCTCGCAGACGAATTGTAACTCAAGAATAGCAAGATCATATATAGTATACTCCCGGTTTATAAAATCAGGAGTATACTATATAATATGGTTGATTGAAAACTAAGACTGTTTACGGCGACGACCGGAAACCTTTTTATCAAGATCCCTGATGTCCTGTCTCAGCTCACGGAACATTTCTTTAAAATTATAGCTTTCATAGTCACCCGGCTCAAAATCTTCCGGAAAAATTCCTGAAGCATACTGCCAGATTTCTACAACTTCTTCAAACGGAATCTCATAAGGCTCATAAAAAGAATTGTCAGCACTTACACAGATTGCATTTTCTTTTCTTTCCTTAAAACGTTTATAGGTAATCCCATCATTCAACGTAACAAAAACATAGGTTTTTCCCTGTTTCAAATCATTGATTCCTTCTACATATTTTCCTACAATATAGGAGCCGCTTCTGAATGGAGGCATAGAATCCCCATCTGCAGGGAATGCTCTGTATTTTCCGTTTGTAAGGAAGGGAAGAGCAATACGCTGAAGACTTTCAATATAATCTACATCACTGTAACCTTCCAGATATCCCATAGAAGCTTTTTGAGGGATAATCTCTATGGTATCATTTCCATGTGTGTCTACCGCAACCGGAAGCACAATTCTGTTGTCCGGCAATTTCAACATATCATCCATAGGATACTTCTGAATATCTACCGACAGCATAAGATCAATACTTACATGAAAATATTTGGAGATTTTTACAAGCAGTTCGATAGGAGGTTCAGATATTCCGTTCTCATACTTTGAATAACGGACTCTGGAAATCATCAGTTCATCAGCTACATTTTGTTGGGAGAGCTTTCTCTTGGCTCTTAAGAAGCGTATATTATTTGAAAAAATTGACATTGATAAAAGTATGTAAGCAAAAATACAAAATTTGTATGCGTTACCAACCACCAAACCCGGTTTTACTATAAGATATAAGGAAATTTAGCAGCTCATTTCTCCATTTTTACTAAAGACAGGAAATTTTCACACTTGAACACTCAATTTTTGCAGCCTAAAATCAGATTTCTGAACAAATATACAAAGCTATACATAGGTTAAATAATCATCATTAATAAACAGAATTTAGTACATAAATAATAACTCTAAATTTCACAAATTGAGTTATTATTTTTAACATTTAGTAAATCAATCACATATAAGTGAAAATCATATTTTTACTAAAACACACATATATTAATGAAATATTAAATAATAAAAACATATAATTAATTTATTGAAAATAATTTGCAATTGTAATATTATTATTCATATATTCGTGATGTAATAATCATATAAAATTATAGTTATGAAAAACTTAAAAAAATTAGACAGAAACGAATTAAAAGCTATTTCAGGTAACGGATTACTAGATCCAATCGGCGGACTTCTAGGTGGACTAGGAGGTGTTGTAGGTGGAGTAGTAGGCGGAGTAGGTACTATCGTTGGTGGCGTAGTTACTGGCGTAGGATCTACAGTAGGTGGTGTAGTTGGCGGTGTAAGCACTGTTGTAACTAACGCTTTATGCCAGACACAATGTGTTGTTAATGGTGTAATCCACATCAAATTACTTGAGTGCGGATCAACTTGCTAGTCAGTAAGCATTACATGTAAAAAATTATGAGGCTGTCTTATTAGACAGTCTCTTTTTTATTTTAAAAATTAAATAACTGGCCCATTTAATTTTAATCATTGTGTATTGCATGATCCTGTCAGACTGAGTCTTAAAGAACTTTTCTATTTATAACTTTTAAGATTTCAGCGGTTAAAATAACATCACGAGAGCTTCCTTCATGGAAGACAACTTTCTAACTTTTCTATTTTCAATTGATATCAAAGAGCATCAATCCAGATTATATCACATCTGCCTTATATTAGTTTTTAAGCTGGTTTTTATTATTTGTGATTCCAAATTTGCTGATAACTATCTGAAATTTTCCAATATGTGCAGTTATACTTTTAAAATTTTAAGTATTTGCTATAGAAAAAACAACAAAATGAAAAAAAAAATTACTGTTCCATAAATTTTTTTTTCTAATTTTTAGCTTCCATTGCTATAAAATTAATCTGTAAAAATGAACATCATCACATGATAAAATTCATGTGCTAACTATCTATAATAGAACACTATTTGGTGTCTAAAATCATTTGTTTTATGTGATAAAAAATAATCACATATTATTGAATTACGACATAAAACCCTTTGTATAAAGGATTTAACATAATAAAAAAATCACTATTTATTAGAGTTAACATTATTTTTTTTCTATACTTTTGAAATCTAATCTTTAACATTTTAACCATGAAAAAAGAAAATCAAAATTCTAAAAAATCACTAGAATCCTTAAAAGGTAAAAAATTAGGTGATTTAAAAACTGTTTATGCAGGATTACAAAATCAACAAAATCAATTAGTACTGGATGCTGAAATGGGCAACTGTATTACCCTTATTTATAATGGAGGTACAGCTGATGATTCATCTTGGGATCGTAAGTAATTACAGGCTAAAAATGGTCACCTCAATTGTATTGAGGTGACTTTTTTTGTCTTTTTTTGTAATTCCATAGAGAAAAAAGCCTTTAGAATAGGCAAATTTCAATCTCTATCACTTACTTCAAATAATTTTTTCAAATTATTATAGCATGATTTTAATTTTGTCTACCCCCAAAGATGATGATACAAATTGGGTAATGGAACACTTGTCAATTCTTGGCGAAAAGTATATAAGAATTAACGACCTGGATTTATTTACCGGAAAAACCAAAATGTATGTTGAATTACAGCCACACCCTAAATTGATTGTAGAAAATCATTTTTTTGGAAAAGTGGATATGTCAGAAATCAAATGTGTTTGGTTTAGGAAATTCGGATTTTTTAACAGGTATAAAGAAAATATAAAGACTGAAAAAAATATAGAATTATTAAATTATTTAGAATCAGAATATATCTCTACATTAAATATATTTTTTGAATTTTTAAAAGATAAAAAATGGCTTAATCATTATCAGAAACTGGAATCCATGACTAAAATAGGAACTTTAATGGCCGCTCATGAGATAGGCATTAAAATTCCTAAAACGTATATAACGAACAATTCGGATAACTTAAACTATGACCAGCCGTATATTACTAAATCTATAAATGAAGGATCGGTCATCGGTATTGATGATAAAGCTTTCTTTTTTTTCACCACTCAATTAAGCGAGAAAAGAATTAAAAGCTATAAAAACTTCTTTCCGAGTTTATTTCAGGAAATGATCAATAAAGAATATGAACTTAGGATCTTCCACCTGAACGGAAAGAATTACAGTATGGCTATATTTTCTCAAAATGATGCCCAGACAAAAACAGATTACAGACAAGTCAACTATGAGAGTCCTAACAGATATGTATCTTATACTCTCCCGGATTCTGTGGATAAAAAAATATCTGCTCTGATGAAAAAAATAGGATTGAATACGGGTTCTGTAGACATGATAAAAGCTGATGACGGCGAATATTATTTTTTGGAAGTAAATCCTTCCGGGCAGTTCAGAATGACTTCTTTACCATGTAATTACAATCTTCATTATGAAGTCGCTCATTGTCTAAAAACTATGAACACATGAAAAAAAGTTTAATACAAGAATTAAAGCATAATAAGGAATTGTTTCCTGTTGTTTTTTCACATATTTTTCCTTTTCCAGATACTAAAAAGGCAAGAAGGAATAATCTGAGTAGACAAGTCACAACATCCATTCATCAATCGGAAATACACTGTTTAAGAATATACAAAGATGGGATCAATTTATATACAGAGCAATAAAGACAAATATGTCAACTTCTTTTCCTGTTGTATATTGGTAAGAGGTTTTGAAAGAAGTACAATATATGATATCCAAAGAGAAACTATAGAATTCATACCTAATACCTTAATAGATTTTGTTGAAGATATAAAAGGGAGAAAAGTTAGCGATGTTTTGGAAGAATATAAATTCAATAAGATAGCCAAAGAATATCTGATTTTTTTAGAAAAAAAGGAATTTATTTTTTATTCCAGCAACCCATCTTTTCCTGAGTTATTTGATATCAGTATCAATGAGGATACCTCAGAAATTCTTTTTGCAACAGTTGTTTTATCACAGCATATTTATGATAATATGGATACGTTTGCGAAAAATATTCAGCAATTGGGAATCAGAAGACTGCACCTTCATATAGATAATGAAAGCTGTATGGAACAGCTACTGGAGATATTGTCAGCCCTGGAATATTCTAGGGTTATTAATTTATCACTTTCTTTTCCCAACCAAAAAATAAATAACAGAGTGTATGATAATAAACGGATTACTTCTATTACGTTATTTAATTCTCCAAGAAAACGATCTGTAAAAAGTAATGATATTATTAAAAATTATATCACCTGTGATGATTCTAAATTATTTTTAACCCAATTTAATCTGTACGATATTGCCATAAGTATTAATGCGTATAATGTGGCAAAAAATTATAATTTAGCATTGTTCAAGACTATATTTATTGATGGAAACGGAAATATAAAACATAATTTTTCAGATAAAAACAGCTACGGAAATATCTTGGATAATTTTGAAGAAATAAAAACCAGTACTGTAAAAAAATTATCGAAATTATGGAATGTTAAAAGAGATGATATTGAGCCTTGTAATGTCTGTGAATTCAGATATTGCTGCACAACAACCTATATTCCGGAGAAAGCTAACATCGGATATAAAGTAAACTGCAATTATAATCCCTACACCGCAGAATTCAATTAAATGATAAATCCATCTTTATTATGAATTATAAAATTTTAATAAACCTAGTCCTCATTTTTCTATCCTCTAATTTTTTTGCCCAGAATTTCCGGATTGATTATCAACTTTCTTATAAAGAAGACTCTTTAAGCTCGGAAACAACGAATAAAAGCATGCTGCTTTTCGTTCAGGGAGGAAAGTCTAAATTTCTGACTGAAAAACAATATCAGGTAGATTCACTTAGAAGTACAGGATTTAAAGGATCTGCGATAGGAGATAACAGCTTTTTAGTTATTAACGATGAAGAAAACTTAAGTTTTAAATATTATTTCTTTTTCAGAGATACATATAAAATAAAAGAATTGGTAAATCTAAACTGGGAACTTAAACCTGAGACCAAAAAAATAAGTACCTATCTATGTAGAAAAGCAATTTTAAAATATAAAGGAAGAACCTGGGAAGCATGGTATACTCAAGATGTACCCATTCAGGCTGGACCTTATATTTTTAGAAATTTACCCGGATTGATTATCGAGATGGCAGATTCTACCGGCTCTTATAAGTTTAATCTTTATTCTATAAAGAAAAAATCTGATACTTTAGATTTTGAGGATATGTACAAAGGAGCCCTTACTGTTCCGCAAAAGCAGTTACAGAAAGTATCTTTAGATTATTATAATGACCCTTTAAGAGAAATGAAATCAAGTAATGTGCAAGCAAAATTTATAGATGAAAAAGGAAAAGAGGTGAAGCCTGATTTCAGAGAAATGACCAAAACAATCCAGTCTCGTCTGAAAAAATACAATAATCCGATAGAGCTGACGGATGCTATAAAATATCCGAACTAATGCAGATTGAAATTAAACAAGTTTATAATATTATAATTAATAGTTCAGCCACTCTTTTCAGAGTGGTTTTTTTATGCCTCAAAATGAGCGATTACTAAAATTAAATGATACACAATTCAAGAAATATTCAGCTAAATATTATTCATTTATGACAATGTATTTTACTTCATGCTCAACAACAATTCATGACACAAAAAGCATTATAAAATGACATGTTTTGACAGCATTCGACAAGTTGTGACAATCAATTTATAATGTATAATTGTTTGTTTAGCAATAGCTTTGCAACATTAAATCACAGAAATATTTTTTTATACCAGATTTAGGATAAATAAAGAAATAAACTGATTAGAATTAAACATAAAACACAAATGATGAAAAAATATTTAACTATTGCATGCTCTGCAATTGCACCCTTTTTTTGGGGACAAGTTGGAATCGGAACCAGCTCTATAAATCCCAACATTATACTACAAGTAGAAAGTATTCCTTATTCCGGCAGTACATCAAACGGAGGAATTTTATTTCCAAGAATTGCACTTACTGCAGCCAATGTTTTTGCTCCGGTAACCGGAACCCCAGTAACCGGATTGATGGTTTATAATACATCTACAAGCGGAACAGGAATCAATGCAGTTACTCCAGGACTTTATTTTTGGGATAATACGAAATCTCTCTGGTACAGAATGGCCCAGAAAGATGCTGATGATACTGCGCTATTTTCTAACCAGGACATTAATACAGATTTAAATGATGGTGTAAACTATGCCGATCTTTTCGCCAATATAAGATTCAATAATGACATCACTCTTTATGAAAAAGTAAACAATACCACGTTGAAAATTAATGAAGTAGGATATTATAAAGTTATACTAAACCTGGATCTTACCAACAGAGACGGAACTAATGACAATTTTGGAATTAAAGTATTGGTAAATAATGCTACTAATATTGTTACTGACCAGTTTTATATTCCTGGGAGAGGTACCGAAAATGCTTCAGTAGGTAAATCAGTGGTCTATTATATTCCTATTAATACCGTAGGAAGTACATTAAGGTTTCAGGCATATGAAATAGACCCAGGGACTGAGGTTTACTTTAAGAATCCAAACACATCAACTATTTCTATACAAAGACTAAGATAATTATGAAAGCAATCTATATAGGCATTTTTAGTGCATTATTATGTCCAATTTCAGGCTATAGTCAGGTTGGGATAAATACTCCAACAGCTAATGACGGTGTAACTCTTCAGTTGGAGTCAACAAACAAAGGAGTATTATTTCCAAGAATTGCATTAGTTTCACGTACATCAACAAGCCCTTTAGCGGCAAGTATTCCTACCGGAACTATGGTTTTTAATACAGCAACTACAGGAGTTTTTCCCAATACCATCACACAAGGGCTGCACTGGTGGAGCGCTGAAGAGCAGCAGTGGACCAGCCTTAATACCAATATTGAAAATGCAATTGTAAAGTACACCAATTCCGAAGTGAGTACCAATTATAATACGACTACATGGCAAAACGCCAAGTTATTTGGAAACAAAATTTTTAATGAAAGTACGACCATATATGCAGTCAATACCTCAAACCAGACCATAACGATAGGAAAATCAGGATTATATTCTATTTCTGCACTGTTATCTTTTAATAAACTTGATGGTGGAGATGATGGAAGGATTGCGTTAAGTGCCAGAGTATACCTCAATAATGTAGCGGTAGGGACCGAACAAGCTATTAACTCTGATTACACTGCAGGAGTTGATAATGGTTATGGCTTTTTCTCACATTCATTCACAGAATATCTTGAACTTAATGATGGAGATGTCATTAGTATAAGACTTAAAAAAACTACCGGAACCTATTCAGGAAGTGACGGTTCTGCTGCAGTTCCGTTCAACCTTAATGGTCAATCCAGCATAGCAATTTCGCGCATACGCTAAAATAATCTCACAATCAAAAAACACAATGAAAAAAATATTTAACATAATTCTATTGCTTTCCGGCAGTAGCCTTTCATTCGGGCAGGTGGGTATAGGTACTGCCAATCCTGTTTCTTCATCAATTTTAGATGTAACATCTTCTAATAAAGGAGTTTTAATTCCAAGGGTTGCCTTGCTGGCAACTAATAATACCTCTCCATTATCGGCAAATATTCCTGATGGAACAATGGTTTTTAATACAGGAAAGTCGGGGACAGGTACAACTGCTGTTATTCCTGGAGTTTATATCTGGATCAATAATAGATGGATTATTCCGGCTGCAGTAGGTACAACAATCAATACAAAGGCTGCAAAATTCAATAATCTTTCATCAAGTACTACGAATTTTAATCCAAATCTTGTAAGTACTCCTGTAAACATTGATATTTTCAGCTCTACAGCATTTAATGATGACCCTGTAGTTATTGAGAAGCTGAATAATTATCAGGTTCGTCTGAATGCTTCAGGGTTATATTTGGTGAGTGCCAATCTTGCATTAAGACAAAATCCTGCAGCTGAAGATTCTGAAGTTCAAGACTATATCCATTTCAATTTGGACGGAGTTCTTGCTTCTTCAAATATTTCTACTGTGGTTCCTCAGAATAACCCTTCAGATATTAATACCAGCGGAAGATTTGCATTTGGATCAATATCTTATATCTATGCCACAGCCGGACAAGTTTTAACATTACAATCTACCAGAGCTGCTAATGGTACTAACGGAACTGTAAACTTTGATGGAGTGAGCCTTTCCAGCGTGACGATTATTAAGCTTCAGTAAGCTATGATTCTTTAATTTCATTCCATGCAATTTTAATATATTTTTTAGTGGAGGATATCTTTGAATATTCTCCATTTTAATTTATAAGCTGTTATCAAGCCTTAAATAGATAATAGATCATTTCAGATTTGAAAAACCTAAAATATACACAATTTAACATAATATAAATTATAGGATTTTTATTATTGTTTGAAAGAGAGTATTAAACGCTTCAGAATCCCATATTCTTATCATTTCTCTTTCAAATATTCTTTAACCGTTTCTAGGAACTTTTCCTTGGTTATAAACCGATCCAGAAAATCTTCCAGGCTTCCTTCGTTTTCAATTTCCTGAAAATAAACTTCATGATCTGTACTGTACACTATAGGATTATCCTGGTCCGGATCAGTTGTACAGACAAAAAAATGATCAGGATAACCGTAAAAATAAAATAGACAAATAAATTCCATTTCAGAGCCTTCTACAATTTCTTTTATTTCATGTTCGTCTATAAGACCGTCCAATTCTTCGTAATCCTCTGTATCTTTCTTAAACGGCGTGAAAAACCAATCTCTGGGAAAATATTGTCCATACGGCAATTCATGGTCAGAAAAATAATGTTCTAATAAATTCTTGTAAAAGCCTTCCTGATCATTATGATATATGGTTTTATATTTTTCATAATACTCATCTATTCCGTAAACATCCCAATCCCTGTCATAAAGATGATGTCCAAATCTAATATTCTGCCAGTTCTCGGCAAAATTTTTGTCAATACTTACGGCATCTGTATTTCCTCCTAACTCTTTGATTTTATTTACAATACTCTCAGTCATATTCCTATAATTTATTTTCGGATATATATTATGTTAAATTGAAGTCGTAAAAAATTCACTCTAAGATCTTAAAATTACAAAATCTTGCCACATGACAGCTTTTATCATTATGAAACTCAATACCTTTATCCTAACCAAAAAATAAAATAATATGAAACCTAAAATGATCTGGGCCAACCTGGCCGTAGCCGACCTTGAACGCACACAGAAATTTTATACAGAACTGGGATTCAAACCCAATAACCCGCACTCTTCTAATGAATTGGTAAGTTTTTTTGCAGGTGAAAATGAGTTTATTATACATTTTTTCTTAAAAAATATCATAGAAAGAAACCTAAAAACAATGAAATTTGGAGATCCTCAAACTTCTAATGAGATCATCTTTACCCTTTCCGCAGCAAGTAAAGAACAGGTAGATGAATGGGCACTAGAGGTTAAAAATGCCGGTGGAACTATTGTTTCAGAACCTGAGAGTTTTGGAGAAAACTATTATGGATTTATATTTGCAGACCCTGATGGGCACAAGTTTAATGTATTTTTTATGTAGACTTTACCTTATTTTCTCTATATTTGACATTCAACAGATACATATGAACCGCTCGAACTGTCTGCCTCCTCCGGCACCTTAATATTTTCAAATTAATTTGAAGTATACTTGTGTTGTTAACTAATTAACAACAAGATTGTTTATGCTTCTAATTCTTACAAAAAATATTAATTCAAATCTTTTACAGTTCATTCTCAATGAAAAAATCATATTTATTATTGCATCTGGCCGTAGTACTTGCCGGATTTACAGGAGTATTCGGAAAATTAATATCGCTTAACGAAGGGCTTTTAACCTGGTACAGAGTTCTGTTTTCCTGTATTATTTTATTTTTTATCCTGAAAATATTTAAAATTCCAAATACCACTTCAGGAAAAGAAAAACTGAAAATAGCACAGGCAGGACTTCTTATTACTTTACATTGGGTACTTTTCTATGCAAGTATCAAATATTCCAATATATCAATTGGAGTCGTATGCTATTGTCTCACCAGCTTTTTTACAGCTTTACTGAAGCCAGTCATTGACAAAGAAAAATTCCGGTTATCAGAATTGGGACTCAGCGCTTTGACACTTCTCGGAATCAGTCTCATCTTCCATTTCGATGCATCTTATCAATTGGGAATTATTCTAGGGGTATTCTCTTCTGCAGTTGCTGCGCTTTATACTATTTATAATGAACGTCTGGTTCAGCGTTTTGACAGTATTATTATCAACTATTATCAGATGCTTGCCGGTACTGTATGTCTTGGAGCAATTTTGCCCATATACCTCCTCTATTTCAAAGCAGATAGCATAGTTCCTGACTTAAAAGACATGGCTTATTTGGCGCTATTAGCACTTTTTTGTACTGTAGGACTTTATGTGATATTTGCAGAAGTTTTAAAGAAAATTCCAGCCTTTACGGTGAACTTAACTTTCAATCTGGAGCCGGTATATGCTATTATTATTGCCTTTTTATTTTTTGATGAAAGCAAAGAAGTTAATCTTTCGTTTTATATCGGATTGGCATTTATTATTGCGTCTGTAGTTTTGCAGACATTAATTTCACTGAAGAAAACAAAATAATAAATGTATAGTTTAAATCATTTTATTTAAACAAAACCGGACACTCAAATTAACTTTAAGTGTCCGGTTTTCTCTGTAATAAGCTGTAAAATATTATTTATTCACTCCTAAGCTGTTATATAACTGCACCTGCCATATTCCCAGGACCTCCTTAAGCATGACAAATGTAAATGCTGCGTTATAGCTGTTGGGAAAAGCCGTTATTTCAGTATCAATAAAATCTGATGCCTGCGGAATAGGTTTTAAGCCAAATATCTGAAACAGAGAAACAGATCTTTTCATATGAAAACCCGAAGTAACCAGATACACACTTGCAGGAGCCAGCTTCTTTATAATCGGACTTGAGAATTTTGCATTTTGATACGTATTCATGCTTTTATCTTCCTTAATAATATCAGAATCTGATACTCCCATTCTTTTAAAGTTTTCACTGAATAATTCTGCTTCACTTGTGTGGCCACTTCCCTTTCCGGAAATTACTATTTTACAAGGTGTATTATTTTTCTTGAATTCATGATACAACTGATAAGCTGTAACGATTCTGGAATAAGACATCGTATGCAGTTTTTCGGTATTGTTAACGTCTACAACTCCACCACCCAGGACAACAATAACCGGATTCTGAGCAGTTATATTCTTCACCTCCGAAGTATGGGTATAGCTATTCTGTAAATATCCTGAGATAAGTTTTCCCAGAAAACCATTTCCAATAAAGATGATGATTAAAGCTACCAATATACCAATTCCTATTCTCAGATTTTTGCGTTTATTTTTTCTTTTCAGCAGAGCGATTATAACTATCGCGAGAAATAATAAGAAATAAGGTTCTGTAAAAAGCTGTAAAACACGAAATAAAAGGTCTAGTAAAAATTTCATCTATGATAATATTGATTAATGGATAGAAAACACAGGACTGCAAAGGTAGTTATTTTCAAGAGGACTGCTTTTCTCAGTGGTCAAACAGCCATCTCCTATTAAGAAAATACTATAAATGATGTTCTTTTTTCTGCTAATCATAACAGAATTTTTGCGTTTTCATACAGCCATGCAATGCATTGGAAGTAACAAATAGTTAAAATTATTGAAATATTTCGTTTAATTTATCTTTCTGTTTATACAATTATTTTATACATTTGCAGTCATTGAACAACACACTTTTTAGTGTGCTAATAAAAATGACAAATACCTACCCAAGTGAAAAAGCAGAAAAGCATCACCGTTTTTATGACCGTAATCCATATATTTTTGGACCGACATTTTTGTAAAGAAAAAAACAAAAACTCTTCCTTAAGTATAAAGAAACTATTTTAACTTTAGACAGAAAAAAACCTTTAAGACTAAGAATCAGACTCAAAGTGGATCTGTACAGTATTTTATAAAAATATCGTTGGGAAGGAAAGAAATACAAATTTTTCCTTTGACAGATGATAACTTTCTCCTACAATACCATTCTCATAACAACATATATTTCGGCCGCCTTTGGCGGCCGAAACTATTTCTACTCCACAATCTCATAATTTTATGAGACCAATTTTATCTACCTAAAATAAAGCACCTCATCACTTAAAAAGCTATGCCAAATTACCGGATTATAGTATTAAAAAATCTTGAACAGATTTAACATAAAAATTAATATTGTCTCAACGCAATATAGATTTAAAAAAAATACATTTGTCTTGTAACTTTAACATAATCAATGAAATGTCAACAGTTCTCAAAACATTTGTAGCGTATCTCAAAAGGCCTGCTCTTTATCCTGAACTGGGCAGAAAAATCATTAAAAATACGGTAAGCAGAAGAAGTCCATTCAAAGGAAAAGCAAAAACAAATTCCTGGGCTGCATCCATAGCAGTTTCTCAAAAAACAGCAGTTTCCAGGCTTTTCTCCATGGATACTGATCATTTCAGAAATACCTATGCTGATATTCTGGAAATAGCAATTACAAAAGAAGCACAATGCCCTATTACAATGGGCGGTCCTGGCGCACTGGAGCTAATTTATTATGCCTGTGAATATACAAAAGCTCAAAATGTACTTGAAACCGGAGTAGCTTACGGATGGTCTTCTTTAGCCATATTGCTTTCACTTCAAAAGAGAAACGGAACACTGTACAGCTCAGATATGCCTTATCTTGCTCAGGATGGTGATGAGTATGTAGGATATGTTGTTCCTGAAGACCTTAAAAAATATTGGCAGCTATTCCGTTTTGCAGATAGAGAATCTTTACCGAAAATTTTCAAACAGGTTTCTTCTTTTGATGTTTTTCATTATGATTCTGATAAAAGCTACCACGGAAGAATGTGGGCTTACCAACAGATTTATAAAAGATTGAAATCCGGTGCAGTTTTTATCAGTGATGATATTGGCGACAATTCTGCCTATCAGGATTTCTGTGCTAAAAAAAATATTAACACTACTGTTGTAGAATATAGCGGAAAATACATCGGCATTTTTATAAAACAATAATTGCCCACTCATCACGCAAATATCACAGATTAATAATACACTTCAAAAATCCGCTTAATCACCAAATATGCGGAAAACGATTCACACCGCTTCATCAGGCAAATTCACTTGCCCACTCTTTGCTCCCTAAAATGAAGCACCTCATCAGATAAAACTTTGCGTTAAATAAAAATCAAAATCAGGATGAGTCTATATATTAAACCATTAAGAATATATTAAGCTGTTAACTATAATTCATAGCTCACTACCTGTTTTTCCAGAATAATCTGATTTTTTCTGACCGTCACCAACACCTTATCTCCCGGCTCAAAACCACAATCCTGCAGCCACTTCCCTGCCATTCTGATCTCCGGAAAGAAAACTATTCTGCGATAGGCTCTCTCAAATCCTTTATGGAAAACCGTAAGGTTACGATAGGTAATTATTTTATATTTACCCCGAATACTAATCATCTTTTTCATCTTTGTATTTTTCAGCAAATCAAGAAATAATTACGGGGATATTATAGTTAGGAGAAGTATTTTTTATTCAGAAAGAGGAATATTTTAGAATATCATTTATTTTAAAAAGGAGCATTATTTTTTTGTTCTAAAGCTTTATATTTGTTATTATGATTGACACAGATATGCAAAATAAAAAAATACACCAAGGTAGAAATATAAAGCGTTTCCGCGAAATGCTGGGCATCAAACAGGAAGCATTGGCTTTTGAACTAGGTGATGAATGGAACCAGAAGAAAGTTTCCCTTTTAGAGCAAAAAGAAACCGTAGAATCTGATATTCTGACACAGATAGCTCAAATCTTGAAAGTTCCCGCGGAAGCCATTGAGAATTTTGATGAGGAACAAGCGGTGAATATTATTTCTAATACTTTCACAAGTAATGATACATCAACTTTAAATGCAATAAATGTACAGCCTACTTTCAATCCTCTTGATAAAATGGTGGAGCTTTATGAGCGTATGCTGGAGCAGCAGAGGGAAATGATTGAGAAGTTGGAGAGGCTGATTGAAAAGAAATAATATCAAAAACGCTTTTACAGAAACTAATAATAATGAATCGTATAATTTTAATTGGGAATGGTTTTGACCTTGCTCACGGGATGTCAACAAGTTATGGAGCTTTTATTAATGATTATTGGGGAAATAAAAGAAAAGAGGTTTTAGACAAAAAATATTATGGTAAGACCTATCAAGATGATAATATTATAATTAAACGAGTTCCATCACTCTTATACAACGAAGCAGCTAAAGGAGAATCCGAGTATAAAAGTTTTTTAACAAGTTTAAGATTTAATAAGAGTTACATAGAATATCAAAATAAATTTCTAGAAATTTTAACAGAAAAAAATTATTCTCTTAATTGGGTTGATATTGAAAAGGAATATTATTCACTATTAAAAAAGAGTTATAAAGAATTATCTGCACGAAGATATGATATAAGTGACCTGAATAAACATTTCCAAGTTATTGAATCTTTATTAGAAGAATATCTTACAATAATTCAAACAGAATTTAATAAGAGTTTTGCTAGTACTGATGATGAGATATGCTTAAAAAGATCAATACATGAAGTAATATATTCCGACTTTAATTTTAGAGATTTTTCAGAGTTATCTATTAATCATTTAACAGAAGAAATTTTTCAGAATGTTTACCCAAATATTAAAGATTTGGATTCAAATAGAATTCACATTCAAGAACTAGATTTATCAGATCGAGAAAAGAGATTATATAAAGCATTAAGCAGTTTAGATGATAAAGCGACTAAAACAAAAATCAAAAAACTACTAAAATCTGAAGCATCAGCAAATTACTTTCGATATCGACCGGATGAAGTTTTATTCTTAAACTTTAATTATACATCAACAGAGATTCACTATCATACTCCTCCAATTGATAAAGAATTTGAAAATGATATAGCAATTGATGTAATACATATACATGGGATTTTAAATAATAAAATGGATAATAAAATAATCTTTGGTTTTGGAGATGAGATAGATAAAGATTACTTAGAAATTGAAGATCTTGATGACAATGAATATCTACAAAATATTAAGTCAATGAAATATCTTGAAAGTGATTCTTATAAACGACTACTGGATTTTATAAATTCAAATAATTATCAAGTTTTCATATTTGGTCATTCTTGTGGAATTTCAGATAGGACTTTACTT
>Ga0070682_100000706_pt1 | contig 20041 bp, 18 predicted proteins | sample KBSC63LmetaG_FD_64668 | JGI IMG/M metagenome (GOLD analysis project Ga0070682, IMG submission 64668) | Corn rhizosphere microbial communities from Kellogg Biological Station, Michigan, USA - KBS C6-3L metaG | ecosystem: Host-associated > Plants > Roots > Rhizosphere | place: USA: Michigan...
ACCGCGATCCGGTTCTGATTTTGTCGACACACCTGGAACTTGTTTGGGAACGAAAGTTCACCATGAGTGCTCCGCAACGATCAGACACAAAATCAGAACCGGATCGCGGTAGCGACCGGCCGAAGATTCAAGCCAATCGACTTCCGTCAACAATGCTTGATTCGACCGACGAGCCTCAAAAATGCAGCTGCTGTCCTTGATGGGGTTGCTTCTCTGGCCGGTCGCTACCGCGATCCGGTTCTGATTTTGTCGACACACCTGGGAACCTAGTGGGCAACAAAAGTCGCCAGCCGTAGCGCGCCCGCTAGCCCACACATTGATTTAGTTTGGAGTGTTCGGACGATGACACAAAATCAGAACCGGATCGCGGTAGCGACCGGCTGAAGATTCAACCTAAACAATCGACCTCCGTCAACAAAGCTTGATTCGCACCGACGAACACAGGGAAAACGCTGATCGCGTGCGTCGACTGTAGTCCCGCGCGCGCTCGTTTGATTAGTGCCAGTCTCGGAGTTAATCTGATTTGCAATCAAGCAAATTAATTTAGGCCGCGCGAAAGAGGACAAGGCATGAGTGCGAACACTTTAACCATCACCGACAATCGCACCGGGAAGCAGTATGAAGTTCCCATCGAGAACGACACCATCAAGGCGATGGATTTGCGCCAGATCAAAACCTCAGATGACGACTTCGGGTTGATGACCTACGATCCGGCGTTCATGAATACGGCGTCTTGCAAGAGCCGCATAACTTTCATCGATGGCGACCAAGGCATCCTTGAATATCGCGGCTACCCGATCGACCAACTCGCTGAGCAGAGCACGTATCTGGAAGTTGCTTACCTGCTGCTCAATGGCGAGTTACCTAATGAGGCTGAACTCACCGCGTGGAAGCACAACATCACCTATCACACCTTTATTAACGAGAGCATCAAGAAGGTTATCGACGGATTTCACTACAACGCGCATCCGATGGGAATGTTTGAAGCGACACTCGGCGCCCTCTCCACGTTTTATCCCGACGCGAAGGAGATTTTTAATGTTGATTGCCGACGCAAACAAATTTATCGCTTGATCGCAAAAGTGCCGACCATCGCAGCGTTCGCGTATCGACACCGCATCGGGATGCAGTATGCATATCCGGATAATGATCTCGGTTACGAAGGCAATTTCCTGAACATGATGTTCAAGACCACCGAGTTGAAGTTTCAACCCAACCCGGTGCTTGAACGAGCGCTGAGTGTGCTGTTCATCCTGCACGCCGATCACGAACAGAATTGCAGCACCAACGCCATGCGCAGTATTGGCAGCGCGCACACGGATCCGTTTTCGTCATTAGCAGGAGCGGCTGCCGCGCTTTACGGACCGCTTCATGGCGGCGCCAATGAAATGGTCCTGCGTATGCTGCGCGAGATTGGCTCGATCGACAAAGTTCCGGACTACGTGAAGCGCGTGAAGGCAGGCGAGTTCCGCTTAATGGGCTTCGGTCATCGCGTCTACAAGAACTACGATCCGCGCGCGCGCATAATTAAGCAGGTGGCGGACGAAGTGTTTGAGGTTACCGGAAAAGATCCGCTGCTCGACATCGCGCTGGAATTAGAGCGAATTGCTTTGGAAGACGAGTATTTCGTGAAGCGCCGGTTGTATCCCAACGTCGATTTCTATTCGGGCATCATTTACCAGGCGATGCGATTCCCGGTCGACATGTTTCCGGTGTTGTTTGCAATTCCGAGAACTTCGGGCTGGCTGGCGCAGTGGGTTGAGTTGCTGGAAGATCCCGACCAGAAGATCGCGCGTCCGCGCCAGGTTTATCTGGGAGCGCGAACACGCGATTACGTTCCGATCGAAAAGCGAAACGTGCCTACCGGCTCGGTGTCAACTATGGGCCAGGGGGCGACGGGGCAGTAGCCCAAACGTCAGGGAGGGCTTTTTCTGCAATTTTCAGCCTGCTCGTCTTGCTTCGAACGCAGCAATGTCGGCTTCATGCAATAAGGTGAGGCCGATATCGTCAAGACCTGCCAGCAAACAGTGCTGCTGGAAGTCATCGATCGCAAACGGAACCGCGAGGCCGTTCGCATCGGTTACTAACCGCTGTTCCAGGTCTATCGTCAATTGATAGTGATCCCGGGATGTGGCGCGCTCAATAATGTCGCTCACTTCACTTTCGGGAAGCACGATCGGCAGCAGGCCGTTCTTCATACAATTGTTCGCGAAGATGTCAGCGAATGAAGGAGCAATGACTGCTCTAAAACCGTATTCGTCCAACGCCCACGGAGCATGTTCGCGTGACGAACCGCAACCAAAATTCTTTCCCGTAACCAGGATGGTAGCGTGGCGATAACGCGGCTCGTTCAGCACAAACGATTCGTTCAGCTCACCGCCCGGTTTGAAACGCCAATCGTAAAAGAGGAATTCGCCGAACCCGGTGCGTTCAATTCGCTTGAGGAACTGCTTCGGAATAATTTGGTCGGTGTCGACGTTTGCCCGGTCTAGCGGAACCACCGTTCCGGTGTGTTGACGAAAAGCTTTCATGAGCGCTACTTAAACTTCCACTCTCTCACGTCAGTAAAGTGTCCGGTAATAGCCGCCGCCGCGGCCATCATCGGGCTAACCAGATGCGTGCGACCGCCGCGACCCTGCCGGCCTTCAAAGTTGCGATTGCTGGTCGAGGCACAGCGTTCTCCTGGCTGCAAAGTGTCGGCGTTCATTCCCAGACACATTGAGCAGCCGGCTTCGCGCCACTCGAAGCCTGATTCTCGAAAGATGCGATCAAGACCTTCACCCTCTGCGGCACGCTTCACTGCCTGAGAGCCGGGAACCACCATGGCGTTAACCGAGTTACTCGTTTTGTATCCCTTCACGACTCGAGCGGCGGCACGTAAATCCTCGATACGCGCGTTAGTGCACGAGCCAATGAACACTCGATCAATTTCTATGTCCTGAATCCGCGTTTGTGGCTCGAGTTGCATGTATTCGAGGGCGCGTAGTGAAGCGGCGCGATCTGCTTCAGTTGTCGCCGCCAACGGATCGGGAACGCAGCCAGTTACGGAAACGACCATCCCCGGGCTCGTTCCCCAGGTAACGTGTGGCTCAAAGGTTGCGCCATCAAGTCGAATCGTCTGATCGAAATCAGCGTCTCCGTCACTGTGGAGCGTTTGCCAATAGGCCAGAGCCCGGTCCCACGCTTCCCCTTTTGGCGCGAAGCGCCGGTTGTGCAAATACTCGAAGGTCGTCTCATCAGGCGCGATCATGCCGGCACGTGCGCCCGCCTCGATGCTCATGTTGCACAGGGTCATGCGCCCTTCCATCGAAAGATCGCGTACTGCTTCGCCGGCATATTCGATGACGTGGCCGGTGCCACCCGCGGTGCCAATTTGTCCAATTATTCCTAGCGCCAGATCCTTCGCTGTGACTCCTTCAGACAATTTTCCCTTAACTTCAATCAACATCGTCCGTGGCTTAGTTTGCGGCAAGCACTGTGTGGCGAGCACATGTTCGACCTCGCTGGTGCCAATGCCGAAGGCGAGAGTGCCAAACGCTCCATGAGTACTGGTGTGACTATCGCCGCAGACGATTGTCATGCCTGGTTGTGTCAGACCAAGCTCCGGACCAATGACGTGCACGATTCCCTGATCGGCGGAGTTGATATCGAATAGTTGTATACCGAAGTCTTCGCAATTTCGCCGTAACGTGTCTACCTGTTTCGCGCCGATGGGATCAGCAATAGGCAGATTTCGATCGGTAGTCGGCACGTTATGATCGGCCGTAGCAAATGTCAGATCGGGCCGGCGCACACGACGGCCGGCCTGACGCAGACCCTCAAAAGCCTGCGGCGAAGTAACTTCGTGTACGAGGTGTAGATCGATGTAGAGAAGCGAAGGCTGGTCTTCGACCTGGTGGACGACGTGGGCATCCCACAATTTTTCAAACAAATTACGACGCATAAAAAAGTAGGACTTAGAACTCAGAACTCAGAACTCAGAATTCAGAATTACACCGCATGATACGCGCGACGGACGTCAGCAATCTCCGCGACTGCCTCGGCGACACGCTCACCTATTTCCGAAGTGGTGGCGAGATATCCACCAGAGTCGGCAATATCCGGTGTGCGGTAGCCCTCCTCGAGTACCGACTTAATCGCTGCTTCAATGTCGTCGGCCTCGCGATCGAGTTTGCCGCTATAGCGCAGCAGCATGGCCGCCGAGGCTATTGCGCCAAACGGATTGGCGATGTTGCGGCCGGCAAGGTCGGGAGCTGAACCATGAACCGGCTCATATAAGCCAACTCCACCGCCAATGGTTGCGGAGCCAAGCATACCGAGAGAGCCAGTGATTACCGCCGCTTCATCGGAAAGGATGTCACCGAAGAGGTTCTCGCTCAGCAATACGTCAAAGCGTCGCGGATTTGTGATCAAGTGCATCGCGCAGGCATCGACGTACTGATGGTCGAGCGCCACTTCAGGGTACTCGCCGGCTATACGGCTGACGGTCGCTCGCCACAGCTGCGATGTCTCCAAAACATTGGCTTTATCGACCGAGGTAACGCGGCGTTTGCGTTTCATCGCCGCCGAAAAAGCAACGTGGGCCACGCGCTCGATTTCAGGAACCGAGTAGCGCATGGTATTCACCGCGACGGAATTGCCGTTTTCTCCCGAAGTCCCACGCGGTTCGCCGAAATAGAGGCCCCCCAACAATTCGCGAACAATCAGAATATCGGCGTTCGCCGCGACTGTGGGACGTAGGGGAGACGCGCCAGCTATTGCTTCGTAGGAGACGACAGGCCGCAAATTCGCGTAACCACCCAGCGCGCGGCGCAAGAGCAGCAGTCCCGCTTCAGGTCGCTCGGCTGGAACCAAAGAATCGAATTCCGGAGAACCGACTGCCCCGAGCAGCACCGCATCACCGCTGATACACGCGTCCAAGGTTGTGGTGGGCAGAGGCGAGCCAGCCTGCTTGATTGCGACACCGCCAATTGGCTTGTAGTCAAAGCTGACGTCGTGGCCGTAAAGTGTCGCTACTCCACGCAGCACCCGAACAGCCTCGCGCGTAACTTCCGGGCCAATACCGTCGCCCTCAAGTACTGTAATACTAAGTTTCATTCTTCCGTCTCAAGCAGCTGACGACGCCCGACTCCAGTTGGCTCCGGTAATCCTTTCAGTCGTTACTGTGGGCGCCTGCAGCAAGCCAATGAGGTCCTGATCGTAAATACGTTTCTTACGATCCGCGAGCGTAGTGAATCGCTGATAGACAGTATCGAGTTCCTCGACTGGTATCGCAAAACCAAGATCCTCATAACGCAGGGCCAACGCGTGCCGGCCCGAGTGTTTGCCGAGCACGAGGTTGTTCGTGGGAACACCTACTGATTCCGGCGTCATAATTTCGTAGCACAGCGGATTGCTGATCACGCCGTGCTGATGAATGCCGGCTTCATGCGCAAAAGCGTTTCGTCCAACTATCGCCTTGTTTGGCTGAACCGCGCAGTTAATGATCGACGAAAGCAGTTGGCTGGTGGGATAAAGCTGCTCGGTTCGCACGCCTGTCTGAAATGGCAGCCGGTCCGCGCGCACCTTCATCGCCATCACGATCTCTTCGAGCGAGGCGTTGCCGGCGCGTTCGCCAATCCCATTGATCGTGCATTCAACTTGAGTCGCTCCTGCTTCAACTGCGACCAGGCTGTTGGCGACTGCCAAACCGAGATCGTCATGGCAGTGCACGCTAATCGTGATATCGGTGCGATCCGCTACAACCTGTTCGCGCACTCGCGTCAACAATCGAGAGAACTCTTGCGGCAGTGAATAGCCAACCGTGTCTGGAACGTTGATGATCGTGGCGCCCGCGTCTATCGCGGTCGCAAACACTTCACACAAGTAATCAACGTCACTACGCGTGGCATCCTCAGCAGAAAATTCAACTTCATCCGCATATTCACACGCCAGCGAAACAGCTTCGCGCGTCATTTCGATCACTTCAGCGCGGGTCTTTTTTAGTTTGTATTCAAGGTGCAAATCTGAGGTCGCGACAAATGTGTGGATGCGGGGACGAGCTGCGCTCTCCAACGCCTCGGCCGCTCGCTTCACGTCTGGCGCAGAAGTTCGACAGAGGGCGGCGACGGTCACCTGGCGACATTCTCTGGCCACGGCCTTTACGGCGGCGAAATCGCCCTCTGAAGCAATCGGAAATCCGGCCTCGATTACGTCGACTCCCAATTCGTCAAGCTGTCGGGCCATCCGAAGCTTTTCAGCCAGGTTCATGGAGCAGCCGGGTGATTGCTCGCCGTCGCGCAACGTGGTGTCAAACACCGCAATTCTCTTGCCCGCCATTAGTCGACCCTCCTCTGCCAAACAAAGGAAAGCAGGTTAGGCTAACGACCCGCCATAGTCAAAGTTATAATTTTTATGAGAACATAACCTTTCATGATACGATAAGTTCCACTACTGACACGAATAACCCCACACCGATCGGCGGATAGGAGGTCTGTTGGATATTAACCAACTCGAAGTGCTCGTTGCTGTCGCGCAGGAGAAGAGTTTTTCTCGCGCCGCAGAGAGACTGCACCGCACGCAACCGGCGATCAGCCAGGCCATCCGCAGACTCGAAACTGAAATTGGCGAACCGCTCTTCGATCGCTCCTCGAAAGACGGGACCATGACTGCGCCCGGCCGTGTTCTTTTCGAGCTGGCGCAGCAAATGATCAACCTGAGACATGGAGCGCACGCGGCTATCAGGGACTTGAAGGGTCTACATCGCGGTAAGCTGAGCCTGAGCGCGAACGAATACACTGTGATGTACCTCATGCCTCTGCTGCCTGTGTTTCGTGCGCGTCATCCTCATATCAAGATTGATGTGAAGCGCAGTTTGGCGAGTCGCATCTCTTCGGAGATCCTCGCTCGCGAAACTGAAATAGGAATAGTCTCATTCAAACCGAACGACCCATCGATTACCGCCGTAGCGGTGTTGATGGACGAACTTGCGCTTATTGTTCCGACCAGTCACCCCCTCGCCGGAAAGAAGATTGTTTCAGTGCGGGACTTGGGCGCTGAGTCATTCGTCGCCCATAACGTGCCCTCGCCATATCGCGAACGCGTAGTGCGCACCTTCGAGAAGTATCGGACACCCCTGAACATTTCGATGGAACTGCCGACCCTCGAAGCAATCAAGCGGTTCGTCGAGGCGGGAATGGGCGTGGCGCTTGTGCCGCGCCTGACGGCACAGGTGGAAATCGCGCGCGGTCAAGTCGCAGCGCTTGCAGTGCGCGAAATGAAATTGGAGCGAAAGCTGTACCTCGTTTACCGTAAGGGCGCAACACTGTCACACGCGGCGCGCGCGTTTCTTCGAGTTGCTCGCGAGCAAGCTGGAAAACGAGCAGATCTCGTAAAACAAAACTCAGGAGAGAACCCACCGTCCTGAGCGTTGTTTGCTATTCCCAGAATTTCGGTTGGCTCGGGCTGTGGTTGAATTGCTGGAAGATCCGGCCCAGAAGATCGCGCGCCCACGCCACGTTTATCCGGGAGCGCGAATGCGCAATTTCGTCCCTCTTGAGAAGCGAGAGCCGGTGACCAGCGACGCGCCTGGGACTTGATTCTAATGATTCTTAGGCGAAGGCAAACTCGTCCGCAGAAACGGAAGGGTGGCGCCAAGTCAACTCTTCGGGTACACCGCCGACGAGATCTTCTTCGGGTAAAAAGACCTGATCCCTGAAAGAAGCAAGGTCTGGGATCGATTGCTCTCTCATAAGCTTCGCTAAATTGTAATGAGCAATTTCATTCTGGGGGTCGATTCGCAACACTCTCTCAAAAGTCCGCATCGCCGCTCCAATATCTCCTAAGAAGACTAAGCACACGCCGCGATCATTGAGAAACTCTGGCAAGACAACCCCGGAATCTTCAGCTCTCTCAAACTGTTCTAAGGCGTGGTCAAAGCGTTGAGACTTCATATAAAAAAGGCCGAGGTTTCCATAGGCGAGACCAAGGTTCCTCCTGGTAGTGTCGTCGTCAAGAACCAAAAACGCCGTGCGAACGTAACTGAAACCCTCTTCAACCCTGTCATGTTGGAACGACTCCCGAGCTAAGGTAGTGAGCGTCATTACAATATTGGTCTTGATTCGGAATTCGGTATCTGGATCTGTTCTTATGCCGAGGGCTGAGTAAAAGAGTTCTATTGCTGCGAAATGCTCTTTCTTGCGAGCCTTCGCGACACCAAAATTCAAGAACGCAATAGCCAGGTTCACGCGAGCGAATTCGTAGTTAGGATCAATATTAATTGCTAAACGGAGTAAGGGAATCAAAAAGCTTACGTCTTCTTCAAAGCCTTTTTGCTCGACAGGATCTGGAACGGTGGAGAGTATTGACATTACAAAACCGCCTATATAATCCGGTCGAAAATCAGTGGCAAGTCGTAACTCTCTTTCAGCGGTTACCAGATCCATCATTTCAACCGCCTGCATTGCTCTTACAAAAGCATCGCGTGAGAGATTTATGAATTGATCTGGCTTGACAGAATATGCGAATCCGAAAAAATCGCCGGACTCATTTTCCAACTCCAAATCGTAGGCCTCTGGTTCGGAAAATGCTGTGATGACAATACCCCTCTGGCCTCGCTTGACGTTGAAAGTTGGGATGTCCACCGACAACTCGACTACATCACCTTCAAAGGCTTTTTGCTTGTTAGAGACTGAGAACATAATCAAGCTCCGGTCATACATCGAGCCATGGTGAGAGACGGGTAATCGGTTCCTACTTTAACTATCCATCCTGTCACAACGATTTCTGTATCCCCATTAGGGCCAGTAACCGGCAGTTGCACAGTATACCTCTTGCCGTGCATGTCTTCATCTCGGAACATGGTGGCCTCATGGTAAGGCAATTCTTCTAGAATGAGATTCCTTAATAGCTCCCAATCGCTTTTCCGAAATCCAAGAACCGCTTGAAAGACTCGAGCTTTGTCCCGGCCACTGCTCTTTCCGCGGGTAGAAGATACATGCTCTGGATCTAGGCAATACCGCTCCAACTTTTCGCGTGGAATCACAGCGTTCGCGTAATTCGGTAACGCTTTTTCATGGGGAGTTCGCGTTGCAGCCACGGTGTCGCAGTGTAATCCTCTCGGTTCACGAAGTACTTTGCCCCTGGACGCTCAGGGACACTAAGATACTCCGGTGGCTCTTGGCAGGAAACCTGAGCTTTGGTTAGCTGCCGAGCGGGTAGTTACAAGGGTTTTTGTAGAATATCCAGCAGAGATGCCGTGGCCTTCCATATCTCGCACCGATCATCTCGTTCTTGTCATTTAGCTCGACAATAATATTGGAACTCAGGTGGACCCTTCGCGCGGCATTAGGTGTGAACGCCGCCGATGTTAACTCGATCCGGCAATTTGCGGCCGAACGCTTTCTCAATAATGTAACTACGAACTGCTACGACCTAATTGAGCAGCTCTCTCGCATACTATTGAAACGCAAACGCCTCTGACTGATTAGCCAGAGGCGTAAGAATCGAACTTATTGGTGCACCCGGCAGGATTCGAACCTGCGACCTTCTGATCCGAAGTCAGACGCTCTATCCAGCTGAGCTACGGGTGCGAAAAGTAAAGTGAATAGTAAATCGCGCAGGGTAAAGAGTAAAACCCGAACTACGGTGAAAGGTAAATGGGTGAAGTGAAATCAGCCAATGGTTCTTACCCATTACTTTTCACCTTTCCGCCTTAACCTTTCACCCTTCACCTATGACCTTCACTGCCGTTGCAAATCGTGGCGAATGAATTTAACGAGTGCCGCAATCTCCTCGGGCTTGAGTTTGTCCTTAAACTTCGGCATGCCGTCTCCGCCGTTCTCAATCTGATCGACATAGTCTTCGTCAACGTGTTTGAGAGCGTGGCCTTCCAGCAAGCTCGGGACTTTTAGCTTCGTGCCGTCAGTCGTCTTAACCAGACCGCCCTTTCCTTCAGCTCCATGACAGGCTGAACAGTCCGTCGCCCAGTTCGCGCGCGCAAAGGCAAACTCATCAGGTGTCGCGGCAGCAGGAGACGTTTTGGCCGCAGGCGCAGGCTGTTCCACCCTCGCTGTATTGCTGCAACCGGCAAGCAGAAAGAGGGCGACCAACGCAAACGCAAGTAAGCAAACCTTCATTCGAAACTCCACTGTTAGATTTTTGGAAACGCGAGTATAGCATCAGCCGACGTCATGATCCTTGTAACGCAAACTGTTAGTTTGCGAAGGATTGATGGCATCCCACGCGCACGCAAACTGACAGTTTGCGTTACGAAAAACGACGACTAGCTACAGAATCTTTGCCAGAGAATATCCAAACCATACCAACAATAGTCCACCGACGTTTGACAGCGCGATGTTGAAAAGCGCCAGGCCCATTTGTCCGTCGCGTAGCAGCGCGAAAGTTTGCAGGCCATAGGATGAAAACGTAGTGAAGCCTCCGAGTAGGCCAATCAGGATGATTGTGCGAAGTGTCGGACTAAGTGCATAACGATCAAATATCACATAGAAAAGGACGCCTGCGAAAAAACAACCGACGAGATTTACCACGACCGTGCCCACCGGAAATTGTTCCCCAAATCTTCTGGCGGTGAACTCCGAAAGCCAATAGCGCAGTAGAGTGCCTGCGCCGCCTGCTAACCCGATAAAGAGTAGTCGCTGCATTTTTGTTTTTAAAATGCCGCCGCGGGCGCGGCCTTCCGCTCGGTTGCAATCAAAGTGGAGACTAGGCAGAATACTTGCGCGCGTCAACAAGCATCGCTTGAAATAACCCAAAGCGAATTCTCTTCAAAGTTTCAGAGGTTACTGCAAAATGACTACGGACAACGAACCTGGTTCTGGACCCCGAGGCTCACTCCGTTTGGCGCCCAATTGTATTGAACTCGAAGAGCACAAGGCGAAACTGCCGCGGCAATTTGTCAATTTCACCTTCTATCACGCCCGTCCCGAATGGCGCACAATCTCCGCGGGTGAAAAACAGAAGTGCCGCGAAGGGTTTATCAAAGCGGTGGATGAGTTTCGCTCGCAGTTGCTGATTCACAGTTATTCGACTATCGGGTTGCGCACGAACGTCGATTTCATGATCTGGCGCATCGGCAAAGAGCTGGATCCGATCCAGGAGATGACGTCACGACTGAATCACACCGAGATGGCGAAGTATCTGGAACCGTCACAGTCGTTCCTCTCAATGACCAAGCGTTCGATGTATATCGACAAAGACAATCCGGAACACGTGGAAGACCGGCTGCACATCGTGCCCGGCAAGTCGGATTATCTTTTCGTTTATCCATTTGTGAAAACGCGCGAGTGGTATTCGCGAACTGCCGACCAGCGTCAGGAGATGATGGACGAGCACATTCGCATCGGCACCAAGTATCGCTCAGTCAAACTTCACACAACCTACTCATTCGGACTCGACGATCAGGAATTCGTGGTCGCGTTTGAGACTGACAACCCGGCGGACTTTCTCGACCTGGTGCAGGAACTGCGCGAGACCAAAGCCAGCTCTTACACGCTGCGCGATACGCCGATGTTCACCTGCCGGCAGCGCACGCTTGCGGAGTGTCTTGAGGCCCTGGGCTAAAGTAACAAGGTTTGCGGCTTACCGCCCGATGTGGAAAGGCCAGCCTTTCGCAGGATTTAATTGTTGTTCTTGAGGCTACGCCTCGGACGAAGGCGCAGCCTTCCACTCAAAAGCATATCCGGAAGGGCAAAGCCCTTTCGCACATCAGGTGGCCAAGCCACCTTTTTCTTTCCGTAGGTTCTGTTGTCCATGAGCTTTTCTTCTTTGCGTTCCTACGCTTCGATATCAGCATCGATTGTTTTTCTGCTTTCCTTCATCGCCAGTGCGATTGCTCAAACCACTTTTCTCCCCTCTCCAGCGGGTGAACCGAATTCCGAGTATCTCTGGTTCGAAGCCGAGAACATGCGCGGCTTCGGCACCAAGCCAACCGGCGAACCAATCCAGAACCCGTCATGGATGAACCTGCCAAAGGCAAAGGCGCCGGGCTGGGGAATAAACGGGCCGGGTGTATCGGCCGAGTGGTCGCAGGGCGGCGAGAGCGAATGGAACTCCGTGGCTGCGAGTGCCGACGAGTCGTCTGCAAGAATTTATCAAGACCTGGAGATTCCGCGCGCTGGAAAATATCGCGTCTGGGTCCGCTATGCCGATTGGGCTAACCGAAATGAAGCTTTTACGATTCGCGTCACAACCGCGAACAACTCCGAGGCGTTGCATCATGAATTCGGGGCCAAAGACCTCGTCGATCCTCATGATGAAGTCAGCATGTATTGGGGCTGGTCTTTCGCATGGGACGTTGTTGACGTCACTTTGCCGAAAGGCAACGCTCGCGTCTCACTTGAAATTGAACAGACTGCGGAAGCGCGACGCCACGTCGACTGCGTGTTACTCACCAACGATACGGGCTTCGTGCCCGATGGCCGGCGCAAACCCGACTTTGCCGCAATGCGTTATTTGCGCGAGTGGTCTACAGCGCGGACGCCATTAACGCCTTTAAGTTCAGCGACAAACGACTCGACGATTCGCCGGAGCTGGCAGCGACCGGCCCTTGCCGGCCACGATTTCCTGATGCCCTGGAATATCAATCCTGAGTTTTGGAAACTCTATGACAAGCCACCGGCGGAGCGTCCGCTTTATCCTTTCAACGCGGAGCCAGTTGAAGACTTTGTAGCGAAGTACAAGGGCGCGCGAGACGTGCCTCTGTTTAGTTCTCAGCTAGTAGTGCCCGTGATCTACATCAACAATCTTCCTGAGTACTTGAAAGAGGGCAGCGCCTTTTTGCGCTACGTTCGTGAAACGAAAGTTCCCTTCGCGATTCTGATCAACTATGGCTCCGCCGCGTTGTCACCGGAAGATGGCCAGGCTGCGTGGAAGCTTTTGAGCGGCGAATTGAAGGACCAGTTCCTCGGTTGGATGTCAGGCGAGAGCGTTGGCTACGTGTGGGAATTGGCGCCGGCCGAATTGAAGATTTCGCCGGCGATGTCGCGTAAGGAGTTGCTCGAAGCGCATCGCGTCTTCTACACAAACGCGATTGCGCGCAAGTGGGCGGCGATTTTTCATACAGACACCGGCGCCATGTGGGACAAACTGATTCCGGCGCAGTCAACCTCAAGCACGTCATTTGCACACGCGTTAACCGAGTGGGGCGTGCGGCTGCTGGGGGTTGAAACAGCCGCAGTGCAGCCGATGTTTGCTATGCGCACTGCTTTTACGCGGGGTGCCGCGCGGCAGCAGGGCGCAAACTTTCTCTACTACCACGCACCCAACTTCGGAGATACCGCCACCACTTTCACTAATCAGCAGAATTTTGCCGGGCCTAACAATTTCTTCCATTCGCGCTACGGGGCGACCATGGGGCCATCGCTGTCGTGGTATCGCAAAAGTTATTACTTCTATTACATGTCGGGAGCGTCGGGCATATACCTGGAACAAGGCTTCGATCAATTCTTCAAGCCCGGACCGGGCGACCATGAGTTTCAATTGAACCCGCTCGGGCACATCACTCAAGAGTTTATGCGGTTCGCAGAAAAGCATCCGGATCGCGGAGTGCCCTACACACCGGTCGCGTTTCTGCTGGATCCGGCCCACGGCTGGGACATGACGGACTATCCCCAGTGGCCGTTTGGCGTTTCGCAGATCAACCGTAGCGATCGCGCGTTGCGAGAATTGTTTGGCGTCGCTTATTACCCCGGGTTGGTTGTAGAGGGCGAACCGGCTTCAGGCGACCGGCAAGCTTTCGTCAACGGCGTTTTCGGTGACATCTTCGATGTGCTGGTAGCTTCGGAGTCGAAAGCGCAAGCAACGAAAGGAAAGGCCATTTCGTCTCCGCTGACCGACTATCGCGCGGTGGTTGCAGGAGGTGATGTCGCCTGGTCGCCTCAGTGGGTTGAAAGGATCAGCGCGTACGTAAAATCCGGCGGCACGCTGGTCATCAATTCGTCTCAGAGTAAGGGCCTGCCAAGCGAGCTGCTGGGTGTAAACGTGACAAATACAACCCTGGAGACTGACAACGCGCGTTGCCTCGCGCCCGGCGAAAGCGGACAGAATTTGCGCGGCCAGATGTTTCGTTACACCAGGGTTGATTTGAAGGGGGCGCGAACTTTGATTGCTTCTGAGTCCGGCGATCCGCTGGTGACAATTAATAAGTTCGGCAAGGGCAACGTGGTGTTTGCAGCGCTTGCCGATCTGTTGGGTGAGGACGAGCGAATGACGCCTTTTGCAGCGCATATGCTGGCGCACGTCTTCGCTGATGTAACGCCGATCAAGGTTACCGGCGACGTTGAGTACCTCGTCAATCGCAATGACGACGGTTGGGTGGTCACTTTGATTAACAATCAGGGTGTGTTCAAGCCACAGCAGGGTCTGGCACAGGTCGATCGCCGCGCCTACGTAAATGTCACTCTCAGCGCAACGGGAATGACGATTAGGAAGGCACTGAATTGGATTGGCGATACGGATCAGGAAGTGAAAAACAGGAACGGAAGAAGTGAAGTTGAAGTTTCGATAGCCCCTGGCGGCGTCGCGGTCATTGAGCTTCGTGCGCGGTAGGTTTGCTCGGTCCGATGAAAACCCTCCTTAACAGTCGGCTGTTGCACCGTTCCACGATCTTCTTGCGGATTCAGCAGCCGGTGCAGTAGCCCGACTGTTAAGAAGGGCTCCTGATCAACGAGCATCAAGGCCCAGGTAAACGAAATGCCTATTGACTCTTAATCGCGGTGGCCACTTAAGGTCAGCAGCTTCGAAACGGCCCGGCCAATATCGTCGTTGGGATGTTGTTCAAGCGCGCGCACTAGTGGAGTAACCTCCCCGGTCTTCGCCATCACAAATAAAATCGACAGCGCGTTGTAAGTTTCTTCCCGCTTGTCGCTGCCCAGGTTATTGATAGCCTCATCAGCCAATCCCGAAGCGGCAATTGCAGCTCCGATATTTCTTCGACGTTCCTCAGGGGCTTCTTCGAGCGCGCGATTGAAGAGATCAACTGTGCGAACCGGCTCGAGCGTTCGCAGTGCTCGGGCTGCAGCATTCCGAACGTGTAGCGAGTGATCATCAAAACAGGCGGCGATCCGACAGAATGCGTCGGGCGAACCTAGCCGCGCCAACTCGCCAACGGCCGCGGCACGTTTATAGGGATCGACACTGTTGAGGTAACTCGCGATCGCAGGCGTTAGAGTCGAAAACTCAAAACTGCTCGAGTTGGCTGGAGCGGCGCTGTCGGGCTCGTCCTCTTGAGACGCGGGCCTGGCAGCGGCCTGAGGGGCGACGAACGGCCTGATGTTGTCATGAAATGGGGTGGTACCGGCGCCATCAGGAGTTTCGTCATCGGAACGATTGTCATAGTCGGTGACCCTGGCAGACTCGCGCAATTGAAACCCGGTGTCTGATTCACGACGCTGGCCCTGCTTTAACTCTTCCATGCGCGCTTCGGCGGCCGCCAACCGCAGCGTGGCCGCTTCGATTCTCGGACGGTCCTCTTCTTCGAGGCGGCGAAACATCTCAATCTCTTCGCGAATGCGTTTTTCCTGCTCGGCGCGTGATTGCGCTTCGATGGCAACGGTGCGTCGTTCGGCTTCGAGTTTCGCGAGGATCTGCTCTTCCTCCTTGGCGCGCGCGTGAGCTTCCTGCTCAACCCGTTGGACCTTTTCCGCGATCAGCCGGTAGGCATCTTCAGCGGCGCGGCGCTTCACTTCCGCGTCGGCAATCCGGCGACGGGTTTCAGCGTCTGCGATACGCAGGCTGTCGATCTGAGCGCGAATTTGCTGCTCTCTTTCAAGGCGTTGCTTCGACTCAGACTCAGCCTGAATCTTCATTGCCTCAATTTCCGCAAGGTGCTGCTGCTCCTTCTCGGCGTGAAAACGGAGCTGCTCCTGCAATCGCTCTTTTTCATCCTGTTCGCGTTGCCGCGCTTCCTGCAGCATCCGTTGTTGCGTCTCAACCTGATGATGGATTTCCGCCTCAAGCTGCGAACGCTCTAGCTCCGCCTGGGCGCGGGCTTGCTCCGCCGCCTGCATCCGGGCCTGCGCTTGCAGCAAGGTCTCTGCGTCAGCGTCTGCTTTTTCACGAGCCGCTTCCACCTCGGCACGACGCTTCGCGATCACGTCCCCTGCTTCGCGGAGGCGTTCCAACTCCTCGCGCAAATGCTCCTGCGCTTCGACGTTTCGAGCTTCGGCTTCGCGACGCAGACGTGCAGTCTCCTCTCGTTGCGCTGCTTCGGCTGCTACCACCTGTTCTTTCAGTCGCGCGATTTCGTTTGCCGCATTTTCATTCGCCGTCACGACATTCGCCTGTTGCGTTGCCACCTCTTGCGTCGCCTTGGCGAAAGCTTCCTGTTCGCGACGCAAAAGCTCCAGTTCCGCCTCATGACGTCGTTGCGCGTCGTCGCGAACGCGCCCGGCCTCCGCGCGCAGCGCCGCCTCAGCAGCCTCTGCACGCGCGTTTTCGCGTTCTGCTTGTTGACGCACAATCTCCAACACACTCGCGCGCAGATTGGACGCTTTCAAACGCAGGCTATTTTCCTGTTCGGCGTGACGTTGAATTTCAGCTTCCGATTCCTGTCGCGCCGCCTGTTCTGCTCGAACTGCATCGCGCACCTGCCGGCGACGATTTTCCGCTGCAGCCTCAGCCTCGACTCGCAATCGCTCCTCTTCGAGACGCGCTTTCTCAGCGTCAGCACGAAGTTTGACTTCGCGTTCGATTCGCCAACGGACCTGATTTTCCGACTCAGTCAAAGAGGCAGCGACTTCCTGAAGACGCTGATCGATCTCGGCGACTGACTGCCTTAAGACTTGCTCCTGCTGCAGCAAATCATCGGCTTCGGCTGTGTTCAGTGCGGTTGCGGTAACTGCGGTAGAAGCCTCCTCGGATTGCGTCGGGGCCTGCGGAGTTTCAATCGAGCTTTCAGTTTGGGCTTCTATTATTTGGGGAGTGTTTCCGGAGGAATCTGCGACGGCTTCAAAACTTGACGAAGCTTCCGTCGCACCTGGTTTTGCACTCGCTGCGTTTTCGATACGCGGCAGGGAGGGCAGCGGCACCCGAGCGCCAATTCGATTTAGCGCTTCTTCAGCCGCGGAACGAACCTGTATATCTTCGTCGAACATAGCTGCGATCAAGTGTGGTGTTGCTCGTTGATTTTCCACGAGGCCAAGAGCTCGAGCCGCCGCCGCTCGCTCTTCGTTAGACGAAGCGCCGCGCAGGCTTTCTATCGCCTCATCAAAATATCCGTGCTCCAAAAAAAGTTGGCGCGCGCGTTCCTGTTCATTGCTGCCAGCGTCCGCCGAATGAAGCGGTTGAGTTTCCTCGTCCTCACTGTTTACAACGGCAGGTGCGGACATTGCCGCAAGCAGTTCGGCGCCGACAACTTCGCGTACTTCAGAATCAGCCGTGTTAACTGCTTTAGCCTCAGTAGAGCGCCCCGAGAGGAAGTCTTTTAATGCACTAAGGCGCGCTTTTACTTGTTCATTCACGGACAGCTTTGCTTTCGACTTTGGAGAAGACACCCCTGGCTCCCTTTCCTGGTTCCCAAACCTGAAACGCCCAATGAAAGCGTAGGCCAGCTTTCAACCTGCTGGGCTGGTCGCGCACTAACCAAACGTATTTAGTTAAAGATAGTCTGATTCGGCTATTTCTTCTACAGAAAGCTGTGTTTTTTAGTTACCAGAACGGTAGGCCGCCGGGTGAGACCCGGAATGACGTTCAAAGGAGGGACGAACTGTCTCGGCTCCGCCGCCTTCCGCTTCGGCGACGGAGCACTGATTTGAGACTCAACTAATGGACCGACAAAGCGCTTGCAACCCTGCCCAGAAGCGACTGGGCATCAAACGGTTTTGAGAAAACTTCCACGCATCCAGCGGCACGCACGTCCGCCTTAACCGCTTCGGTCAGGTAGGCACTGATAACGAAAATCGGAATCTGTGAAAGCTTCGCCTGGGCATGAATACGACGCGCCGCTTCCACGCCGTCCATCTCCGGCAACGACAAATCCATAATGATCAGGTCCGGATATAACCACCCGGCCTTGAGTAGTCCCTCAACGCCGTCTTCCGCTTCGATCACGTTATAACCGCCCTTTTCAAACAACGTGGTCAAAAGCTCGCGCGTATCGGAGTAATCCTCGATGACGAGGATCGTCGGTCGCACGCTTTCAGGTTGACTCGAAGGTTTGGCGATGGCTCTAGCTGTAGCTTTGGCGCTCATAGTTACCTCACGCGAATGACACTTCCAGGAAGTTTGGGAAATTCGGTCAGTGAGATAACAGGACAGGAATACGAAAAGATTAGCACGAAACCGCTGGTGGTTTGCAAGCGGCACATCAATTCGTGAGAACTCAGCGAGCGCGGTCACTCTTCTAACAGGTTAAGAGCGAGGAGCGGTTGACCCGCAAGCGAGAATAAAAGCCGTAAACCGCCACCGCCAAACAAGGGATCAGGGCCAGGACAAGTCGGTTGCATACCAGGGAGTCACCTCGGTGGTCAAAGGGAAGAAGACCCAGGCTTCGATTTCGGGCTAACCGGTCTTGAGTCGATATCTGCGTCGGCGCATGGTTGTCATCGGCGGCGGATTCTAACAGGAACGCAATCGCCGGACACGGCGGTTATAAGATCCGGTTGGCCACGTATTACGCTCACGATTGGGCGTTATCACGACCGTTCGCTACAATGTCGTGCTCTTCGCGCTGGTTTGGAGGATGTGATGCTTTCGTTTGGCCGAAATAGAGTTCTGTTATTGGTCGGCATAGTTTTGTTGTCAGCAACTCTAACGGAGGCGAAGCCACGAAAAATGCAACGCTTATCAACAGGCCGTTGGGGTGGAGTACACATCGTCATCAACGTGGATGGAGGCTCGGCCTCAATTGATTACGACTGTGCGACAGGCACCATAACGGGACCGCTGCTGATAGAAAGAAACGGTCGCTTTACCTGGCGCGGCACGTTCCACACAGAGGGTCCCGGGCCTATCCGAATAGGCGCCGCTCGCAATGAAAGCCCGGTGGTCTATACGGGCACCGTGATTGGCGACGAAATGACGCTTCGCGTCAAACGCTCGGGCAACAACGAAGTGTTAGGGGATTTCACTCTCAAACGCGGCGGTGCCGGCCGCGTGGTTAAGTGCAAATGAGTTTTTGATGCCGAGCGTAGCAAAGAAGTTTTTGATTACGGGTGAGGTGCAAGGGGTTGGCTATCGCTTCTTCGCGCAACGCGCGGCGGCTCGTCATCAGGTTCGCGGGCACGTTCGCAATTGCGCTGACGGCAGCGTCGAAGTGGTCGCTGAAGGACCGCCAGGCGCAGTTGAGGAATTCAAGAAGGATTTGGTTACGGGCCCACAGTGGTCTCGGGTGCAGCAAGTAGAAGAAATCGACATGGAGCCGACCGGGCTTTACGCGAGTTTTAGAATTGAACGATAAGTTTGAATTGCGAACTTTGAACTTCGAGCTGCGAACTTTGAACTTTGTGCTTTGAACTTTGAACTTTGTGCTTTGAACTTTGTGCTTTGTGCTTTGAACTTTGGAGTTCAACCGCAAAGCACGAAGTACAAAGCACGAAGTACAAAGCTCAAAGTACAAAGCACAAAACCTAAAAGGCTTGGACTAGACGATCAACTATGGATGATTTAAAACAATTGATTCGCGAAGTGCCCGACTTTCCCAAACCGGGCATCAATTTTTATGACATCACCACTTTGCTCAAACATCCCGATGGGTTACGCAAAACAGTTGACGCGCTCGCGACCGAGTACGACGGTGAGAAAGTTGATACGGTGATCGGCGTCGAGGCGCGCGGCTTCATCTTCGCACCGGCGCTTGCCTATCATCTTGGCGCCGGCTTTGTGCCGGTGCGCAAACCGAAAAAACTGCCGGCCGAATGTGCTTCAATTTCTTATGACCTCGAGTATGGTCAGGACACACTGGAGATTCACCGCGACGCGGTCGGCAACGGCCATCGAGTAATCATCGCCGATGATTTGTTGGCTACCGGCGGAACAGCGAAAGCCGTTTGCGATCTGGTTGAAGGGTTGGGCGGAACGGTGGTGGGCCTGGTGTTCGTCGTCGAAC
>Ga0070682_100000708_pt1 | contig 19980 bp, 17 predicted proteins | sample KBSC63LmetaG_FD_64668 | JGI IMG/M metagenome (GOLD analysis project Ga0070682, IMG submission 64668) | Corn rhizosphere microbial communities from Kellogg Biological Station, Michigan, USA - KBS C6-3L metaG | ecosystem: Host-associated > Plants > Roots > Rhizosphere | place: USA: Michigan...
GCAGTGGCGGCCGGCGCGCTGATGGCGTTCCTCGGGGCCGGCACGGCCTCGGCGACCGTCCTCTGCTCGACAACAGCGGACCCCTGCCCCTCTGCGCAGAAGTGGGGCGACGGAACGGTGCTCGACTTCAGCATCGCGTCCGGTAATTCAGCCGTCCTGGTCACCACAACCGGCGAAGAAATCGACACCTGCACGGGCTCGACAGTAGAGGGCGAAATCAGCGCAGCAAATACAGGCACAGGCACGTTGCTTCAAAAAGAAGGAACGATTGCCAAAACAGGGCTGACCTGGACCAGCTGCACCTTCCCGACGAAAACCCTCAGTACCACCGGTTCGTTGGAAGTCGACAAGATCGCAGGAACCTCCAACGGCACAGTTACAGCCGACAGTGAATTCCAAGTCACAATCAACACTATTTTCTTTGGCAGTTGCATCTACGGCGTCACAGCCGGCACCTCGGTCGGAGACATCACAGAGGGCAATCCGGCCATCTTCCACGCGAATGCAGTCGCCGAGAAGTTCAGCGGCAGCAACCTCGCCTGCCCGGCGACCTCGAAATGGACGGGCACATACACCCAGACAGCACCCTCAGGCACAACATTGTCTGTGGCAAGCAGCTAAGTCAGCATCGATAGGGAAAATCTGCGGCCGCCCCGAGGGGGTGGCCGCAGTCGCGTCGCCCAGCTCGGCAACGCACCCTCCAACCCGCTCCGGCGATCCTCGGCGCCGGCAGCGCCTCGGCCACCGTCTCTGCTCGACAACAGCCGATCCGTGTCCGGCGGCGCAGAAGTGGCCAGCGGGTACCGCAATGGATTGGACCGTCCCGTCTGGGAAATCGGTTCAACTGGTCGACACAACCGGTGAAGAACTCATCAGCTGCTCGACTCAGACAAAGAAATGGAAAATAACCAATGCAGGCAGCACAACGGAAACAGTTACAGGGGAAGAGGAAGAAACAACCTGGGGAAGCTGCACGTTTCCAACGAAAAATACTGACACTGCCAAAGTGGGAAGTCCACAAGATCGCCGGCACCTCCAACGGCACAGTTACATCGGAGGGAACCACAGAGATCACAATCAACACGATTTTCTTCGGTCGCTGCATCCATGGAGGCACATCGGGCACCTCGGTCGGTGACATCACAGAGGGGAATCCCGCAGTCCTTCATACAAATGCTGTTTCCGAGAAGTTCTCCGGTAGCAATCTTGCCTGCCCGGCAACGGGAAAATTGACGGCGACACTGACGCTGACATCACCCAGCAACACAACACTCTCCGTCTCGAGCGGCTGATCCGAATCGGCTAGCCGCACGGGCCTGCGGCGACCCCAGCGAGCTTTCGCGTGCTGGGGAGCCGCGGGTGGCGTCCTAAAGGATCTCGCCTCACGTAGTCTAAAAACTAAATTGTTCTTGACTAATACCTCCTACGTTTGCTAAGTCTAACCGCAGCAAACCGCTTCGGCGCCCGAAGCGCTGAGGCAAAAGGGAGAGTTATGAAATACGTGAAGATGCTCGGCCTCGCCGCGATCGCGGCTGCGGCCCTGACCGCGATCGTCGGAGCCGGCAGCGCCTCGGCCACCGTCCTCTGCTCGACAACAGTCGAACCTTGCCCCGCTGGGCAGCAGTGGTTGAACACCACACTCGACTGGAGCATCCCTGCCGGGGGCTCGGTTCTGCAGACCGACACAACGGGCGAACCGATCAACACATGCAAAGAATCGACAGCCAAATGGACAATGATCAAAAATGGCGGCGTGAACGAAACAGTCACAGGTGAAGACGAGCTGACAACGTTCGGGGGCTGCAACTTCCCGACGACCACGATCAAATTGGCCAAAACAGAAATCCACAAGATCGCCGGCACGTCCAACGGCACAGTCACAGCTGACGGCGTCACAGAAATAACAATCAACACGGTGCTCTTCGGCAGCTGCATCTACGGCGTCCCGAACGGTGCCAGCATAGGCGACATCACAGAGGGCAACCCTGCCACCTTCCACGTCAACGCTGTTACAAAACGGCTCGGCGGCAGCGCCTTCTGTCCGGAAACCGATAGATGGACCGCTACATACACCCTGACATCACCCGTTAATACAACATTGTCCGTCGGCAACAGCTAAGCCGGATCGGATAGCCACGTAGGCCGCGGCGACTCCAGCCATGCTTCTCGCGTCCGCCATCGCTCAGTAGGCTCCACGCTCATGAGCGAGCGGATGCGAGAGCTGCTGGGGGAGCCGCGGGTGGCGCCTTCGATCCTCTCCGCCGACATGGGTCGGCTGGGGGCGCAGGTCGAAGAGGTGATGGAGGCGGGGGCGCGGGTGATCCACTTCGACGTGATGGACGGGCATTTCGTGCCGCCGATCACGATCGGGCCGCTGGTCCTGAGCGGGATCGCCGACCAGGTCCACGACGCGGGCGGCGTGGTGGACGTCCACCTGATGATCGAGGCGCCGGAGCGCCAGATCGAGGAGTTCGCCGAAGCCGGCGCCGACTCGATCACCTTCCACGAGGAGGCGACCTCGCACTCCCATCGCACCCTCACCGCGGTTCGCGAAGCTGGCTGCCTCTCCGGAATCGCGATCAACCCCGGCACCCCGGTGGAGGCCGTCCAAGAGCTGCGCGGCCTCGCCGACATCGTCCTCTGCATGTCCGTCAACCCCGGCTGGGGCGGCCAGTCCTTCATCGAGACCTCGCCCGACAAGGTGGAGCGCTTGGTGCCCTTGGTCGGTAAAGCCCGAATCGAGGTAGACGGCGGCGTCGACGTCGCCACTGCCGGTCCGCTTTCAGCAGCTGGCGCCAGCCTTTTCGTTGCCGGTTCAGCTGTCTTCGGCGCGGACGACCCTGCGGCGGCGTATCGGGCCATCGCCGACGCCGCAGGAGCTTCCTGAGCTGTCGCCAGCTGATGGGGGAGGCGGGTGAGTCTCGCCGGACGCTCCCCGCTGTTGTCCGCCGAGACTCACCCGCCTCCCCTACCTCGTGCGATCAACGCTCCGGTCACCTCCTGCCACCAGGCGCGCTCGGCGGCGTTGACGTCGTCGCGGTCGACCCGTCCCTCGCACCAGCCCGCCAGTGCCCGTCTCCCGCCGATCGCGATCAGACCTGCCCCGGTGACCGCGAAGCGCCCGTCGGCAAGCGCCACCAGGTAGGCGCCGCGCTCGCCGCGGTCGCGCAGCACGGTGACGATCGGGATCCCGTCGATCTCCTTGCCGAGCTCGTCGCCGCCGCGCGCCGGGCGCACCGTGAAGACCTGGGAGGCGGCACGGCGCGGCAGCGGCGGCGGCGCCTCGCGCCCGATCGGCCCCTGCGCCCACTTCTTGGTCAGCGCCTCGACTTCCTCGCGCAGCTCGCTGCGGACGAGGATGTGGAGCTCGTCGCCCTCGCGCAGCTCGGTCGAACCGCGCGGCGGGATCGCGTCGCCGTCGCGGACGATCACGTTGACCAGCGCCTCGCGCGGCAGCTCGAGGTCGCGCACGGGATGGCCGGCGGCGGCGGCGCCCGGCGGCACCCGGTAGGCGATCACGTCGCCGCCCATGCGGCGGATCCGCCCCGACTCGAGCAGCCGCCGCGGCAGCGCCGGCTCGTCGGTCGTCAGGCCGAGCCATTTGGCCAGCGGCTCGAAGCTGGCGCCCTGGACCAGGGTCGAGCTGACGACGACGAAGAAGACGATCGCGAAGAATTCGTCGCCCGCCCCGATCCCCGCCACCACCGGGAAGGTGGCGAGCCAGATCGGCGTCGCGCCGCGCAGGCCCGCCCAGCCGAGCATCAGCCGCTCGCGGGCGTTCAGGGGCGCCAGCGCGGTGGCGGCGAAGGTGGCGATCGGGCGGGCGACCAGGATCAGCACCGCCGAGAGGGCGAGCGCGTCGAGGGCGACGTCGTCGAGGCTGGAGGGGAAGACGAGCAGCCCGAGCAGGATGAAGAGCGCGATCTGGGCGACCCAGCCCAGCCCCTGGTGGAAGGCGACGACGGTGCGCCGGGCGGGGATCCGGGCCGAGCCGAGCGCAAGCGCGGTCAGGTAGACGGCGAGGAAGCCGGAGCCGTGGGCGACCTCGGCGAGGCCGTAGGCGAGGGCGGCGATCGCGATCGTCGCCACCGGGTAGATCCCGTCGCTGGGGAGCCGGATCCGGTCCAGCGCCATGACCGCGAGCCGTCCGATCGCGATTCCGATCGCAATCCCCAGCGCCAGTTTCAGCGCCAGCAGCCTGGCCATGTCGGCGAGCCCGTAACCCGGCTGCTGGATCCATTCGATGAAGCCGATCACCAGCAGCAGTGCGACCGGGTCGTTCATCCCCGACTCGCCCTCGAGCGAGCGGGCGAGCCGCTTCTCCAAAGTCGAGCGGCGCAGCACGGCGAAGATCGCGGCCGAGTCGGTGGCGGCGATCGCGGCGCCGACCAGCATCCCTTCCAGGGTGCTGAGGCCGAACAGGAGCTTCGCAGCGAAGCCGGCGATCACCGCCGTCAGCGCGGTTCCGATCGTCGCCAGCGAGGCCGCGGTCCCGAGCACCGGCCGAATCTCCGACCACCCAGCCGTCAACCCGCCCTCGAAGAGGATCAGGACGAGGGCGATCGTCCCCAGCGTCCGCGCCAGTTCGGTGTCGTCGAAATGGATGCCGCCGATCCCCTCCGAGCCGGCCAGCATCCCCAGCGCCAGGAAGAGCAGCAGCCCCGGCACCCGCAGCCGGTCGGCCAGCAGCGCCCCCACGATCCCCGCCGCCAGGAGGGCGCCGGCGATGAGGATCAGGTGGGCGTCATGGGCACCGATGCGGCGACCCTACCGAGCCTTTCGATGCGTTATGTATGCGTCGAATGCACTAAACCGCTCCAACTCAGCATTCCGTCAGGTGTTCTCGTCGATCGCCGCCAACCGCAGCTCGAGTTCCTCGGTCGAGCCCTCGCGCGGGATGTCCTCGACCCGTTCGTGCGGGTAGCGGTAGACGAGGTAGAGCAGGGCGAAGAGGACGCCGGCGGTCAGCGCGAAGCCGATCTCGACGCGGCGGAACTCGTTGCTGACGACCGGCAGGAAGTTCCAGAGGATGAAGAAGGCAGCGCAGGCGAGCCAGCGCGCCGCCGCCCGCCGCACCTGTCCCTGGGCGACGCAGGCCTGGTTGAGCGTGACCGAGCAGAGGTAGAGGCCCATCCCCAGCGTCACCAGCAGCAGGCCGGCGCGGTCGTAGGTGAACTTCTTGCTGAAGGCGATCTGCATCAGGTGCGGGCCGGCGATCAGGACGACGATCGCGGTGAAGGCGGCGAAGGCGGAGACGCCGAGGAGGACGCCGCGGACCGAGCGGTGGAACTCGCGCTCGCTGCCGGGGTCGGTCGAGGTGTGGAGGCTGGTGAGGTGGGGGAGGATGCTGGTCGAGACCGCCTGGAAGAGCTGCAGCGGCGCCCGCGCAATCATCAGCACGTTGAAGATGAAGCCGGCCGCCGCCGCTCCCTGCAAGCCGCGCGTGACCAGCGGCCCGGCATTGAGGAAGGCCTGTTCGCTGAACATGATCACGAGGACAGCGGCCGCGAACCCACCGCCCTCCTTCATCGTGAAGTCGTCCCCCTCAACCGGCATGTCCTCCGCTTCGCGTCCGGGCATGCCGGGCGGACCTTGCTGCCGCTGCTGCGCCTCCTGCTTTTTCGCGCGGTGGAGGAACGCGAAAGGCACCACCATCAGCGAGAGGCTCGGGGCGGCGACGATCCCGATCGCCACCCACGACTGGCCGCTGAGCAGGCCGACCGCGACCAGGACCGCGAACAGCGTGCGGAAGCAGGACTCGCTGAGGATCAGCGCCGTGAACAGGCCGAAGGTGCGCTGGCCGGCGAGGAAGCCGCGGGCGAAGTAGCTGGCGGCGTAGAAGAGGACGGCGCCGAAGAAGACCCAGTAGAGCGTTTCGTTGCCTTCCAGCAGGTCGTTCTGGATTGGCCCGCGCAGCACCAGCGCGACCACGGCGAAGGTCAGCGCCAGCCCGATCTGGATCGTCGAGGCGACCCGCATCGGCTGCCCCACCGGTTCGCCCTTGGTCAGCCGCTCGGAGACGTGCCGCGAGAGCAGCTGTTCGACCGGTCGGTAGAGGGTCGAGATCGTGATGAAGACCGCCGACCAGAGCACCGTGATCTGCCCGTAGTCGGGTTTCGACAGCACGTGCGAGGCGATCAGGAAGTAGGCGTAGGTGATGACGCCGGTGAGGCCGACGCCGATCGCGAGGAAGCTCGCGGTCTTGCCGTATTCGGCGCTGGTGGCAGCGCCCTTGCCCTGCGGCTCCGCGCTCACTCGGGCTTTCTGCCGGGCTCGTAGTGGGAGGGCTCGACCCCGAGCGCCAGCTCGACCCGCCGCACCCGCTCGAAGGTGCGCTGGGTCATCACCCGCTGGCCGGCGAGAAGGTCGCCGATCACGCCGAGGGCGAAGAGCTGGACGGCGACGATGAAGAGGACGGCGCCGAGGAGCAGCGACTGGATGTGGCCGGTGCTGTCGCCGTTGAAGACCCAGTCGAGCAGGAACGGCAGCCAGGCGGCGAAGGCGAGCAGGAGGACGATCGCGGCGGCGGTGGCGAAGACCCGCAGCGGCTCGTAGCGGGTGTAGATGCGGAGGATCGCCAGCGCGTTGCGGCGCACGTAGGCGCCGGTCGAGCCGAACAGCCGCGACTCGCGCGTCTGCGGGTTGGTCCCGATCGCGACCTCGTCGACGGCGACGAGCATTTTCCCGGCCTGGATCAGGCTCTCCAGCGTGTAGGTGAAGTTGTCGACGACCAGCAGCTGCAGGGCGGCCTCGCGGTTGTAGGCGCGGAAGCCGGAGGTGGCGTCGGTGATGTCGGTACCGGAGACGCGGCGGACTACCCAGCTGCCGAGCCGCTGCAGCCGTTTCTTGTTGCCCGAGAAGTGGTCGATCCCCCCGACGCGGCGGTCGCCGACGACCATGTCGGCCGTGCCGGCGACGATCGGCGCCACCAGCTTCGCCACGTCGGCGCCCTTGTACTGGTTATCGGCGTCGGTGTTGACGACGACGTCGGCACCGAGCTTCAGGCAGGCGTCGAGCCCGGCCTGGAAGCCAGCGGCAAGCCCCCGGTTGTTGGTCAGGCGGACGATGTGCTGGACGCCGCACTCCCGCGCCACCTCGACCGTGCGGTCGGTGCTGCCGTCGTCGATCACCAGCAGCTCGATTTCGTCGATGCCGGGGATCTCGCGCGGCAGGTCGGCGATCGTCTGAGGAAGGGTCTCTTCCTCATTCAGGCAGGGAATCTGGATGATCAGCTTCATGGGGGTGCGTCAGCGTATTAGGCCAAACCTCTATAGCTACGCCACGCAGGGGGTAGAATCCTCGTTGATTGACGAGTCAATCGGTCGATGAAAGCCCCGCTCACTTCCACTGATCAAGCGCATCTCCGCCGCGCGCTGGAGCTGGCCGAGGGCGGCAGAGGGCGTGTCAGCCCCAACCCGCTGGTCGGCGCCGTGATCGTTCGCGACGGCGAGACGATCGGCGAGGGGTTCCACGCGGAACTCGGCGATCTGCACGCCGAGCGGGCCGCGCTTGCCGACTGCCGCGAGCGCGGCGAGGACCCGGCCGGGGCGACGATGTACGTGACCCTTGAGCCCTGCGCCCACCAGGGCCGCCAGCCGCCCTGCGTCGAGGCGATCCTGGAGGTGGGGATCGCCCGCGTCGTCATCGCCTCCGAGGACCCAAGCGAGAAGGCCGCCGGCCGCGGCCCCGGCATCCTCCGCGACGGCGGCGTCGAGGTCGCCTTCGCCACCGCCGCCGAGGCAACCGCCGCCCGCCGCCTCAACCAGCCCTTCCGCAAACACGCCCGCACCGGCCTGCCGCTGGTGGTCATGAAGATGGCGATGTCCCTCGACGGCCAGGCGACGACTGCCCCCGGCGACAGCCCCTGGATCTCCGGCGAACAAAGCCGCGACCTGGTCCACAAATGGCGCTCCGAATCCGACGCGATCGCCGTCGGCATCGGCACCGCCCTAGCCGACGATCCACTCCTAACCGCCCGCATAGAGGACGCCCACCAACCACTGCGAGTGATCTTCGACTCCAAGGCGCGCCTGCCCCTCGACTCGCAGCTGCTGAAGACCCTCGATCAAGCACCGGTCCTCGTCGTAGCTGCCCCCGACGCCCCGAGCGACCGCATCTCCGCCCTCGAAGCCGCCGGCGCCGAGGTCCTTCGATCCAACGGCATCGAAGCAGCGCTGCGCGAGCTAGGCGCCCGCAACATCACCAGCCTCTTCCTAGAGGGCGGCAAGACCCTCGCATCTGCCTTCGCTGCATCAGCGCAAATCGACGAATCCCGTACCTTCGTGGCACCGATGCTGCTCTCCACTGCCGATCCTCGCGCGGGTGGCGCCGTAGGGGGGACCGCCCCTGAGGAAGCTTTAGCTACCGGAAGGGGCGGTGGGTCCCCTGCGGCGACAGGACCCGCGCGCCTATCCGCTCTGGAGTCGTCAACCGAGACGATCGGCGACGACGTACTGATCACGGCCCGCTTCAAGGAGTGGTGACGTGTTCACGGGCCTGATCGAAGACGTAGGCAACGTGACGACGGTCGATCGAGACGACGACGGTGCCCGTCTCCGCATCTCCACCCAGCTCGCCCCCGAGATCACCGAGGGAGACTCGGTCGCCGTCAACGGCTGTTGTCTCACCGCCACCGCTGTCATCGACGACAGCTTCGAGACCGAGGCGATGAATCAGACTCTTGACGTCACGGCCCTCGGCGCAATCGATGAGGGAAGCCGCGTCAACCTGGAGCTTTCGATGAAGGCGGGCGATCGTCTCGGGGGCCACATCGTCCAGGGGCATGTCGACGGAGTGGGGGAGGTCGCTGCCGTCGAAGACGACGGGTTCGCCAGGCGCATCCGCATCGATCTCCCTGCCCAGCTTCTTCGGTATGTCGTGGACAAAGGCTCCCTCACCCTCAATGGGGTCAGCCTCACGGTCGCGGATTTGGGCGATTCTTGGGCTGAGGTTTCCCTCATTCCTGAGACCCTGGAGCGGACCAACCTCGGCGAAGCCGAGCCGGGAAGCAAGTTGAACGTCGAGTGCGACATCGTGGCCAAGTACGTGGAGCGTTTGGTGGCACCATTCGCCGGAAAGGAGTAGGCGTGAGCCAGATGGCCGAGACCCAGAGACAAGAGGAAGGCGCGGCGGCGGGGGAGAGCCCGTTCGCGACGATCGAGGAGGCGATCGAGGAGATCCGCGCCGGCCGCATGGTCGTCGTCTGCGACGGCGAGGACCGCGAGAACGAGGGCGACCTGGTGATGGCGGCGCAGTTCGCGACGCCGGAGGCGATCAACTTCATGGCCAAGGAGGCGCGCGGGCTGATCTGCCTGGCGATGACCGCCAAGCGCTGCGAACGGCTCGGCCTCAACCTGATGGCGGCGAAGAACGAGGCGCCGCTGGAAACCGCCTTCACGGTCTCGATCGAGGCGGCGGGCGGGGTCAGCACCGGCATCTCCGCCCACGACCGCGCCCACACGATCCAGGTCGCGATCGACCCTGACTCGGGCCCGCGCGACATCGTCGTTCCCGGCCACATGTTCCCGCTGCGGGCCAAAGAGGGCGGCGTCCTCGAGCGCACTGGCCACACCGAGGCCAGCGTCGACCTCGCCCGCCTCGCCGGCCTCACCCCGGCCGGCGTCATCTGCGAGGTGATGAACGACGACGGGACGATGGCCCGGGTCCCGGACCTGATCCCCTACTGCGAGAAGCACGGGCTGAAGATGATCACCGTCGCCGAGCTGATCGCCTACCGGCGCCGGACCGAGAAGCTGGTCGAGCGCGTCGTCGCCACCGGCCTGCCGACCGCCTTCGGCGACTTCAGCGCCGTCGGCTACCGCTCCCTGGTCGACGACAAACACCACGTGGCGATGGTCAAGGGCGACGTCGACGGCGCCGAGGACGTGCTGGTCCGCGTCCACAGCGAGTGCCTCACCGGCGACGTCTTCCACAGCATGCGCTGCGACTGCGGCGAGCAGTTGGAAGCGGCGCTCTCGATGATCGAGCGAGAGGGGCGCGGCGTTCTTCTATACCTCTCGCAGGAGGGGCGCGGGATCGGCCTGCTGAACAAGCTGCGCGCCTACAAACTGCAGGAGGAAGGCGCCGACACGGTCGAGGCCAACCTCAAGCTCGGCCTGCCCGCCGACCTGCGCGACTACGGGATCGGGGCGCAGATCCTCGGCGACCTCGGCCTGACCAGCATCCGCATCCTCACCAACAACCCGAAAAAGATCGTCGGCCTCGAGGGCTACGGCCTCTCGGTCACCGAGCAGGTGCCGATCGAGTCCGCCCCCAACACCCACAACGAGGCCTACCTGCGGACCAAGCGGGAGAAGATGGGCCACTCGCTGCACCACCAGGGCCTGGCGCTCGACGAGGAGATGATCCACGACGAGGAGGAGCGCGACGCCAAGGACGGCGACGGCAACCAGGGTGGCAATGGCTGAAGCGGGGGCGTTCCTGGAGGAGTTCAGCGAGGAGGAGCGGGGGAACCTCGCTCCCCTGCACTTCGGCGTCTGTGTCGGGCGCTTCTACGAGGACCTGGCGCAGCGGCTGCTGAGCGGGGCTAGGCAAGGGTTCGAGCTGGCGGGCGTGCCGGCCTCCTCGGTCACCGAGGTCTCGGTCCCCGGCGCCTACGAGCTGCCCTTCGCCGCCAAGCAGTTCGCCGAAAACGGCTACGCGGGCGTGGCCTGCCTCGGCGTCGTCATCCGCGGCGAGACCGACCACTACGACTTCGTCTGCGCCGAGTCGGCCCGCGGCATCCAGCAGGTGCAGCTGGAGACCGGCGTCCCCTGCGCCTTCGGCGTCATCACCTGCGACACGATGGAGCAGGCGTTGGCCCGCTCCGGCGGCGACAAGCGCGACCAAGGCCGCAACGCCGCCCTCACCATCGCCCGCATGGCCCTGCTCAAGCGCCAGATCAGCTGACTCCGGTACCATCCTCGCTCCTTATGGCCAAGGTATGCCACAGCTGCGGCAAGGGACCCGCGTTCGGCCAGTCCCGAAGCCACTCGATGGTCGCCACCAAGCGCCGCTTCGACCCGAACCTGCAAAAGGTCCGGATCCAAGAGAACGGCCGCCCCCTGCGCGCCTACGTGTGCACCCGGTGCCTCAAGGCCGGCAAGGTCACCAAGGCCGCTTAGAGCGACCAAAAGCAGGACGTAAAGGGGGCGAGTCCAAGGCCCTGTCGACTTATGCGTCCATATGGACGCAAAAAGTGACACGCCAGACGCTCGGGTCGCCCAAATCGCTGCTTCACAGCACGGTGTTCTCACGCGGAGACAACTCGAAGTGTCGGGACTTGGCTCGAAGGCGATCACGATCCGCGTCCGCAAACGACAGCTGCTCCGCGCGCATCAGGGTGTCTACGCGCTCGGTGCCTTCCCTCTGACCCATCGTCAACGCTGGATGGCCGCGGTGCTCGCCTGCGGAGAAGGCGCGGTCTTGGGCCACTCCTCCGCGGCGGCGCTTTGGGGGCTCCTGCGTCCCATCGACGGCCCGATCCACGTTTCCGTCCCGAGTGCCTCGGGCCGCACCTCTCGCCGCGGAATCCACCTCCACCGCGTGCCCTCCCTCTCGCCCTCCTCCTTGCCAATTAGAGGAGGGCGAGAGGGAGGGCACTGCACCCACCGCCATCGAATCCCCGTCACCTCGATCCAACGCACCATCGACGACCTCGACGGCTCCGTCGCGCCCTATCTCCTGCGCCGTGCAAAGCGCCAAGCGGAGCTGAAAAACATCCGCTTGAGAGGCTCCGAGGGGCGCCGCCTCCGCTCGGACCTCGAGGAAGACTTCCTCGCCCTATGCGCCCACTACCGCTTCACGTCCCCCGAAACCAACGTCAAGCTCGGCCGCCACGAGGTCGACTTCCTCTGGCGCGAGCGGCGACTCGTTGTCGAAATCGATTCGTTCCGTTATCACCAAGGCTCGGTCGCCTTCCACGACGACTACGCGCGCGACCTCGACCTGCGCCAGCGCGGCTACACCGTGCTGCGCTTCTCCGATACGCAGATCGAAGGAGAGCCCGCGCGCGTCGTTGCCGACGTCGCGCGCGCTCTGGCGAGTCCAGCCCACCCTCACTTGTCATTGCGGAAGTCGCGGTAGTTACGCAGGAGGTCGAGGACCCAGTGGCCGAGCAGCACCAGGATGAACGGAATCGCGAGGGCGTAGGCGAGGGGCGAAGGCAAAGAGACGAGCAGAAAGCCCAACGCCATGCCGCCCGGAACCCTTAAAGGTCGCATCAAGAATGCCCAGTTATTGAGCTGGCGCTTTGGGGTCAACCTCAACTTGCAGTTGGCCTCAAAGTCTTCGATCAAAGTTCGCGGGATTTGCGGGATCTATGCAGGCTCAGAAAGTCGCCTGACAACGACCCCTACTTCCCGAACCGCGACCGTGGTTGCTGACCGGCTTAGCTGTCCGACTCGCCCGCGCCCGCGGCCACGACGACCGGGTGCTCGCCGGTCGGCGAGGGGTCGCCCTCGGCCGGCTCGACGTGGAGCGTGGGGCAGGCGCGGTCGAGCCAGTCCGGGAAGTACCAGGCGCGCTTGCCGAGCAGCTGCATGATCGCCGGCACCAGGACCGAGCGGATGATCACCGCGTCGATGAAGACCGCGGAGGCGAGGCCGAGGCCGAACAGTTTGATCACCCGGTCTTCGCCGAGCATGAAGGAGGCGAAGACGGTGACCATGATCGCCGCCGCGGCGGTGATCACCCGGCCGGTGAGGGCGAGGCCGCGGTGGACCGCCTCGCTGGCGTCTTTGCCGTGCTCCCACTCCTCGTGGATCCGAGACATCAGGAACACCTCGTAGTCCATCGAGAGCCCGAAGACGATCGAGAAGAGGAAGATCGGGAAGAACGAGATGATCGGCCCGGTGGCGTCGACTCCGATCACGCTCGCGCCCCAGCCCCACTGGAAGACGGCGACGATCAGCCCGAAGGCGGCGCCGATCGAGAGCAGGTTCATCAGCACCGCCTTCAGCGGCACCAGCAGCGAGCGGAAGACGATCATCAGCAACAGCGCCGAGAGCAGGACGACGACGCCGATGAAGAGCGGTAGCTTGCCGGCGATCGCGTTGCCGAAGTCCTCGAAGATCGCGTTGATACCGCCGACGTGGACCTGGGCGCCGGTCGATTCCTCCACCGGCGGGATCACGTCGTTGCGGATGTGGTCGAGCAGGTCGGTCGTGTCCGCGCTCTGCGGCGAGGTCGTCGGGTAGAGCTGGAAGACGCCGACGGTCTTGTTCGGGTTGAGGGTGACGTCGGTGACTTCTTCGACCCCTTCTTCGCTCCTCAACTGCGTCCGCAGATCCTGCAGCGCTTCGTCGTTCCCCTTTTCCGGCAGTTCGGCGGCGAGCACGAACGGGCCGTTGAACCCGGGCCCGAACCCTTCGGCGAGCAGGTCATACGCTTCGCGCGTGGTCGTCCCTGCCGGGTCGGTGCCGGCGTCATTGGTGCCGAGCCGCAGCGAGAGCGTGGGGATGCAGAGGACGATCAGGATGCCGCCGGAGACCAGCGCCGCGACCCACGGTCGCCGCTGGATGCGGCCACTCCAGCGGAACCACCAGCTGTTTTCGTCGATGCTGCGGGCGCCGCTGCCGAGGAACGGGAGGCGCAGCCGGTTGACCCAGTTGCCGACCAGCGAGAGCAGTGCCGGCAGCAGGGTCAGCGCCGCGATCATCGTGCAGAGGACGGCGATCGCCGCCGCGCTCGCCACCCCGTAGAGGAAGGGCAGCCCGAGCAGCAGCATCCCCATCAGCGAGATGATCACCGTGATCCCGGCGAAGAGCACGGCCCGGCCGGCGGTGTCGACGGCGGCGATTGCCGCCTCGCGCTTGTCGAGCCCCTCGTCGAGCCCGTTGCGGAAGCGGGCGAGGATGAAGAGGGCGTAGTCGACCCCGACGCCGAGCCCGATCATGAACGCCAGCTGCGGCGCGAAATTCGCCGTGTTGAAGACGTGGGTGAAGAGCGTGATCACGCTGATCCCGACCCCGAGCGCGAACAGCGCCGTCAGGATCGGCAGCCCCATCGCGACGACCGAGCCGAAGCTGATCAGCAGCACCACGATCGCGGCGAGCACGCCGATGCCCTCCGAGGAGCTTTCTTCTTCTTCGCCGCGGACTTCCTCGACCGGTGAGCCGCCGACCTCCACCTGGAGCCCGTCGCCGCTCGAAGCTTGTGCCGTGTCGACGATCTTTTTGACTTCGCCGTCGTGGAGCTTGTCGGTGGTGACGTTGAACTGCGCGGTGGCGTAGGCGATTTCACCGTCCTTGCTGACCGCTCCGGCGCCGCCCTTTTCGTAAGGGCTGGAGACTTCGCTGACGTGGGGGAGGGCCACGACCTTCTTGAAGACGCCTTCCATCTCGCGCTTCACCGCCGGCGATTCGACCCCGTCTTCGGCCTTGTAGACGATCTGCACCGTGTCGCCTGCCTGCGCGGGGAAGCGGTTTTCGAGCAGGTCGAGGGCGTCCTTGGAGTCGGAGCTGGGCAGGCTGAATTCTTCGCTGAAATCCGACCCGACCGATTTCGCGGTCACCCCGATCGCGATCAGGGCGACGATCCACGCGGCGATGACGGTCTTGCGGTGACTGGTGATCCAACTGGCGAAGCTACGCATTGGAACGGGCAACGTACCAATGCAGCAGGCGGGCGCGTGTGACGCATCCACACGTCGCGGCTGGGGAATAGATTCCTCGGAGATGCCCGAACCCCAGATCGCCCGCTTCCGCCGGGTAATCAGCTCTGCATATGCCTCTCTGGAGGCGCGCCGCCAGGAGGTCAACGACCTCAACGTCTTCCCGGTCGCCGACGGCGACACCGGCGACAACATGGCGATGACCCTGCGCGCGGTGATGGAAGAGCTCGACCACCTCGACGGCCAGGAAGTCGACGAGGTCGGCCGCACCGAGCTGGTGCAGGCGCTGGCCCGGGCGGCGCTGATGGGCGCACGCGGCAACTCCGGCGTGATCCTCAGCCAGATCGTCCGCGGCGCCGCCGAGGAGCTCGCCAGCCGCCCCGGCGAGCTGATCGACCCGACCCTGGTCGCTGCCGCCTTCGCCAAGGCCGCCGACGCCGCTTACGACTCGGTGCGGGAGCCGGCCGAGGGGACGATGCTGACCGTCTTCCGCGAGATGGCCCACTCGCTCTCGCGCCAGCTCGCCCGCCTCGACCGCGACAAGCAGCGGCTCGGCCGCGACGCCAGCGCCGAGGAGCAGGACGCGGTGCTCGCCGAAGTGCTGGAGAGGGCGATCGAAGACGGCGAGCGCGCGGTCGCCCGCACCCCCGAGCAGCTCGAGGTGCTGCGCGAATCCGGCGTCGTCGACGCCGGCGGCCACGGCCTCGTCCTCATCCTCGCCGGCGTCGTCGCCGGGCTGCGCGGCGACGGGGCGGCGCTGCCCGAGGTCCCGCACCACGAACCGCCGCGCCGCACCCTCCCCCACCACGAGGACAGCCGCTACCGCTACTGCACCAACTTCATCGTCTCCGGCAAGGGGCTCGAAAACCGCACCTTCCTGCCGCGGCTGGAGAAGCTCGGCGACTCGGTCCTCGTCGTCGGCGACGACGTCACGCTCAAGGTCCACGTCCACACCGACGAGCCCGAGGCCGCGGTCGCGGTCTTCGACGGGGTCGGCGAGGTGACCAACCTCGACGTCGCCGACATGCGCGAGCAGGTGGCCGAACGCGACGCCCGCCTCGGCGCCGTCGGGCGCACCGGCGTCGTCGCGGTCGCCGCCGGCGACGGGCTGCAGCGGCTCTTCGGCGGTCTCGGCGCCCACGTCGTCCCCGGGGGGGAGACGCTCAACCCCTCGACCTACGAGCTGCTCGCCGGCATCCACAGCGTCCCCTCGGACGAGGTCCTCGTTCTGCCCAGCTCCTCGAACGTGATCATGGCCGCCGAGCGCGCCTGCGAACTGTCCGACAAGCCGGCGCGGGTGGTGGCGGCGACGTCGCAGCAGGCGAGCCTGCTGGCGCTGGTCGAGCTCGACCCCGAGGCCTCGCTGGACGAGAACGCCGAGCGGCTGGGGGCGGCGATCGAGGGGATCGCGATCGGCGGCGTCGCCCCGGCAGCCCGCGACGACGCCCAGGGGCGGTTCAAGAAGGGCGACGCGGTCGGCTTCGTCGACGGCGAGATCGTCGCCTACGGCGGCGCCGGCTCCACCCTGGAGAAGACCCTGCAGCGGCTCGCCGAGGAGGCGGAGATCGTCACGATCATCGCCGGCGAGGGGGCGCCGATCGCGCTGGCGGAGATCGACGTCCACGTTCCCGACGGCGTCGAGGTCGAGACCCACGAGGGGGGACAGCCGAGCTGGTGGTGGCTCCTGGCCGCCCAGTAACGCGCTCCTTCGCCGGCGCCCGGGAGCTAGGGCTAGCCGACCTGCTCGACGCCCCCGTCCACTGGCCGCGCCCGAGCGTCTTGGAGCAGGGCCTCGGTGCCTTGAGAGGGATCGGCCCGAAAACGGCCGAAGCCGCCGCCGAAGCTGGCATCCGCACCGTCGGCGACCTCCTCTTCCACATCCCCCGCCGCCACCGCGACCTCCGCATCCGTCAGTTGGGTGATCTCCAGCCGGGAGACACCGCAACTGTCCAAGTAGAGGTCCTCGGCGCCCAGCCCCGCCCCTTCCGCAAAGGGCGCCTGCGCATGGTCAGCGTCAAAGTCGGCGACGAAACCGGCCACGTAAGAGCAACCTGGTTCAACCAGCCTTGGATCGCTTCAAAGTTGACGCCTGGCACCGCCCTGCTGCTCACGGGCAAATACTCAGGCCGGGGGTTCGCCGTTCGTGAATGGGAGCTCGCGTCTCCTGCGGGTGGCGAGGGCGCAGAGGACCCGCAGCCAGAAACCATGGTCCCGATCCACGGAGCCACCGAAGCAATCCGTCCCCAGCAAATACGCGACTGGGTTGCCCAGGCGGTTGCCTTGGCCCCGAACGCGATCGAGGGACTACCCAGCGAGCTGCGAGCCCGCCGCCGGCTTGCCGGAGTGGGGGACGCCCTGCGCGTCGTCCACTTCCCGAAGGAATCGGAGGAAGTCGACCAGGCCCGCAAGCGACTCGGCTTCGAAGAGCTCTTCCTCCATCAGGCGCTGCTCGCGACCCGCAAGCGCACCCATCGCACCGCCCGCCCGGCGCCGCGCTTCGGCAAGCCCGGCGACCCCGTCGGCCGCTGGCTCGAGTCGCTGCCGTTCGAGCCGACCGCCGACCAGCTACGGGCCTTCGACGAGATCGAGGGCGACCTCGACTCCGGCGAGCCGATGCAGCGGCTGCTGATGGGGGAGGTCGGCTCCGGCAAGACCGTCGTCGCCCTCTACTCGATGCTGCGGGCTATGGAAGCCGGCTACCAGGCGGTGCTGATGGCGCCGACCGAGACGCTCGCCGAGCAGCACTCGATCACCCTCGGCAGGCTGCTCGCCGAAGAGGCGACGCCGTTCGCGCTGCTGACCGGCTCGACCCCGGCACCGCGCCGCCGCGAAACCCTCGACCGCCTCGCCAGCGGCGAGCTCGGCCTCCTCGTCGGAACGCATGCGCTGATCGAGCCGACGGTCAAGTTCGCCCGCCTCGGCCTCTGCGTCGTCGACGAGCAGCACCGCTTCGGCGTCAGCCAGCGCCGCGCCCTCGACAAGAAGGGGGTGGAGGGGATGGCGCCGCACGTCCTCCACATGACCGCGACGCCGATCCCGCGCACGCTCTCGCTCACCGCCTACGGCGACCTCGACACCACCGCCCTGCACGAGCTGCCGGCGGGGCGGCAGCCGGTGAGCACTCACCTCGTCGCAGAAGAGCAGCGCGGCGAAGCCTTCGAGTTCCTGCGCAAGCAGCTGCGCGAGGGGCGGCAAGCCTTCGTCGTCTGCCCGCTGGTCAGCGAGTCGGAGAAAATGGCGGGGAAAGCCGCCGAGGTCGAGGCCGAGCGGCTGCGGGCGGGCGAGCTGCGCGACTTCCGCGTCGGCCTCCTGCACGGGCAGATGCGATCGGAGGACAAGGCCGAGGCGATGCGCGCCTTCGCCGCCCACGAGACCGACGTGCTGGTCTCGACGACGGTGATCGAGGTCGGGATCGACGTCGCCAACGCGACCGTGATGGTGATCGAGGGGGCCGAGCGCTTCGGGGTCTCGCAGCTCCACCAGCTGCGCGGGCGCGTCGGTCGTGGCGAGCACCCGAGCCAGTGCTTGCTCTTCGCCGAAGAGGCGGGCGAGCTGGCGCAGCAGCGGCTGCAGGTGGTGGTCGAGCAGAGCGACGGCTTCAAGCTCGCCGAGAAGGACCTCGAACTGCGGGGCGAGGGGGAGATCCTCGGCACCCGCCAGAGCGGCCTGCCCCGCTTCGCCGTCGCCAAGCTGCCCGACGACGGGCCGCAGCTGATCGAGGCCCAGCGCGAGGTCCTGGCGCTGCTGCGCCGCCACGGCTCCCTCTCCGACCCCGCCCTCGGCCCGCTCCTCGACGCGGCCCACCGACGCTTCGGCGCCGGCGCCGCCGACCCCATACCGCTATGAGGATCATCGCCGGAGAGCTGAAGGGCCAGCGCCTCGTCGCCCCCAAAGGCTGGAAGGTGCGGCCGACCTCCGACCGCGTCCGCGAGGCGGTCTTCTCCGCCCTCGGCGATCGCGTCGAAGGGGCCCGCGTCCTCGACCTCTACTGCGGCACCGGGGCGCTGGCGATCGAGGCGCTCTCCCGCGGCGCCGAGCGCGCCGTCCTCGTCGACCAGGACACCCGGCCGGCGCTCGGCAACGTCCAGCGCCTCGGCCTCGCCGAGCGGGTGGAGCTCGTCCGCGCCGACGTCGGTCGCTGGCTGGGCCAGGTTTCGTCAGCGCCGGCAGCGGGAAAGTTCGATCTGGTCTTCGTCGATGCCCCTTATAGACTCGCCGACCCTGTGTCTCGTCACCTGAGCCAACACCTGCCCCTGCTGCTTGCCCCGAACGGCCGCGCCGTGATCGAGAGCGGCGCCAGGCGACCATTGCGGATCGATTCGCTGGAGCCGCTGCGCCAGCGCCGCTACGGCGCCGCCGACGTCACCATCTACCGAGAGGCCGCCGAGTGAGCGAGCGCAACGGAACGGTCGTCTGCCCGGGCAGCTACGACCCGGTCACCAACGGCCACCTCGACATCATCACCCGCACCTCGAACGTCTTCGATCGCGTCGTCGTCGGCGTCGTCAACAACCCGATCCGCAAGGACAAGACGCTCTTCACCGCCGAGGAGCGGAAGGCGTTCATCGAGGAGGCGACCGCCGACCTCGCCAACGTCGAGGTGCAGATCTTCGCCAACCTGCTGGTCGAGTTCGCCCGCGAAAACGGGGCCAAGGCGATCGTCAAGGGGATGCGGGCGATCTCCGACTTCGAGTACGAGTTCGAGATGGCCCAGCTCAACCGCAAGCTCGACCCGGGGATCGAGAGCATCTACGTGATCGCCTCTCCCCACTACAGCTTTCTCTCGTCCACCGGGGTGAAGGAGATGGCCACCTTCGGGGGCAACGTCTCCGACCTCGTCCCCGCATCGGTGGCCACCGCGCTGGCTGACCGCCTGGACGGCAGGTAGGCTGTGAAAGACCAGTCCGTCTCGTTGGGCGCCGCATTGCAAAAAACTGCTTCTTCACACGCATCCGCACCAAAACCCCCGCATACACGTAGGCTTACGACCTGAAAATGGACGTTCTGGTCCTCATTGACAAGCTGGACGACGTCGTCCACAACGCCCGTCCCGTCCCTCTGACGGATCAGGTGCGCGTGGATCGCGAGGAGATCTATGACCTCCTCGATCAGATGCGCGCGACGATCCCGGAGGAGATCAAGCAGGCGCGGTGGATCGTCAAGGAGCGCCAGGAGATGCTGGCGGAGGCCAAACGCGAGGCGGAGCGGATCGTCCGCGAGGCCCGCGAGCAGCAGGCCCGCCTGATCTCCGACGAGGAGGTCACCAAGCAGGCCGAGCGCGCCGCCGACGAGATCGTCGAGGACGCCCGCACCCGCGAGCGCGAAATCCGCCTCGGCGCCGAGGACTACGCCGACGAGATCCTCAACAC
>Ga0070682_100000709_pt1 | contig 19965 bp, 13 predicted proteins | sample KBSC63LmetaG_FD_64668 | JGI IMG/M metagenome (GOLD analysis project Ga0070682, IMG submission 64668) | Corn rhizosphere microbial communities from Kellogg Biological Station, Michigan, USA - KBS C6-3L metaG | ecosystem: Host-associated > Plants > Roots > Rhizosphere | place: USA: Michigan...
TTGAACGGGAACATCAGCGCTTCGGGGATCCCCGCGAGCTGCTTCTGCAGCTTGCCCATGATGGCGCGCACGTGGAGGTCGGGACGCTTGCGCTCCTCCCACGGCTTGAGGCGCACGAAGATGGTGGCGAAGTTCGACTGGTACGTGCTCGTGACGGCGCCGTAGCCGCCGATCGACTGGTAGGACTCGACGCCTTCCGTCTTGGCGAGGACGTCCTCCGCCTGTTTCATCGCGGCGCTCGTGCGGTTGAGCGACGAGCCGGGCGGCAGCTGCAGGGCGATGCCCATGATGCCCTGGTCTTCTTCCGGCACGAACCCGGCGGGGACGTGACCGGCGAAGAAGCCGGCGCCCGCCATCACGCCGCCGACGAGGATGATCGTGACGAAGGAGTGCCGCACGAGATGCTTGGCGACGCCCACGTAGCCGCCGGTGGCCTTATCGAAGACCTTGTTGAAGCCGCGGAAGAACCACTGGATCGGTCCCTTCTTCGGGCCCGGCTTGGCCGGCTTCAAAAGCATCGACGCGAGCGCCGGCGAGAGCGAGAGGGCGCTGAAGGCCGAGAGCAGCACGCTGATCGCGATCGTCAGCGCGAACTGCTGGTACATGCGGCCCGTGAGGCCGGGAATGAAGGCCACCGGGACGAACACGGCCGAGAGGATCAGCGCGATGCCGATCACGGGCGCCGACACCTCTTTCATGGCCTGCACGGTGGCGTCGTGCGGGGAGAGGCCGTGCTCGATGTGATGCATCACGGCCTCCACGACGACGATCGCGTCGTCGACGACGATGCCGATCGCGAGGACGAGGCCGAACATCGACAGCGTGTTGACCGAGAAGCCGAGCAGCGGGAAGAAGATGAAGGTGCCGATCAGCGACACCGGCACCGTCAAGAGCGGAATCAGCGTGGCGCGCAGATTCTGGAGGAAGATCAGCACCACGAGCGTCACGAGGATCACGGCCTCGAAGAACGTGTGGAGGATCGACTCGATCGACGCCTTCACCGACGGCGTCGTGTCGTAGACGATCTTGTAGTCCATGTCGGACGGGAAGATTGCCTTCGCCCGTTTCATGGTGTCGTAGATGGCCTCGGACGCCTTGAGCTGGTTCGCGCCCGGGAGCAGGTAGACGGCCATCGCGCCGGACGGCTTGCCGTCGAGGCGCCCGAAGGAGTCGTAGTTCTGCGAGCCGAGCTCGGCGCGGCCTACGTCCTTGATGCGGATCTGCGAGCCGTCCGGGTTCTCGCGGATGATGATGTTCTCGAATTCCTCGGGCTTCACGAGGCGGCCGGGCGCGCTCACCGTGAGCGTGAACTTCTGGGTCTCGGGCGACGGGAGCGTGCCGACGCGACCGGCGGGAGCCTCGAGGTTCTGCTCCTTGATGGCCGAGATGACGTCCGAAGGCGTGAGCTTGAGCTGCGCGAGGCGATCGGGCTTGAGCCAGATGCGGAGGCCGTAGTCGGTGCCGCCGAAGAGGTCGACCTGCGCGATGCCGGGGATGCGCAGGAGCTGGTCGCGCAGGTTGATGCCGCAATAGTTGATGAGGTAGTTCGCGTCGTACGTGCCGCCGGGCGAGTAGAGCGAGATCAGCATCAGGATGCTGGGGCTCATCTTCTTGACGGTGACGCCCTGCGCGATCACCTCTTGCGGCAGGCGCGCCTGAGCGGTCGAGACGCGGTTTTGCGTCAGGACGTTCGCCATGTCCTGGTCGACGCCGACGCCGAAGTTCACGTCGAGCTGCATGCGGCCGTCGCTCGTGTTCGACGACTTCATGTAGATCATGTTCTCGACGCCGTTCACCTCCTGCTCGACGGGTGTTGCGACGGAGCCCTCGACGCTGAGCGCGGAGGCGCCCGGGAACGTGCCGGTCACGCGAATCGTGGGCGGCGCGAGGAACGGGTACTGCTCGATGGAGAGCTTCGTGAGCGTGAAGCCGCCCATCAAGACGATGAGAATCGAGATGACGATCGCGACGATCGGCCGCCGGATGAAGAAATTCGCCATCGACCTACGGCCTTTCGGCGGACGCGCTTTTCGCGGACGCGCCGGCTGACGGGGCGGCGGTCGGAGCGGCGGCGGGAGCGGCAGCGGCCGCAGCGGCGAGCGCGGTGAGCTCCTCGAGCTGGACCGTTTCGGGCTTCACCTTGGCGCCGGGGCGAACCTTCTGCAGGCCCTCGACCACGATGCGCTCGCCCGGCTTCACGCCGCTTTCGACGACCCAGAGGTCGCCGACGCGCTCGGCCGTCTTCACCATGCGGATCTCGACGGTGTCGTCGGGCTTCACGACGGCAACGTTGGTCACGCCTTGCTGGTCGACGACGGCGCGCACGGGGACGAGGATCGCTCCGTTCTTCATGGCGATCGGGGCGCGCACTTTGGCGAACTGGCCCGGGCGCACGATGTTGCCCGGGTTCGGGAACGAAGCTTCGATCAGGATCGTCCCGGTGGCGGCGTTGACGCTCCGATCGACGAAGCTCAAATGTCCGGGCTGCGGGTGCGTCGAGCCGTCGGCGAGGATGAGCTGGAACACCGTGCCGCCACCCGCGGGGGTGGCGCCGGCATCCGCCGCTGCGTCGCTCGCTTTGCGCCGCGCGAGCGTCAGGTACTCGCGCTCGGATATGCTGAAACGAACGGCGATCGGGTCGATCTTCGACATGTGCGTGAGCACCGTGGTGCCGCCGCGGCCGACCAATGTGCCCGGGTGCGCCTCGGTCTTGCCGACCAGGCCGTCGTCGGGCGCGAGCACGGTCGTGTAGCCGAGCTCGACCCCGGCGCGATCCGCCGCTGCCTTGGCCGCCGCAACCGCCGAGACCTGCGCCTTCTCTTCGGCGACGGACGTCTCGTACTCCTGGACCGAGACCGCGTTCTTCGCGACGAGCGGCTCGTAGCGCTTCACGTCTTGCTGCTTGCGAACGAGCTCCGCCTGGGCCTGCGCCGTGCTCGCTTTGGCCTGCGCGAGCGACGCGCGAAACGGCCGGCTGTCGATGGTGTAGAGGACCTGGCCCTTCTTCACGAAGGTGCCTTCCTTGAAGTTCATCGTCTCGAGGAAGCCCTCGACGCGCGCGGAGATTTCGATCTCCTCGTTGCCGCGCGTTTGGCCGACCGCCTCGGAGAAGATCGGCACGTCGCGCGTCACGACCTCGGCTACCTTCACGGGGAATACCGGTGCCGGAGCGGCGGCCTTCTGCTCGTCCTCCTTCTTGCAGGCGGGGAAGGTGAGAACGATGAAGGACGCTGCGAGAAGCGAGCGTATCGGCTGGCGCATTATTTTCGTAACCTCGTGGCGCGACGCCCGGAAGGGCGCAGACCGAGGCCAGGAGGGGACCCTGCTCACCTCGGCCGGCACGCCCCAATGAGCGGAATTCATGGGCCGTTGCCGCGCCCGGACCTTTACGTGACGCTCGGGGGTTGTCAATGCGTTTTTGGCGAAAACCCTGCGCGTTCGCGCCTGTTTCAGCTTATGAAGCGAAGCTTCGCCGCAGGGGCGAACGAGATCCACGATGACGGCAGCCGCGCGTGTGCGAGGGCACATCGAAGCGTTTCTGAAGACGGAAGCGGCGAGCGGCGTCGTGTTGCTCGTCGCGGCCGTGGTCGCGCTTGCCCTGGCGAACTCGGGCGTTGCCGGCGTCTATCACCGGTTTTGGACATTTCCGCTCCGTCTGAGTTTTCACGACGTTGCCTTCGAGCGGTCGCTCTCGTGGTGGGTGAACGACGGGCTGATGGTGCTGTTCTTCTTCGTCGTCGGCCTCGAGATCCGGCGCGAGATGCACGCGGGGGAGCTCTCCGAGTGGAAGCGCGCCGTGGTTCCCACGGCGGCGGCGCTCGGCGGCATGGTCGTGCCCGCGGGCCTGTATCTCGCGTGCGCGGGGCGGCCGGAATCGCACCATGGCTGGGGCGTGCCGATGGCGACGGACATCGCGTTCGCGGTCGGGATCCTCGGGCTGCTCGGCTCGCGCGTGCCGCCGCCGCTCCGCATGCTCTTGCTCGCGCTCGCGATCATCGACGATATCGGCGCGATCCTCGTGATCGCGTTCGCTTACTCGTCGGGGATTGCGCTCGCGGGTGTCGGCGTGGCGCTTCTGGGCTTCGCTACCGTGTTGCTGCTCAAGCGCTTGGGCGTGCGCGCGAAGGCGGCGTACGTGCTCCCGGCGCTCGTCACGTGGGGCGGGACCTACGCCGCGGGCGTGCATCCGACGATCGCCGGCGTCGCGCTCGGGCTCGTGACGCCGGTCACCGTGTCGCCGAGCGCTGCGGCCAGAGGGGAGACGGCGTCGCCCGCGGACGCGTTGATCCACGCGCTGCACCCGTGGGTTGCGTTCGGAATCATGCCGCTCTTCGCGCTCGCGAACGCGGGCGTCACGCTGGCCGGTTTCGAGGTGAGCGAGGTTTCGCGCGGCGTGGCGCTCGGCGTCGTGCTCGGCCTCGTCGTGGGCAAGCCGCTCGGCGTCTCGCTCGCGACGGCGCTCGTGCTTCGGCTGCGTCTCGGCACGTTGCCGGCCGGCTTCGGCCGTCTGCACGTCGTGGTCGTCGGTATCGTCGCCGGCGTCGGCTTCACGATGGCGCTCTTCGTCGCCGAGCTCGCGTTCCACGACGGTCCGCTGCTCGACGCGGCGAAGCTCGGGGTGCTCGCGGCGAGCACGCTCGCCGGCGTTCTCACGCTCGTGGTCGGTCGGCTCGTGCTGCCGAAGGGGCCGGTTGTTCGCCGGCCTGAATCGCGGTGAGCGCGATCGTGTACACGATGTCTTCGACGAGCGCGCCGCGCGAGAGGTCGTTCACGGGGCGCCTGAGCCCTTGCAGCATCGGGCCGATGCTCACGACGTGCGCGCTCCGCTGCACGGCCTTGTAGGTCGTGTTGCCCGTGTTGAGGTCGGGGAACACGAACACGGTGGCCCGGCCGGCGACGGGGCTGTCCGGCGCCTTGGTGCGCGCCACGTCGGGGATTGCAGCGGCGTCGTACTGGAGCGGGCCGTCGAGGGCGAGATCGGGCCGGAGCTCGTGCGCCCGGCGCGTCGCGGCGCGCACCTTGTCGACGTCGTCGCCCGAGCCCGATTCCCCGGTCGAGTAGCTGATCATCGCGACGCGTGCCGGCAGCCCGAAGCGCACGGCGGAGTCGGCGCTCTGGATGGCGATGTCGGCGAGCGTTTCGGCGTCCGGCTCGGGAATCACCGCGCAATCGCCGTACACGACCACTTGCTCCGGCAGGCACATGAAGAACACCGAAGAGACGACCTTGGCGCCGGGGCTCGTCTTGATGAGCTGGAGCGCCGGACGAATGGTGTTGGCGGTCGAGTGCACGGCGCCCGAGACGAGCCCGTCGACCTCGCCGCGCGCGAGCATCATCGTGCCGAGCCACACGTTGTCCTCGAGGAGCTCGGCCGCCTGGTGCGGCGTGAGCCCCTTGTGCTTCCTCTGCTCGACGAGCGAGCCCACGTAGCGGGCGCGGATCGCGCGCGGATCGAGGATTTCGACGCTCGGCGGCAAGAGCACGCCGTGCGCGCCCGCCACGTGCAAAATCGCGGTCGGATCGCCGAGGAGCACGCAGCGCGCGATGCCGCGCTCGGCGCAGATGGCCGCGGCCTGCACGGTGCGCGGCTCGTCCCCCTCGGGGAGCACGATGCGCTTGTTCAAGGCGCGTGCGCGTTCGGTGAGCCGGTAGCAGAAGGCAGCCGGCGACAAGCGCACCTCGAGCGGTAGGGCCGCGTGGCGCGCGAGCCAATCCGCGTCGAGGTGCTTGGCGACGAAATCCATCACGCGCTCGGCGCGTCCGAGGTCGTCGACCGGGATCTCGCCCGAGAGCTGGGACAGCGTTTGCGCCGTGTCCCAGCTGTCGCTCGCGACGCTCAGGATCGGCAAGCCGGTCTCGAGCGCCGGGCGGATCAGCTCGAGCACGCGCGACGGGAGCTCGAGGTTGCCCGTGAGCACGAGGCCCGCGATCGGCACCTTGTTCAGGGCGGCGAGCGCGACGGCGAGCACGACGTCGGTCCGATCGCCCGGCGTGACGAGCAGCGCGCCCGCGGTGAGCGAGCTCACGAGGTTCGGCACCGTGCGCGCGAGCACGGCGATCTTCTTCACGCGCCGTTCAGCGAGCTCGCCTTCGTGGACGAGCGTCGCTCCGAGGTGGCGCGCCACGTCGCTCGTTCGGTACGAGAGAAGCTCCGGATTTTCGGGCACGACGCCGATCACCTCGAGCTCGGGGAGGGTGAGGGGATTCTCGAGCTTCGGCGGCTCGCCGTAGCCGCTCGACCGCGGGGCCGCGTCGCTCGGGTGCACCCGGTTCACGATGGCGGCGATCACTTTGCCGCCCTTGAGGCCGCCGTAGCGGCGGGCCGTCCAGTGCAGGCGCGCCTCGAACTCGTCGAGCGGCGTCGCTCCGAGGGCGCCGACGAGGATGACCTCGGCGCTCAGCGTGCGCACGACGAGCTCGTTGAGCTCGCCTTCGCCCGAGGTTTCGTGCGCGTCGACGAGCCCCTCGACGATGACGACGTCGGCGTCGCGCGCGGAGCCGTGAAACGCCTGCATCACGCGCTCGAGGAGCTCGTCGGTGTGGCCGCCGGCAGCGAGGCGTCGCGCCTCCTCGAGTGGGATCGGGACGGCCGGCTCGAGCGCGGAGGTCTGGCGCACGAAGTACGTCGAGCGCTCGGGGCCGTGGTCGCTCGCGCTCGGCTGTCCGATCGGCTTGAGGAACGCCACGCGAATGCCGCGGCTATCGAGGGCGCGCACGAGACCGAGCGCAATCGAGGTGAGGCCGGCGCCGGGACCGCTGGGAACGAGGTACAGGGTGTGGGGCATGGGGGAGACTCGCGGCGCTAGGTTGCTCCGAACGTGAGACGGGCCGTTTCGCGGGCGATCACGAGCTCCTCGTTGGTCGGGACGACCAGGGCGCGGAGCCTGCTGCGCTCTTCGGTGATGCGTCCGTTGCTGCTCGCGCCGTGCTCCGCGTTGAGCGCAGGGTCGAGCAGTGGCTCGAGCAGGCGAAGCTCCGCGAGCGTCTGCGCGCGTACGGGCGCGGCGTGCTCGCCGATGCCGCCGGTGAACACGAGCGCGTCGATGCGGTCGAGCGCGGCGCCGAGGCCGAGCAGCGCCTTCGCGAGCCGGTAGCAGAAGACGTCGATCGCGAGCTTGGCGCGAGCGTCGCCGCGCCCGCTCGCCGCGAGCAACGTTCGCATGTCGTTGCTCGAGCCGGAAAGCCCGAGCAGGCCGCTCTCACGGTTCAACAAATCCGTGACCTCGTCGAGCGAGCGACGGCTGTGGTCCGCCAGAAACGCGTGCAAATTCGGATCGACATCGCCCGAGCGCGTGCCCATCACGAGTCCTTCGAGGGGCGTGAGGCCCATCGTGGTGTCGACGCTCTCGCCGCCGCGCACGGCCGCCGCGCTGCAGCCGTTGCCAAGGTGCGCCGTGAGGAGCTGTACCTCCGCGGCAGGCTTACCGAGGCGGCGTGCCGCCTCGCCCGCGACGTAGCGGTGGCTCGTGCCGTGAAACCCGTAGCGGCGGATCTTGTGCTTTTGATAGAGCTCGTAAGGGATGGCGTAGAGGTACGCCTTCGGCGGTAGCGTGTGGTGGAACGCGGTGTCGAAAACCGCCACGTGCGTGAGCTCTCGGTACCGCTCGCGCGCGGCGCGGATGCCGCGCAGGTTGGCCGGGTTGTGCAGCGGAGCCAGCTCCGAGCAGGCCTCGATGCTGGCGATGGCCGCGTCGTCGAGCACGACGCTGTCCGAGAACGCTTCCCCACCGTGCACGACGCGGTGCCCGACCGCCGCGACAGCGCGCGGGGGCAGCTCGGCCAGCATGCGGTCGAGGGCTTCGGCGTGCCCGGCTTCCGCCCCGAGGGGCACCGACGCGCGGTCATCGACCCGAAATGAAGCCAGCGCGGTCCCGAGCCGCTCGGCGAGCCCATGGCTCTGCACGTCACCCGTCACGGGCTCGACGAGCGCGAGCTTCAGCGACGAGCTGCCGCAGTTGATGACGAGAATGCTTCGGGACGGCACCGGAGGACCCCCTCGCGCCTTAGCACGCGGGCCGGTTCGGGATTGCACCTTTGACGTGAAGGCACTAACGGTTTCGGGAGGGCATGCGTCGGGTCGGTCGTCCTCTGCTCGCGAGCGCGCCGGCCGTCGTCGCGCTGATGCTGTTCGCGGCGCCGCCGCTTTCGGCCGAGGAGCGGCCGTCGCCCGCGCCGGCGCAGGACAAACCCGCGGGGGACACGCCGGATCGCTTCACGGTGCTCGGGCAGAGCGAGACCTACGTTCAGCTCTACCGCCAGGCCCTCGTGCCCGGGCAGAACGGTGCGCAGGTGCCCACGGAGACGGCAGTTCCCGTGCACGAGTACCTCTTCGCGAGCGCGCGCGACGTCGACGCGCCCTGGCAGAAGGACGCGATCGGCATGGAGTTCGCGGCGTGGGGGCGCCTCTGGCCGACGGAGTCGAGCCTCGAGCGTCCGTTCGACGGCGACGTCCAGACCGCGAACGTGCGGCTCGACGCCGGCCCGGGCTGGGCGCGCCTCGGGCGCCAGCAGGTGGCCGGCGGCGCCGCAAGGTTTGCGCGCTTCGACGGCGTGACGCTGGGCGTCGGCCATCTCGGCTTCTTTGCGGAGGGGTACGGCGGGTTCGCGGTGCTGCCCCGCTGGAACGCGAGCGCGTACCACGCGCTCGGCAAGGAGGAGGACACGCTGCTCACCGTTCCACCCGTGAAGCCCGAGCGCAGCAGCCATTGGCTCGCGGGCGGTCGCGTCGGCTACAAGACGGACCGCGTGAGCGGGAGCGTTTCGTTGCATGAGCAGCGCACCGACGGCGGCGTCGACCACCGTTACCTCGGCCTCGACGCCGGGGGGCGTCCCATCGAGGAAGCCTCGGTCGGGGCAAGCGCGTTGCTCGACCTCGACAGCGGGCGTTTCGCGACGGCCCGTCTCTGGGTCGACGCGAGCCCGCATCGTTTGGTCGATCTCGGCGCGGAGTACTTGCACGCGGAGCCGGCGCTCTTGCTCTCGCGCCAATCCGTGCTGTCCGTGTTCACGACCAACGGCTACGAGGAGGTCGGCGGCACCGTTCAAGCGCGTGTCGAGAGCTTCCTGAGGCTCGAGGCGGGCGGGTACGTCGAAGCGTACGCGGACAACGGCTCGGGAGAGCGCGGCGAGCTCGCGGCGCGTTTCGCCTGGGGCCGCTCCCGACCCACGCTGATTCGGCTCGCGTTCACGCGGGTGATTGCGCCCGAAAATGGCTACCGCGGGACGCGCGTCTCCTTCAGCCAAAAGCTCACGAACCGTCTCGGCTCCACGCTCGAGGTGTACGGCTACTTCTACGACCAGCCGGTCGCGGGCTTTTTGACCTCGTCGGTGTACGCCGGAACGGCGACCTACCAGATCCTCGATCGTCTCGACGCGATGCTCAGCGGGTCGATCGCCCGCTCGCCGTACGCCGCCTTCGACGCCCAGACGATGCTGCGCGTGAGCTACAGCTTCGATGCGCCCGCGCGCCGGAGGATGCAATGAGCGCGCGCGGCTTCTCGCTCGTGCCGAGCACGCTCGTTCTGTGGCTCGCCGTCGTGGTCGCGGCCATGGTGGCGTGCCGGAGCGAGTCCGAGCCGCCGCGATTTCCGCATCAAGTGCACTTGGCGGGCATGCCGTGCGGGACGCCAGGCATGCAGGCCTGCCTGAGCTGCGTGAGCTGCCACGACCTCGCCCGGCACGACTCCGGCGACCGCTTGCCCGACGCGCGCGTGTGCGATCGCTGCCACCGCGATACGCACGAGTCGCGCGCGATCCTCGCCGTCGCGCCCGTGCGCCCGAGCGGGGAGATCACGATCGATCACGACAAGCACCTTGCGATGCCGGAGATCCGCGGCCAATGCGTGCCGTGCCACGCCGGCGTCGTCGACCCGAAGCGCCAGCCCCTGCCGCCGATGAGCCAGTGCTTCGGCTGCCACGAGCACCAGGACCAGTGGAACAAAGGCGTTTGCACGCCGTGCCACGACGCGGAGGCGCTCCGGCACACGATGCCCGTCACCTTCCTGCGCCACGACAGCGCGTTCTTGCGCCACCACGGCGAGAGCATGGCGCAGAGCCCGCAAGCCCAGCTCTGCCAGAATTGTCACACCCAGGCGCAATGCCAGTCGTGCCACGACGTGACGCAGGACCTCACCGTCGAAGCGCGGCGCCCGGAGCGCATCGAGTCGGGCCAGGTGCATCGCGGGGACTTCATGGTGCGCCATGCGATCGAGGCCCGCTCGGAGCCGGCGCGCTGCCTGTCGTGCCATACCGTTCAGACGTGCGATTCCTGCCACGCCGCGCGCGGCGTGAGCGCGAACGTGGCGAACCCGGCCAACCCGCACCCGCCGGAGTGGATCGGCAACAACACGAGCTCGCCCAACTTCCACGGCGTCGCCGCGCGGCGCGATGTCGTCTCCTGCGCCGGCTGCCACGAGGCGGGGCCGGCGACCAACTGCATCCGCTGCCACAAGGTCGGCGCGTACGGCGGTAATCCGCACCCCCGCGGCTGGAAGAGCTCGCAAAGCGAGAGCTCGGAGATGTGCAGGTACTGCCATGGTTAGGCGTCCCGCCGCACGCGTCGGGGGCCGCGTTTTCGCGCAGCGCGCCACGCTTTCGCTGTGGGTCGCGGTCGTCGGCGCCGTCGCCGGTGCGCTCGGTTCGCCCGGATGCCTCGAGCGGCGCGACGAGCCCCCGAGCGATCCCGCCGACACGCGCTGCACGAGCTGCCACGGTGACCCGCAGCGTTCGGGTGACTATCTCCGGCGCGCAGCGCCGCCGTTCGACCTGATGCGCAACTCCGACCCGCAGTATCCCGGCGTCGGCGCGCACGAGATTCACCTGAACGCCGGCGCGACCCACGCTGCCGTGGCCTGCGACGAGTGCCACGTCGTGCCGGCCGACGTGAGCACGCCCGGCCACGCCGACGACGGCCCGCCCGGGGACGTCACCTTCGGCAGCTTGGCGCGCGAGGGCAATCGAAGCCCCACGTACGACCCCGACGCGCGCACCTGCCAGTCGAGCTACTGCCACCGGAGCGCATGGCCGCAATGGACGAGCCCGCGCACGAGCGACGAGGCGTGCGGGAGCTGCCACGGCTTGCCGCCGCCCGCGCCGCACCCGCAATCGGCGCGCTGCTCCGTGTGCCACGGCGAGGTGATCGACGCCGAGCGGCATTTCATCGCGCCCGAGCGGCACGTGGACGGTAAGGTCGACTACAAGGCGGGCGAGTGCGTGCAGTGCCACGGCGGAAGCGAAAACGCCGCGCCGCCGCTCGATACGTCGGGAAACGCGGATTTTTCGGCCCTCGGCGTCGGTGCACACCAGGTCCACCTCACGGGTGGAAACAACGGGCGGCCGCTCGAATGCGCCGAGTGCCACGTCGTACCGAAAGAGGTCGCCGATCCGACGCACGCCGACGGCTTGCCCGCGGAGCTCACGTTCAGTGGCATCGCGCTCACCGATGAACGCGAGCCCACGTGGAGCCACTCCCACGCGACGTGCGGCGATACCTACTGCCACGCGCCGTCACCCGGCGACGACCGCAGCTCGCCGGTGTGGAACGAGGAGAAGCCACTCGGGTGCACGTCGTGCCACGGCTTGCCGCCGCCCGCGCCCCACCCGCAGTCGGAGCAATGCTCGGCGTGTCACGCTGCGGTCGTCGCAGAGGACAACCGCACCATCATCGACAAGGCCCGGCACGTGGACGGCACCGTCGACTACATGCCGAACGACTGCAACACCTGCCACGGCAGCTCGAAGAACGCGGCGCCGCCGCGGGACACGCGCGGAAACACCGATACTTCGGCGATTGGCGTGGGCGCGCATCAGGCGCACCTCAGCGGCGGAGGCGGCAGCCGCCCGCTCGAGTGCGGCGAATGCCACGTCGTCCCGAAGCAGTCGAACGAGCCGAAGCACGTCGACGGCTTGCCCGCGGAGCTCGCCTTCTCCGGCATCGCTCTCACGGGGGGACGCGCGCCCGCCTGGCACGAAGCGAGCGCGACCTGCGGCGACACGTACTGCCATGCCCCCTCGCCGGGTCAAAATCACGCTTCCGCGGTGTGGAACGAGGATACGTCGCTCGGCTGCGCGTCGTGTCACGGCCTGCCGCCCGCGCTGCCGCATCCGCAATCGGACCAATGCTCGGCGTGCCACAGCAAAGTCGTCGGCGCCGACAATCGAACCATCCTCGACCGGACGCTGCACGTGAACGGCGAGGCGAACGTCGATCTCGACGCCACCTGCACGAGCTGCCACGGCTCGAAGAAGAACGCCGCGCCGCCGCTCGACGCGGAGGGGAACGACGCCACGACGAGCGCCGGTGTGGGCGCGCACCAGACGCACGTGCGCGGAACCGACCGCTCGCGTGCGGTTCCGTGCCAGGAATGCCACGAGGTGCCGACGCAGGTGCTCGACGCGGGGCACGTCGATTCGGACCGCCCGGCGGAGCTCGCCTTCTCGGGCGTCGCGCGCGCGAACGGGGCACAGCCGACTTACGAGAATGGCACGTGCCAGATGACGGCGTGCCACGGCGCCGTCTTCCCGGACTACCCCTCGGGTGGCTCGAACACGACTCCGACGTGGACCACGGTCGACGGCACCGAAGCCACGTGCGGAAGCTGCCACGGGATCCCGCCGCCGCCGCCGCACGTGGGGCCGGGCAATCCGTGCCACGACTGCCACGATGACATGGCGGACGACGACGTGACGTTCACGCGGCCGGAGGAGCACGTGGACGGGATCGTGACGTTGCGGTTCGAGTGAGCGGCATGTCGGGCGTCATCCTGCGACACGCGAGCCAGGCGGATGCCGCGGGCGTCGCAGCCGTCTACGCTCCGTACGTCGCGGATACCGTCATCTCGTTCGAGCTCGTGCCGCCGTCGGCTGACGAGATGGCCGAGCGGATCGCCCGCGTCACCGCTTACGCCCCGTGGCTCGTGGTCGAAACGGACACGGGCATCGAGGGCTATGCGTACTTGTCGCGGCACCACGAGCGCGCGGCGTACCAATGGTCGGTCGATTGCGCGGTCTACGTCGCAGGCACCCGGCGTCGCGCTGGGCTCGGCCGCGCGCTCTACACGGCGCTCTTCGGGCTCGCGCGCTTGCAGCGCTTCTGTGCAGTCCACGCCGGCATCTCGCTCCCGAACGTTGCCAGTGTCGGCTTACACGAAGCGTTCGGGTTCGTCCCGGTCGCCCGCTACCCCAAAGTCGGCCACAAGCTCGGCGCTTGGCACGACGTCGGCTGGTGGCAGCTCGAGCTCGCCCCGCGCGACGGCGATCCGCCAACGCTCCGCACGCCCGTGGAGGCGGCGCGCGAGGAGCCGGCCGCCTGGGCGGCAGCGCTCGACGCGGGGCGGCGCATGCTCGCGCCGTGAGCCGCGAATCTCGGCCGCCGGGAAAGCTCGAGAGCCGTCATTCGAACCGACACCTGCCGCTCTGACACGAGCAGGGTGGGGGATCGGGCTCGGTACAGCCACGCTCACAGGTCGCTACGGCGTCGTCTCGATGACCGCAGTAGAGGGTGTGAGCGCAGCACGATGACTGAGTGACGCAGTCGTCGTCGCGGGAGCAACGCGTGCAGCCGTTCGGCCCGCACGTGTCCTTCTCTTCCCACCCGAAGCCCGCTGCGGTGCAGGCCCCGACAAGAACCGTCAGCGCGACACGGGCAATGCGCCACCAACGCACGGATGCCAGTCTAACACGAGCCGTGGAGTTGCGAGTGAACCCGCGACCAGGTACCCTTGTGCGATATGGTGGCAGGACTAACTTTACTACGCCAAGCTCGCTGGGCGGCGCCTTGGGTCGTCGCAATGCTGGCCGCTTTTGGCTGCGGATCAGGGGGCGCAGGAGACGACGACTCGGCGAGCGGGGCCGCGGGCGAGGGGATGGTTTGCTCCCCGGGCAAGACGCAAGCATGCCTCGGGCCGGGCGCTTGTCAGGGAGCTCAGCGGTGCTCGAGCGACGGCGCCGAGTGGGGAGCTTGTGATTGCGGTGGTGGCGGCGCAGGCGGCGCGAATCCGAGCGGCGGCGCGGGTGGTACTTCGGCGAGCGGCGGACGCGGCGGATCGGGCACGGGAGGGAGTAAGGCCATGGGCGGCACGTCTGCGGTTGGCGGTAGCGGAACGGGAGGTGCAAGCGCAACCGGTGGTACGAGCGCAACCGGTGGTACGAGCGCAACCGGTGGTACGAGCGCAACCGGTGGTACGAGCGCAGCCGGTGGTACGAGCGCAACGGGAGGAACGGGGGGCGCGTCGGCGAGCGACGCGCAGATCTCCCTGACCGTCACCTATGACGGAGCGCTCACGAGAACGCTGTCGCACTGCTATAGCTGCACGGCCACCTACTTGGCAGTGTCCGATCAGGCGCAAGTGGGCTTCCAGGTCGAGGATGGCTACACGCAATTCGACCTGAGCTTCTTTCCCGAGGGAACGGGCTACCGGATTCAGGCGGTCCTGCAGGAGCTCAACATGGACATCCCGGCTAAGTACTACGGGGATTACTATGAGCCTGCGTACCTCGAAGACTTCCACCTGCTCGTCGATGATTCGTGCGTCAAGTTCAGCTCGCTCGAGCTGCGCGCGGGCGGCAAGGTCGCAGGGTCGATCAACAACTGCCTGTTTCGGGGCGGCGATGCAGACCCGATGATCACGGCGGCGATCACCGGCACTTTCTCCGCAACCTTTCGCCAATGAGCAGGCTGCCCCTCCCTCTGGGGACGCTGCTCACGCAGGGGGTAGCGGTGCTTGCCTTCGCGCTTTCGTGTGGCGGCAGCAAGTCGTCGGACGACGACGACAGCGGCGGCGAGACGAACGCGACCGTGTGCACACCGGGCAGCACCATGCGCTGCAGCGGCAAGGACTCGTGCCCTGGCGCTCAGGTCTGCCGGAGCGACGGCTCGGGCTACTCGGCCTGCGATTGTGGCGAGACGGGAGCAGGCGGTGCGAAGCCGGCGAGTGGAGGCGGCGGGGGCGCGGCGGGAGCGACGCCTGCTGCGGGCGGAAGTAGCGGGCGCGGCGGAAGCACCGCCGCGGGCACGGGCGGCGGTGCCAGCGGCGCGACCGGCGGCAGCGAGGCTGGCAAGAGCGCGGGCGGCAGCGGCGGGTCCGACTCGACGGGGGGAACCGCGGGGAGCGACGCCCGCGAATACAAGCTCTGCCTCAAGGCGTGCACGAGCGAGTCCGATTGCGGCACCGGCACCCCCGGCGATGGTCCCGCCAACTACGCTTGTGTGGACGGCGCTTGCCACCCGATCGGCTGTCAAAGCGACGCGGACTGCGCTGCAGTAACGCCCGCCGCCCTGTGCCGTGCTCTGCCCGGTGCACCGTACAAGACCTGCAACCGAGCGTGCTCGGACGCCTCGGCGTGCGGCGCCGCAACGTCGATGCTGTACCGCCCCGAGAACTACGAGTGCACGGACGGTATCTGCGAATACCTCGGGTGCAGCGCTGACGAAGAGTGCCAGGTCGACCTCGCGCAGCCGGACTCGCGCTGTGTCGATACCTCTCCCATCCCCTCCTGCGCCTCGCCGTGCGAGGTGCCCGCGGACTGCACCGTGGCCGGGGCCGCGACGCTACAGGACGAAGACAACTACGCTTGCGAGCGCGGGTCCTGCGTTTGGCTCGGCTGCCTGAGCGACAGCGAGTGCGCCTATCTCCCGGGTTACGTCTGCCAGCCGTACTCGTGAGCCAGCGCCACGCTCGCCGATCACCAGGGGATCGAGCCGGCGTCGTTCGAGAACGTGCCGGTGGGTCCGTCGGGGCCGAGCAGCGCAAGACGCACCGGTTCGCGCGCCGCTTCGGCGACCGTCCGCGGTCCGCTGTGGCCGTTCAAGTCGGTCGCGGTGTAGCCGGGGCACGCCAAGTTCACCTTGATGGGTGTGCCTGCGAGCTCCTGCGCGAACGCGATGGTCACCGCGTTGAGCGCGGTTTTCGACGGGCCGTAGGCCACGCCCCCGACTCCCGGCATGGGAAAGGTCGGATCGGTAATCGCGCTGAGCGACCCGAGGCGGGTGGAGACGTTGACGATTCGGCCGGCAGGCGCCTCGCGGAGGAGCGGCAGCATCGCCTGCGTCACGGCGATCACGCCGAAGACGTTGGTCTCGAACACGGCGCGGACGTCTTCGAGGCTCGCGGCGCTCGGCCTGGCGCTCCTCGCAATCCCTGCGTTGTTGACGAGGACATCCAGCCGGCCGAGCTCGCGGCGGATCCGCTCGGCCGCCGCCGCGATCGAGTCGGCGCGGGTCACATCGAGCAAGATCGGGCGGGCATCGCCCGCGATCCGTCTCGCCGCGGCCTCGCCGCGCGAGGCGTCACGTGCGCCGACGAGCACCGTGAAGCCACGGCCTGCGAGCTCGCTGGCGATCGCGTGGCCGATCCCTTTGTTGGCTCCGGTGACGAGTGCGACTTTGGTTTCATGCATGCCTCTGAGATAGCGAGCAAGAACCGGGAAGCCTTGGCGATTTTTGGCACGAACGAGGGGGGCGACGAAGCGCCAAGAATGTCCAAGCTCGAGTCCCGTCGGCGTCCTAAACTGCTCAGGTGCCGACCCGTAAGCGCGTCCTCCCGCTCTCCGTCCCCGGCCTCCGCGCGCTGCGCTGGTCGAGCGATGAGCTCTACGTCGGCATGAAGGAGACCTACACCGTCACCCGTGTCGAGGCGGGTCGTTCGTCGTTCTTCACGCGCGGGAAGATCTGGTCGAGCGCGGCAGGCTCGCTGCGGATCCAGGCACCGGGCGACGTCGTGCGTGACTTATCGCGCGACGGCCCGGCGACGTATCAGATCGTCGCCTTTGCGCCGCGCACCGTGGAGGACGAAAATAGCGACGTTGCCATTCATTCGCATCTTGTCGCGGGGGACGAGCGTGGCGCCGCCTTCCATCGCCTGCACGACGCGGTGCAGGCGGGGGCCGGTAGGCTCGCGCTCGAGGTCGCCGTCGCCGAGGCGATCTCCGCCTTCGCCGCGCTCCGCGGTGCGAAGTGCGAGTACAGGCGCCCGGTCCGCCGTGCGATCGAGCTGCTTCGCGAACGCCTGCACGACGAGGTGACCCTCGACGCTCTCGCCGACCATGCGGACACGGACAAGTTCCACCTGTGCCGCGCATTCCGGACGCAAGTCGGCCTGCCACCGCACGCCTACCTCACGCGACTGCGGATCATGCGCGCGAAAGAGCTGCTCGCGGCGGGGGTGCGACCGAGCGAGATCGCGCCACGCGTGGGTCTCTACGATCAGAGCCAGTTGAATCGGCACTTCCGGCGCATCGTAGGCACGACGCCGGGCGCGTACGCGCGCGCGCTCAACGTCCGGTCTGCGCCGGAAAGGGCAACGCTCGGAGTGAGTGGGTAGCGGACGCGCGCGACAGGACACGACGCGGAGCTCTCGCGGTTTCGAACTGGCCTGCAGCGGGGAGAGCGAGTATGTTGATGGGGTGGAGGCGCCGGAGCTGTACCCACCGTCGCCGCGTGAGCTGCCACGCGGGAGGACGACGGGGAAGTACCGCTTGCGCGTCGTCTTGGTGCTGCTGTCGCTCGCGACGTTCCTAGTGCTTTACCTGGGGCTCGTTGCGGGCACCGCCTACGCGCTCCACTCTCTCTTCACGGGTCGGTGGGCGAGCGGGGGCGTAGCGATCTTTTGGGGCAGTGGTCTCGCGCTCTTGCTCGTCTTTCTCGTCAAGAATCTATTTCGGCGCTCACGTACCAGCACCGGCCCTCGCATCGAGATCACGGAGCAAGACCAGCCGCGGCTTTTCGCCTTCTTGCGGCGACTGTGCGCGGAGGCACGCTGCCGCTTTCCGGGCGCCGTGTACCTGACCCCCGACGTGAACGCCGCCGTTTTCTATCCGCGCTCCGTGCTCTCGCTGCTCGTCCCGCGGCGCAAGAATCTGCTGATCGGACTAGGGCTCGTGAACGCGCTCAACGTCTCGGAGCTCAAGGCGGTGCTTGCGCACGAATTCGGCCATTTTTCGCAATCGAGCATGAAGCTCGGGCAGTACGTGTACGTGGCGAACGAGGTCGTTCGTGACATCGTATTCACCCGCGATACCTGGGACGAGCTACTCGCCAAGTGGCGTTCCATCAACATCCGGCTGAGCTTCCCGGCTTGGGTCTTGACGGCGGTGCTGTGGGCGATCCGCGCGGTGCTCAAGCAGCTCTTCAAGCTCGTCAACTTCGCGAATCTCTCGCTGTCTCGACAGATGGAGTTCGACGCCGATCTCCGGGCCGCGGCGTTGGTGGGCAGCGATGCCCTCGTCTCGGCGCTTTGGAAGAGCGAGCGCGCGGGCCTCGCCTTCAACGGAGCGTGCGAGACGCTCTCGTCACTGCTCGGCTACGACAAGTACACGAACGACCTCTTCTATCACCAGCGATGCGCGGAAGAGCGCTTGGACGAAGCGCTGGCGACGCACAGCCAGCCGACGCCGTTCGTGCTGTCGCTCCGCTCGACGTATCGGCCCGGCCCGGAGCCGCATTTTCACACGGGCGACGACCACGCGCCCAGCATGTGGGCCACGCACCCTTCGAACCGCGAGCGTGAGCTCAACGTCAAGCGCGAATACGTCGCGTGCGAGCCGCTCGAGCTCTCGGCCTGGCGGTTGTTCGACGGACGGAAGGCGCTCAAACGGCGCCTGACGCTCGTCAGCTACCGAAAGCTTTTCGGTCGCAACATCGAAGCCAGTGCGTGTCTACCGGCCAAGCAGATCGAAGCGCTGGTCAGAGCCGAGCACGACGAGCTCCGGCAAGCCCCGCACTATCACGGGTTTTACGAGAACCGCATCGTCGATCCGGGCGATCTCAAGGCCCACGCGGCGGAGATCGACGCCTGGCCCGAGGAGCTTCGCGCCGAGCTCCGCGCCGAGCTTCGCGTGACCGTCAGTGAGTGGAGTGGGGAAAAGCTCGCCGTCTACGCGGCAGAGCTTGCCGCATGCAAGTCACCCGAACAGGCAAAGACGCTTCGCGCGCGCATCCCCGGGGCAGACGCGGCGATCCTGCGCTATTTCTACGCGTGCGCGGCAGGGAACGAGGAGGCGCGCGTCGAGCTCGTCCAGCGCTATCGCTTCCTCCAGGCGATGCAGAAGCACATCAGGACGCTCAACGAGGCGGAACTAATCTTCGGTCGTGCCGTCGAGCGGCTCCAGCAAACCCAGGAGCTGAGGCCGGAGGCCTTTCGTGACATCAAGGACGCGCTCGTCCAGGTTCACGATCGACTCGCAACCGTGCTCGCCAAGGCGATCAAGCAGCGCGTGCCCAAGCTCGAGCACCTCGAGAAGGGCACTAGCGTTCGAGACTTCATCGCCGACGAGCCTTTGGGACATGCCGTGAGCGGCGACCGCATTGCCGCCCAGGAAATCTCCCACCTTGCCCGGGTCCTCGAGACGACGCTCTCGCGCCTGCGCCGCCTCCACTTCAAGAACCTGGGCGCGCTCCTGCGCCTGCAGGAAGACCTCGATCCCACTCTCTACACGGACCGTGCGTCCGCGCCTGCAGTCGACGCAGCCGCCGATACCGACGAGGACGAGGGCGAACCAGCGCTTGCGCTCCGACGTTGAGCGCGCAATTGCTCCTGGCCGGGGCGCACGAGGGCGGGCTTGCGCTTCGAGCGGGCGGCTCCAGGTTTTCAGGCATGAAGACCCTCGGACTCATCGGTGCCGGGCACATCGGCAGCCAGCTCGCGCGACTGGCTCTCGGGCACGGCTATGAGGTCGTGCTCAGCAATTCGCGGGGCCCCGACACGTTGGGCGCCGTGGTGGCGGAGCTCGGGCGCGGCGCCCGGGCGGCTACGGCGACCGAAGCGGCGGAACAGGGCGACATCGTGGTCGTGACCATCCCCTTGAAGGCCATCGGCAGCGTCCCGGTCGCGCCGCTCGCCGGGAAAATCGTGATCGATACCAACAACTACTACCCGCAACGCGACGGCCACAACCGCGAGCTCGACCAGCGCCAGGCCACTTCGTCCGAGCTCTTGCAGCGCCATTTGCCAAGCTCGAAGGTCGTCAAGG
>Ga0070682_100000711_pt1 | contig 19956 bp, 9 predicted proteins | sample KBSC63LmetaG_FD_64668 | JGI IMG/M metagenome (GOLD analysis project Ga0070682, IMG submission 64668) | Corn rhizosphere microbial communities from Kellogg Biological Station, Michigan, USA - KBS C6-3L metaG | ecosystem: Host-associated > Plants > Roots > Rhizosphere | place: USA: Michigan...
GTCGCCGCTCGCCACGGCCGTCACCACCTTGGCGATGCCGCGCACCTGCTCGGTGAGGTTCGCGGCCATGACGTTGACCGTATCGGTGAGATCCTTCCACGTTCCGCCGACGCCCGGCACCTGCGCCTGGCCGCCGAGCTCGCCGTCGGTGCCGACCTCGCGCGCGACGCGCGTCACCTCGGCGGCGAAGGCGTTCAGCTGATCGACCATCGTGTTGACGGTGTTCTTGAGCTCGAGGATCTCGCCCTTCGCGTCGACGGTGATCTTGCGAGATAGATCGCCGCGCGCGACGGCCGTCGTCACTTCCGCGATGTTGCGCACCTGGCTCGTCAAATTGCCGGCGAGCAGATTCACGTTGTCCGTGAGATCCTTCCACGTGCCGGCGGCGCCCGGCACGTTGGCCTGACCGCCGAGGCGACCCTCGGTGCCGACCTCGCGCGCCACGCGAGTCACCTCGCCGCCGAAGGAGCGAAGCTGCTCGACCATCGTGTTCAGCGTCTCTTTGAGGACGAGCAGCTCGCCGCGCACGTCGACCGTGATCTTCTTCGAAAGATCACCGCTCGCGATCGAGGTCGCGACCTCGGCGATGTTGCGCACCTGAGCCGTCAGGTTCTTCGCCATCGAGTTCACGTTGTCGGTGAGGTCCTTCCAAGTACCGGCGACGCCCGGCACCTCGGCCTGACCGCCGAGGCGACCCTCGGTTCCGACCTCACGCGCGACGCGCGTCACCTCGCCCGCGAAGGCGTTCAGCTGGTCCACCATCGTGTTGATGGTGTTCTTGAGCTCGAGGATCTCGCCCTTCACGTCGACCGTGATCTTGCGGGACAGATCGCCGCGCGCGACGGCCGTCGTCACCTCCGCGATGTTGCGCACCTGGCTCGTCAGGTTCGAGGCCATCAGGTTCACGCCGTCCGTCAGGCCCTTCCACGTGCCGGCGACGCCCGGCACCTGCGCCTGGCCGCCGAGGCGGCCTTCGGTGCCGACCTCGCGCGCCACGCGCGTCACCTCGCCCGCGAAGGCGTTCAGCTGGTCGACCATCGTGTTGATGGTTTCCTTGAGCTGCAGGATTTCGCCGCTCACGTTCACGGTGATCTTGCGCGAGAGGTCGCCGCTCGCGATCGCGGTCGAAACCTCGGCGATGTTGCGGACCTGCGCCGTGAGGTTCGAGGCCATGAAGTTCACGTTGTCGGTCAGATCCTTCCAGATGCCGGCCACGCCGGGCACCTGCGCCTGACCGCCGAGGCGACCCTCGGTACCGACCTCGCGCGCGACGCGCGTCACTTCACCGGCGAAGGCGTTGAGCTGATCGACCATCGTGTTGATGGTGTCCTTCAGCTCGAGCAGCTCGCCGCGCACGTCGACCGTGATCTTGCGCTGGAGGTTGCCACGCGCGACGGCGGTCGTGACGTCGGCGATGTTGCGCACCTGGGCGGTCAGGTTGCCGCACATGGCGTTGACGGAATCCGTCAGATCCTTCCAGGTCCCTGCGACGCCCGGCACGATGGCTTGCCCGCCGAGCTTGCCCTCGGTGCCTACCTCGCGCGCCACGCGCGTCACCTCGCTCGCGAACGAGCGCAGCTGATCGACCATCGTGTTGATGGCGTCTTTGAGCTGCAGGATCTCGCCGCGCACGTCGACGGTGATCTTCTTCGAGAGATCGCCGCTCGCGACGGCGATCGTCACCTCGGTGATGTTGCGGACCTGACCGGTCAGGTTGGAGGCCATCGAGTTCACGCTGTCGGTGAGCTCCCGCCACACGCCGCTCACGTCGGGAACGGCAGCCTGGCCGCCGAGCTTGCCGTCGGTGCCGACCTCACGCGCGACGCGCGTCACTTCCGAGGTGAACACGCCGAGCTGCTTGATCATCGAGTTGACGATCGTCGCCGAGCGCAAAAACTCGCCTTGCAGCGGCCGCCCGTCGACGTCGAGGCGCATGGTCTGCGCGAGATCGCCCTGCGCCACGGCCGCGAGCGCACGGGTCACCTCCGTGGTCGGCCACAAGAGATCGTCGATCAGCGTGTTGAGCGAGCTCTCCATGTCGGCCCACGCGCCACCTTGCGCGGGAAGACGCACGCGTTGGCGCGTCTTGCCTTCCCGGCCGACGCCCTGCCCGACGCGCGCCAGCTGCTCGGCCATCGTCTGATTGGCTCCCACGACTTCATTGACGGCATCGGCGATTTTGCCGACGAGACCGGTCCAGTGCCCGGGCAGGCGGACCGTGAAGTCGCCGCTGCGAGCGGCGATGAGCACGTGCAGGAGTTGCTGCAGCTCGGCTTCGGAATCGCCCTGGCTTCGCGCGGTGTCGGAACCTCCGTTCGTAGCGACTTGCGTGTCGGTCATCCAATCCTCCTCACGCTGCCGCTCGGGCGCGTGAACTGCTCAGCGCCGTCCGAGCTCGACGAAAACGGCGACTTTCTTGCGTACGATTTCGGGGTCCAGCGGCTTCACGAGGTAGTCGGCTCCGCCCGCGGCGTACGCGCGGTGGATTTCCTCGGGATCATTGCCGAACGCCGTCACGAAAATGATCGGGATGTCGCGGCTGCGGCGCAACTCCTTCAGGTGACCGGCCACGTCGAAGCCGTTCATGCCCGGCATGGCGATGTCGATGAGCGCGACGGCAAAGTTGTGGCGGAGGACGAGCTCGAGCGCATCCTTCCCCGATTGCGCAGCGACGAGGTTGTAGTCCGGTCGCTCGAGGATCGATTTCAGCGAAATGAGGTTCTCGAGCCGGTCGTCGACCAACAGAATGTTCGCGACGGCACGCTGCGTGGTCTGAGGCTGGTCGCGTTCGGCAACGGGCACGGTGAACCACAGCGTGGTGCCCGCGCCGAGCGTGCTCTCGGCCCAGATGCTGCCGCCGTGCGCCTTGATGATGCCCTGACAAATCGACAGGCCGAGGCCGATGCCGCGCCGCTCCTTCTTCCTCGCTTGCCAGAAGCGATCGAAGATGTGCCCGAGCTCGCCCGGGGCGATGCCGCGACCGCTGTCGCGCACCCAGACCAACACCTCGTTGCCCCGCGCCTTCGCGCCGACCGTCACCGTGCCGCCGGCGTCGGTGAACTTGATGGCATTGCCCATCAAGTTCTCGAGCACCTCGAGCAGGCGTTCGTCGTCGCCGTGCACGGGCGGCAAATCCGGCGACAAGTCCGTCGCCAGGATGACGGAGGCCTCCGCGGCGACGCCCTGCTGCGATTCGAGCGCGGACAGGATCAAAGCCGAGGGCTCCACGGCTTTGACGTCGAGCGCAAACTGGCCCGTTTCGAGGGCGGTGATCGAGAGCAGGTCGCGCACCATCCGCTCGGCACGCAACGCGCTGCGAACGATGCGCTCCGCCGGTCGGCGCGCCGCGGACGTCGGCATGCGCTGGAGCAACGAGTTCGCCGCGAGGGAGATGACGTTGAGAGGGTTTCTGAGGTCGTGAGCGACGATCGACAGCACCATGTCGCGCGCGCGCACGGCTTCCAGCAACGCTTCATTTTCCGCGCGGAGTCGCGCGAGCTCGTCCACCTGCGGGGGAAGCCCCGGTTCGGTGGCCGCCTCGTCGTCTAGAGTGGGACGAGGCGGCGTGGCTTCCACGCTCATCGCGGGTCTTCCTCCGGCACCGGGAGCGCTGGAACGAGCACCCGGGGAATGGTCGTCAGGAGCTGCAGCAGCCTCAGGGGCTTCTGGAGGCACGCCGCCGTGTGGAGCGCGGCCGCCTTGCTCTGAGCGTCGCTATCTCCGGACAGGACGGCGACGGGGATATCTGCGAGCTCGTCGCGCTTCAGCTGCTCGTTGCGGAACGCTACGCCGTCCATGTTCGGCATCTGCAGATCGAGGAGGATCAGATTCGGCCGATGCGCGTCGGAAAGCAACTGTCGAAGCGCGTCGAGGCCGTCCTTGGCTGAGGTGACTTCATAGCCGAGCTCTTCGAGAACGTCCTGTAACGTTTCGCGCAGGTCGGGGTCGTCATCGACGATCAGAATGTGTGCCCGCTCGGACATTCCGCTTGATCCTAATCTGCCCCTGAATTTGGGGCTCGCTCAAACGCCACGCCCTTGCGGCGCGATTCCAAGCAGGGACAAAAGTGCCACGATGTGGCGAATCGCCTCATTGCGAGGCAGGGGGGCTGCTGATCAGCATTCGGTTCAGGTCACTCAGTGCGGCTCGCGTCGCGTCCTGAGCAGGCACGACCCGGTTGCCCAAGAACTCGCGATCGGCATCGGTGAGTGCCGGCATCTCGTCGCGATACTTGCGACTCCATTCCTCCTCCGCTCGCTCGAGGAGGCCGATCACGAGCGTCTCACTCGCCTGCGGGACGGGCGGCGCGACGACGGGCCGAAGCGGGCTCCAGACGCCGGGCGACTTCGGCACCTCGCCCTCGAACGCTGCAACCCGTTGCGTGAGCGCTGCGGCGCGATTGCGGTGCGACGCGTAGCAGCGCGCGAGCACGCCAGCGTGCCTGCTCACTGTCGCCACGGTGAGCGCGTGCTGGTACGTCTGTGCCGCACCCAGCTCCTGCGCACACAGGAGCGAGAGATGCTCCAGTGTCGAGGCGTCGGGCAGGGTGTCCCGGAGCTCGGGCGGGTCGAACAGGTCGGGGCTCGTGGGGCTCATGCTCCGACGAGGCTGCAATGCATATGCCACGTGAGGCCCCGCCAACCCCCCCGATTTGCCTCTTGTGCAGAGATCCGGCCGCAGCGGAGCGGGCGGGACATCTTGCCTCGAGCGGGTCGGAACACGACGGCCGCGCGGCAGCCGTGACGATTGGAGTCGGGGAGAGCTTGGCACGACTTTAGCAGCGGGCGAACTTCACCATGAAGCGTGTTCATCAAGGGCTCTCCGCGGATCTCGCGTGGATTAGTGTTTCCGCACGCCATCGCTGCCCCGTGTGCGGCGGCTCGGATGGTTGCAAGACCCACACGGAAGGGCCCTTCGCGGCCTGCGGGCAACAGCCTTCGGATTGGCCGATGACGAGCGGCGCGTGGCTGCATCGCGTCCGCGCCCAAGCTGCGCTCGCCCCGGTGCGAGTGCGTGTCGACGCGCCGAGCCCCTCCACGGCCGGCTCGGCCTCATGACGGGGCCAGTCGAGCCTTCGCTCGAGCAAAGTCCCGCGCCGGTTCGGGAGTCCAATCCAGCGCCGGCTCGGGAGTCCAATCCAGCACCGCCTCGTGAGCCCTGCCCGGGCCTCGACCCCAGCGCTGAGTGGGATGAACCCGCGGCCTTACGCGGCGAAATTTTGGTTTTGGACCAGCTCGTGGCGCACGCCGCGGAGCTGGCGCGGGCCCACGGGAAACCGGCGCGCGTCGCGGGCAGCAGCCGCTTGCGGCGTCGCTTCACGCTGGTTCGTCACCAGGTACGCGATGCGTACGTGGTGCTGACGGAGCGCCTGAAAGCGGGTCGCGATCCCTCGCCCGCCGAAGAGTGGCTCGTCGAAAACTCGCACGTCATCGAAGATCAGATCCGCGAGATCGAGGAGGACCTTCCACGCGGGTACCTGCTCGAGCTTCCGCGCTTGGCCACGGGCGCATTGCGGGGCTGCCCGCGCGTGTACGCGCTGTGCCTGGACTACCTGCGTCACACGGACGGACGGCTCGACCTCGGCACGCTCTGCGATTACGTGGATGCGTACCAAACGGTCGAGGTACTGACGATCGGCGAGCTGTGGGCGGTGCCGATCATGCTCCGGCTCGGGCTGCTCATGACGGTCGGGGCGCTCGCGACGTCGCAGGCCATGTCGGGCACGCGTGAGAGAGCGGACATGTGGGCCGAACGGCTGCTCTCGGCTCGCCAAGACCCGCGCAGCTTGGGCTCGGTGCTCGTCACGCTGGAGCGGGGCGAGGGCAAGCTGGAAGCCCCATTTTTGGTGCAGCTTTCTCGCCGCCTGCGCGAGCACGACGACGCCCTGCTGAGCGTCGCCTTCGATTGGCTGGCGGTGCAGAGCGAGGCGCTCGGCGCGACGCCGCAGGAGCTCGCACGCATCCAGCATCTGAAGCAGGCGGCCGAACGAGTTTCGGTGGGCAATGCCATCACGAGCATGCGCGCCGTGGCGGCGCTCGCGTGGAACGCGTTCTTCGAGCGGACGAGCGCGGTGGAAGCGCTGCTCCGAAAGGATCCGCTCGGCGTGTACGCAGCGACGGACCCCGGAACACGCGATCGCTATCGCCACGCGGTCGAGAACATCGGGAAGCGCGTCAAAACGGGGGAGCTCGGTGTGGCACGCGCCACGCTCGCGCTGGCCGAGGCAGCTCACGCGAGCTCGCCAGGCAACCCGAGGCTTTCTCACGTCGGCTACTACCTGGTGGACGAAGGGCGGAGCCTGCTCGAGGCGAGGGTCCGCTATCGGCCGCCGCTCGCGGAGGGCGTGCGGCGCCTGGTGCTGGCTCACCCAGGCTTTTTCTACTTCGGAGCCATCCTCGGCCTGACGGTCGCGGTCATCGCGGGGGTCGTGCTCGGGGCGCAGATCGTGGTCGGGAGCTCCACGCCGAATCCGTGGTGGGTCGTCGGGTGGGTGCTCTTGGCGGCGCTCCCGGCGAGCGAGGTTGCCGTGGCGTTGGTTCAGGTCGTCGTGACGGCCGTCCTCAGGCCGAAGCTCCTGCCGCGACTCGACCTCGACGATGGCGTGCCCGAAGAGCTGCGCACGCTCGTCGTCGTTCCGTGCCTGCTCGACAGCCGGGCAACCATCACCACCTTGCTCGAGGAGCTCGAGGTGCGCTCGCTCGCGAACGGGGACGAAAATCTCCATTTCGCGCTGCTCACCGATTTCACCGACGCGGACACGGCCGAGCGCGAGCAGGACGACGAGCTGCTCGAGGCCACCCTCAGCGGCATTCAGGCCCTGAACGCGCGCCATTCGAACGAGACGCCTCGCTTCTGGCTCCTGCACCGGCGGCGCACCTGGAGTGCGGGCGAAGGGCGTTTCATCGGCTGGGAGCGCAAGCGCGGCAAGCTCGAGGAGCTCAACCGGCTCTTGCGCGGCGCCGAGGACACGACGTTCTCCCGCGTGGAAGCGCCACGCGCACTCTTCTCCCAGGTACGCTTCGTCCTCACGCTCGACGCCGACACCGATCTGCCTCGCGACACCGCGCGCGACCTGATCGCCGTGCTCGGGCATCCGCTCAACCGGCCCGAGCTCGATGCAGCGCGGGGCCGGGTCGTCCGCGGCTACGGCATCATCCAACCCCGCGTCGGGTCTTCACCCGTGAGCGCCCGGCAATCGCGTTACGCGGTGCTCGCCTCCGGACCTGCGGGGATCGATCCCTACACGACGGCCGTCTCCGACGTCTATCAAGACCTCTTTGCGGAAGGTTCGTACACCGGGAAGGGCATCTACGACGTCGACGCGTTCGCGGCGGCGCTGCGCGGTCGCGTGCCCGAGTACGCGCTGCTCTCGCACGACCTGTTCGAGAGCTTCTTCGCGCGCTCCGCCCTCGTGACCGACACCGAGCTGCTGGACGAGCAGCCGGCTTCGTACGAGGTGCACGCCGAGCGCCAGCACCGGTGGATCCGCGGAGATTGGCAGCTGATTCGCTGGCTTTTTCCGCGCGTTCCGGGTCAGGACGGCACCCGGCGCACGAACGACCTCAGACTCCTCGATCGCTTCAAGCTCGCTGACAACCTGCGCCGCAGCCTGCTGCCCGCGAATCTCGTGCTGGTCCTCGACTTGGCGCTCGTGCTCCGTGGCAGGGCATCGCTGACGCTGAGCGTCCTCTTCGCGGCCGTGCTCCTCACGCCCCTTCTCGCGCGGACGGTGCTCGCCGTCACGCGCGAGGCGAGTCGCGTCTCCGGTTCTCGGTTCAGCGGGTTCACCTCGGCCATCGGGCTCGGCGCCCTGCGGATCGGCGTCGACATCGTGTTCTTGCTCGATCAGGCCCTGCTCTCGCTCGATGCGATCGGCATCGCACTTTACCGGTTGGTCTCGCGGCGACACCTCCTCGAATGGGTCACCGCGCGGCAGAGCAGTCGCGGCAAACGCGGGCGCTCGAAATCGCGGCTGCTCCGGGGGTCGGTGCTCGCGCTGACGGCCGGCGTCGCGCTGCTCATCACCGTGCCGTACGCGGCCCTCGCCGCGCTGCCGTTCGTCGTCGCCTGGGCGCTCGCGCCGTTCGTCGCGACTTGGCTCGGAAGGCCGCTCTCCGGTCGAGCCAACGACGCACCCCTGCCTGCCACCGACGCGCGCTTCTTGCGGCTGATCGCGCGCAAGACATGGCGCTATTTCGCTCATTTCGTCACCGAACGCGACCATTTCCTCCCGCCCGACAACTACCAGCAAGAGCCCCAGGGTCGCACGGCGCACCGCACGTCGCCGACCAACATCGGGCTCTACCTGCTGTCGACGCTCGCGGCTCACGACCTCGGCATTCTCACGCGCCAGGAGCTCGTCCAGCGCCTCGACCGAACGCTCGGAACGCTCGAAGGGCTGCCTCTGCGCGAGGGGCACCTGCTCAACTGGTACGACACCGAGACGCTGAAACCACTCGCTCCGGAGTACGTCTCGACGGTCGATAGCGGCAATCTCGTCGGCTACCTGTGGACGATCGCGAGCGCGCCGCTCGATCTGCGGCACGCGCCCTTGACCGGCCCCGCGCCGCTCCTCGCGATCGCGGACGCGCTCGAGCTGTCGTACGCGGCGCTCGCGTCGCAACCCAAAGGCGAGCTCGCGCCGGAGTTGCTCGAGCTCATGAGCACGCTGCGCGCCACGGCGGCGGCCCCCGAGCGAACCGCCGCGCACCTGCTCGAGCTGCTCGAGACGACCCACACGACCCTCGTCAGTGCGTGTGCGACCGCGCTCGAGGAACCGCTGGAAGTGCGCTACTGGCTCGGCGAAGCGGAGCGCACGGCTCGCTCCTGGCTCGAAGAGCTGGGCCGGCTTTTGCCGTTCGTTTCCGTGCTCCGCGATCTGCCGCCCGCGCTCGAAGCGGAGCTCGGCGAGACGTACCGCTCGGTGCGTGAGCTGCTGCTCGGAGCAACGAGCCTCGACGCGCTATTGACCGCCTGCGACGCCGCTCGGCAGCTCTTGGAGAGCGCCCCCACGCGGGAGCCCGTCCACGGCAGCGGACATTTGCTGGTGCTGCTCGAGGGTGCCGTCCATGCGACGCGCGAGGCCTGCTCCGCGAGCCTCGCGGAGCTCGAGCGCATCGCGGTCCGCTGCCGCACGCTCGCCGACGGGATGAGCTTTCGCTTCCTGTTCAACCCCGAGCGTGAGCTCTTTGCGACCGGGTACAACCTCAGCACGGCGCGCCTCGACGGGTCGCACTACGACCTGCTGGCGTCCGAGGCGCGGCTCGCGAGCCTCGTCGCGATCGCCAAGGGCGACGTGCCGGAGAAGCACTGGTTCCGCCTGGCCCGGCCGCGCACGCGCGTGGATTCCAGCCAATCGCTCCTGTCGTGGAGCGGCTCGATGTTCGAGTACCTGATGCCGCTCCTCGTCACCGAGAGCCTACCCGGCACCCTGCTCGACGAGACGATGCAGGCGGCCGTGGGGCGACAGCGCTCGTACGCTGCGGGCCGCGGGATCCCCTGGGGCATTTCCGAGTCCGCCTACAACGTGATGGACCTCGAGATGACCTATCAGTACCGCGCCTTCGGCGTGCCCGGGCTCGGGCTGCGCGCAGGGCTCGGCGAGGATCTGGTCGTGACGCCGTACGCGACGGCGCTCGCGGCGCTCGTGGATTCGGCCGCCGCGATCAAGAACCTGCGCGCGCTCGAGCGCGCGGGGCTCTCGGGCGATTTCGGCTTTTTCGAGGCGATCGACTACTCGCCGCAACGCCTGCCACCGGGCAAGCGGGCGGTCGTCGTGCGCTCGTTCATGGCGCATCACCTCGGAATGACGTTGGTGTCCCTCGTCAACGTGCTCCACGACCGCACGATGCAGCGGCGCTTCCACGCCGATCCGCGCATCAAGGCGAGCGCGCTGCTCCTCGAAGAGCGCATCCCGACCGGGGCGCCCCTCGTCGAGGTCCCGCCGGCGACGGTCGCCGTGCCGCTGCCGCACATGGACGACCTCGATGCGATGGAGCGCGTTCGCTTCGAGGACGACATGCTGCCGCGTGTTCACCTGCTCGGGCACGGGCCGCTTTCGTCGCTCGTGACCGCGACCGGCTCCGGGGTGCTCACCTGGAAGGGCATCGACATCAATCGCTTCCGCGAGGATTCCGTGTTCGATTCCGGCGGCATCTACGCGTACGTGCGCCAGGTCGGGCAGCCCGAGCTTTGGTCCGCCGGGTATCACCCGACCTGCCGCCACGGCGAGCGCTACGAGGCTGCATTCGCCATCGATCGCGTCGAGCTGCACCGCCACGACGGCTCGATCGAAACCATCACCGAGCTCGCGCCGTCACCCGAGCATCCCGCGGAGGTGCGCCGCTTCACACTCCGCAACCACGGCGCGGAGACCGTCGACATCGAGCTCACGACGTTCACGGAGCTCGCGCTCGCGCCGCGCAACGCCGACCACGCCCACCGCGCCTTCGTGGGCATGTTCGTCGAAACGGAATTCGTCGCGGAGCTCGGCGCCGTGGTGGCGCATCGCCGAACTCGTGAGCCCGGCGAGCCTGCGATCTGGGTTGCCCAGGTGCTCACGCCCGAAGACGGCGACTTCAGCGCCCTCGACTACGAGACCTCGCGGGGCGAGTTCATCGGGCGTGAGGGCTCGCTCGAGCGTCCGCGCGCCCTCATGGGTGAGGCGCATGCCGCGCTCGGCAAATCGACGGGCGCCGTGCTGGACGCAGCGCTCGTGCTGCGCCGGAGCGTCCAGCTCAAGGCGGGCTCCACGGCGCGCGTCACGCTCGCGACGCTGATGGCCGAAACGCGCGAGGAGCTGCTGCACCTCGTGACGATTTACGCGGCCCCGCAGGCCATTCCGCGCGCCTTCGAGCTCGCGTGGGCGGACGCCCGCGTCGAGCTCCGGCACCTCGGCGTCACCGCGGCGCAGGCGCACTCCTTTCAGCGCTTGCTTTCGGCCATCGTGCACCCGCTCGTGGGGCTGCGCGCGCCGGTCGAGGTCGGTGCGCTCGCGAGCGGGGGCATCAGTGCGCTCTGGAGCTCCGGGATTTCGGGCGACGTGCCGATCGTCGTGCTCAGCATGGACCATGCGGATTTCGACGAGCTCTTGCGCGAGCTCTTGCTGGCACACGCGTACTTTCGCGTGAACGCCGTCACGCTGGATCTCGTCATCTTGAACGAAGAGCCGGCCGGCTACCTGCAACCGCTCCAAGACCACGCGCTCGACCTGATCCGCGCCACGCACTCCGAACCCTTCTTGAATCAGCGCGGAGGGATCTTCTTGCGTCACGCGCATCAGCTCCCCGCGGGAGAGCGGAACCTGATCCTGGCCGCCGCGCGCGCCGTGTTTCTCGCCTCACGCGGCTCGCTGTCGCGACAGCTCAAGCGCGCTTCGAAGCGCACGGCGCTGCCGGCACCCCTCGTTCTCAGCCAGAAACCGCGCCGCAGGCCGGCACCTCCCCCGCCCGCAACGCCCCCGCTCCTGTTCCCGAACGGCCTGGGCGGCTTCACGTCCGACGGGCGCGAGTACGTGATGACCCTCGAGCCCGGCCAGCGCACACCGGCGCCGTGGTGCAACGTGATGGCGAACTCGAGCTTCGGCTGCGTGGTCTCGGAGAGCGGCTCCTGCTTCGCCTTCGCGGGCAACAGCCAGCGGCACCGCCTCACGCCGTGGAGCAACGACGCGCTCCTCGACCCGTCGGGTGCCGTGGTCTACCTCCGGGACGATCAGGACGGCTCGGTGTGGTCGGCGACGCCTGGGCCGACCCGCAGCAGCGCGACGCATCGCGTGGTCCACGGTCAGGGCTACACCCGTTTCGCGCACACCGAGCACGGCATCAAGTCGGAGCTCCTGGTCTTCGTCCCGAAAGGTCAAGCCGCCGTCGTTCAGCGCCTGCGCATCGAGAACCGCGACAGCACGCCGCGCACCCTCTCCGTCTACGGGGTGGTGGAATGGGTGCTGGGAACGGACCGCGACGCGAGTCGACTCACGGTGGTGACCGAGCGAGACGCGGCGACCGGGGCGCTCCTCGCGATGAATCCGCTGGTTTTCGGCTCGCTCGCCACCTCATTTTACGCCACGACCGGCAACGTCGAGAGCTTCACCACCAATCGTGAGGAGTTCTTCGGACGGCCCGGCTCGCGACGCCGGCCGCATGCCTTGCGGCGGCCCCATCTCGCGGGACAGGCGGGGGCGGGCCTCGATCCGTGTGGAGCCCTCCACGTGCGCGTCACGCTCGCGCCAGGCGCCGTCTTCGAGACCAGCTTCGTGCTTGGCCATGCACCGACCCGCGCGGACGCCTGCGCGCTGTCCCGAGCGCTCGGCGACGACGCGGCCGTCGAGCGGGCGTTCCGCGAGGCCGTGGCTCACTGGGACGGCCTGCTCGGGGCGATCACCATCCAGACGCCCGACCCCTCGGTCGACGTGCTCATGAACCGCTGGCTGCTCTATCAAGCGCTGAGCTGCCGCATCTGGGCGCGCTCCGGCTTCTACCAGTCGAGCGGAGCCTTCGGCTTCCGCGATCAGGTCCAGGACGTGCTCTGCCTGCTCCACAGCATGCCCAGCGTGGCGCGCGAGCATTTGCTCGTGGCCGCTTCACGACAGTTCACCGAGGGCGACGCGCAGCACTGGTGGCACACCGAGCGGGGTGATGGCGTGCGCACGCACTGCTCGGACGACAAGCTCTGGCTGCCCTACGCGGTGGCCGAATACACGCGCGTCACGGGTGACGGCGCCATCCTCGAGGAACAGGTTTCGTTCCTGAGCGAGCGACTGCTGGCGCCCGGAGAGCACGATCTTTACAGCACGCCCGCGCGGGGCCAGGAGCTCGCGTCCCTCTACGAGCACTGCGCGCGGGCGATCGACGGGTCGCTCGAGGTGGGTGCGCGCGGCTTGCCCAAGATGGGCGGCGGCGATTGGAACGACGGCATGAACCGGATCGGCGAGGGCGGCGAGGGCGAGAGCGTGTGGCTCGGCTGGTTCCTCGTGAAGGTGCTGCACGATTTCGCGCCGATCGCCCGCGCGCGCGGTGAGTTCGCACGCGCGGCAACCTGGCTCGGGCACGCCGAGAAGCTGGGCGAGGCGCTCGAGACGAGCGGTTGGGACGGTCGTTGGTACCGCCGCGCCTACTTCGACGACGGCACGGTCGTCGGCACCGAGGCCGCGGACGAATGCCGCATCGACGCGCTGGCGCAGTCGTGGGCCGTGATCAGCGGAACTGCTCGTCGCCACCGGGCGCGGGAAGCCGTGCTCGAATCGGAGCGGCTCCTCGTGCGCGAGGACGCGCAAATCATGTGCTTGCTCACGCCGCCCTTCAGCGGCAGCGCCCCGGATCCCGGGTACATCGCGAGCTATCCCGCAGGGATCCGCGAAAACGGCGGCCAATACACGCACGGCGTGCTGTTCACGCTGCGCGCCTTGGCGGAGCTCGGCGAAACCGAGCGCGTCGCGCGTTTGCTCGGATTCCTGAACCCGATCCACCACGGCGACAGCGCGGAGAAAGTGGCACTCTATCGCGTCGAGCCGTACGTCGTCGCGGCCGACGTCTATTCGGCGTCCGGACACGTGGGTCGCGGCGGCTGGACTTGGTACACCGGCTCCGCGGCGTGGTTCTACCGCGTCGTGCTGGAGGACGTTCTCGGTTTCAAGCGCACGGGGGATGTCGTCACGCTATCGCCGTGCATGCCCGCGACGTGGCCCGGGTTCGAGCTCAAGTACTCCTACGGACGCTCCGTCCTGCACCTGATCGTGGAGAACGCGATCGACGCGCGACCGGGCCGCGCGGGACGCGGGACGAATGGCGCGGGCGAGCCGCGCATCACGCTCGTCGATGACGGCCAGACCCACGTGGTCCGGATCCGAGCGGGCGCGCCGGATACCGGGCGCGGCGCGCTGCGCTCGGTGCGCGATTCGGGCTCGGGCGAGGTACCGCCGAAAGACCGCGTCGACGAGGCGTCGTGGGAGTCGTTTCCCGCGAGCGACCCCCCCGCCCTGTCACGGGAAGGGTCCTGATCATGCGCGATCGGGGCTCGAAACCGCCCTCAGTCCGCTTCCTTCTTGAGCTTTCGGTAGAGCGTCCGACGGTCGAGCTTGAGCACCTTGGCGGCCAGCGTCTTGTTGCCCGCCACGGCGGCGAGCACGCGGCGGATGTGCCGCTCCTCGACCTCCTCCATCGACGGCAGCTCGAGCGGGTTCGCGCTCAGCGTCGGGAATTCGGTGGGACGGTGACGGCGGACCTTCTCGGGCAAGTCCTCCACGGTGATCTCGTCGAAGCGCGCGAGCGCGACGGCGCGCTCCATGCAGTTCTCCAGCTCGCGGACGTTGCCCGGCCAATCGTAGTCGGTGAGCTTCTGCGCCACGAGCCGGCCGATGCGCGTGACCTGGCGATTGGAGCGCTGCGCGGCGCGGTCGAGGAAGAACTGCGCGAGGAGCAGCGTGTCGTTGCCGCGTTCGCGCAGGGCCGGCACGTCGATGCGCACGACGTTGATGCGGTAGAACAGATCCTCGCGGAAGCGCTTCTCGCTGACCTCTCCCTCGAGGTCGCGATTGGTCGCGGTGATGAGCCGCGAGTCGAACGGGACCTCCTGCCCGGTACCGAGCGGACGCACCTTGCGCTCCTGCAGCGCGCGCAGCATCTTGGCCTGCATCCCGATCGGCATTTCGCCGATTTCATCGAGGAAAATCGTGCCGTTGTGGGCTTCGACGAACAGACCGCTGCGCGCCGTGCGAGCGTCCGTGAAGGCCCCGCGTGCGTAGCCGAAGAGCTCGCTTTCGAGCAGCGTCTCGGGCAGGGCCGCGCAGTTCACGGCGAGGAACGGTCCGCTGCGACCACTGCGCTCGTGGATGGCGCGGGCGACGAGCTCCTTGCCCGTTCCGCTCTCACCGGTGATGAGCACGTTGGTGTCGGTCGCCGCAATGCGCTCGACGACGTCAGCCAGGTGGCGAATCGAATCGCTCTGACCGACGATGTTGGGGAGCTCCTGGTGCTCGACCCGCCGGCGCAGACGCCGGAGCTCGTCGGTCATCGCCCGGTGGCGTGCCGCGCGATCGACCGCCAGCGCGAGGGCGTCGGTCGAGACGGGCTTGGTGATGAAATCGTACGCGCCGGCGCGCATGGCTCCGATCGCATCTTCCATCGTTCCGAACCCCGTCATCACGATCACGACGGCGTCGGGTCGCTTCAAGAGTACTTGACTGCAGAGCTCGAGTCCGCTCATTCCCTGCATGTGGATGTCGATCAGCAGGACCGCATAGTCCTCACGCTCGAACTCGGCCAGCGCCTCGTCCGGTGTCAGACGCCAGGTGACGCGGTAGCCGCGACGGTTGAGGCTGGCTTCGGCCAGCTCACACATCTCGACGTCGTCGTCGGCAACGAGAACGGCCGGCGCCGCACTCTCGAGCGGGCTACCTACGAGCTTGATGGTCGGGTCCAAGGTTTGCATCGCTGTGGACATGCGTCAGACCGTACTGCACACCGCGTGCCGGAGTGCCACACCCTGACAAACCGAGTCATTTCAACATTCGCCACCGGCGTGCCGGGACTTATCGCCACACTAGAGGCATTTTGCCCCGCACGAGCGCCGGCGTCTCCGGCGCGCGCAGACCTTAGCTAGGATCATCGGGCGGCATGGCCAATTCGACCGGTACGGGGTCCAGCGGAACACCGCGCAGCGAGGAGAATCGACTCGCGCTGCTCGACGAGCTCCGACAGGCGGAGCGTCGCGCAGTGAGCTCGCGTGTGGCATCCGTCATCGCTCACCTGATCGGAACGCCCCTTCACGTGATCGCCGGACGCGCGTCGCTGATTCGCGGTGCGCCTGCGGACGCAAGCGTGGCCGAGAACGCGCGGCGCATCGAGGAGCAGGTCGAGCGACTCGCGGCGCGCATCCGCGCGCTCATCGACTACCTGACCTTGCCGGAGCCCGCTCCCCAGAGAGAAGCCGTGGCGGCCGTGGCTGGTAGCGCGCTCGAGCTCTACGGGCCCATCGGCAAAGAACGGCACGTTGGCTTCGAGCTCGTGGGGGCATACCCCGACGATGCCGGAGTTGACGGCACCGCCGCGTTGATCGTCCTCACGAGCCTGCTCTCGCTCGCGACGCGCGTCGCCCCCACGGGTGCGGTGTGTCGCCTCGCCGTTTCGCTCTCGGAGGACCGGCGCGTCGTCTTTGCGCTGACCGTTCCGGGGCTCGAGCCGCCCTCCGGTCGCATCGACAGCTTGGAGCCCCCGGAACGACCCGAGGGGACTCCGAGCGAGGCGCTGCAAGTTTTGAGCGTCTCTTCGGCCATCGCGCGGCGCTCGGGGGGCCGCCTGGAAGTGCACGCGGATGTGCCGGGGGCCGCGACGATTCGCTACCTTGCGCCGCGCCTCGACTGACAGCGCTCCCGCACGCATGCGTCAGTCGCCGAAGCTGAACGAGACGTGCCCGCCCACCTCGACCCAGCTGAGCGGCTCGGTGCCGGCCACGCCCGCGACGAGCACGTGAGGTCCGAACGACACGACGGGCAGCATCGTGAGATCGAGCGCGAGGCCCACGTCGTAGCCGAGGGACGTGCTCGAGCTCGAGGGCGCCGAATAGTGACCGACGCCCGCATGCGCAAAGACGCTCGGCTCCAGACCGAAGTCGACCCCTAGCCGGCCACCGCCCATGAACCGGAAGGCGTCCGTCGAATCGCCGAAGCGGTGGTAGGCGGCGTCGAGCTCCGGAGTGAGCGTGAGCAGCGTCAGGTGGTACTCGCGTCCGAAGCGCAGGCCCGCGCCCCAACCGTCGCTCGAGACAGCGCCCGAGGGGAACGCCGCGCCCACGTCGACGGCAAGCTTGGTCTGTGCTTGCGCGACGGGCCCGATCGCGAGCAGGAGCGCCGCCGCTCCCGCGGCCACACCGCGGCGCGCCGTCGCCCCCGCTCCCGCGAAGAAGCGTTCGCCGTAGCGGCGTGCAGCCGCCGAGACGAGCGAAAGGACGACCGAGCGCACGACGGCTTTCCCGAGCGAGGGTTGACTCGGCCGAGGCGTGACCCGGCCTACGCCGCGGCGCTGGCCCGACCGCCACACGAGCGCCGCAACACCCGCGGCCGCCGCGAGCACGGCGCCACCGATGAGAAACGGCTTCGCGCTCGCAACCAGGTGCTCCACCGTGGCCTCACCCGCCGCCGAAGCGCGACTCAAATCGCGGGACAAATTCACTTCGGCGCGTTCCACGGCTCGGCGCGCAGCATCCACCGAGTCGGCCGCATTTCCGTCTTCATCGAGGTTCATGCCGTGGCGGCGATGCAGCGTTCGTACCAGCGTCGCCTGGGAGCCGAATGCGCGTGCCACGGTAGCGTTTGCGAGCGTTTGCGTGGTGCTGGACCGGTTCACGGCCGGTCGTCCTGTTTGCGGGCGCGTCAAAGCAGTCGCTGCGGGGCAGTTCGCCTCGCATGACCACGTAAATAGCGCCCAATGCGGGCATGCCCCACCTGGCCCGATGTTTGCTCAATCGTGATGATCAAATGACTTTGGCAGACGAGGTTGATGCCAGCGAGCTCGAGGCGAACTTGCCCCCGCCTGGCACCGTGATCGGTCAACGCTTTCACCTGCGCCGCTTGCTCGGTCAGGGCGGAATGAGCGCCGTATTCCTGGCGCACGACGAGCGCCTCGAGCGCGACGTCGCCTTCAAGCTCATGAACCCGGAGCTTGCGCTGTTTCGGGAGGTCATGGCGCGCTTCGTGAACGAGGCCCGCATGCTCGCGCGGATCGAGTGCTCCCACGTGGTCCGCTTGCTCGATGCCGGCGTCACCCGCGAGCTCGGCTCCACGCCCCTCCCGTACATGGTGCTCGAGCTTCTGCACGGAGATACCCTCCGCGCGCAGTGCGATCGTGGCCCGGTCGAGCCGAAGCGCGTGATTGCCTGGACGTTGCAGATCTGCGAGGGCCTGGCCGCCGCGCACGTCGCCGGCATGATTCATCGCGATCTGAAGCCCGAAAACCTGTTCCTGAGCCTGCAGCCCGACGGCACGCAGATGATCAAGATTCTGGATTTCGGTGTCGCGCGCTCGCTCGGGCTCCGGCAGCCGGTCACTGCCAATGGCGAGGGACTCGGTTCGCCGGGATACATGTCGCCCGAGCAGCTGCGCGATGCGAGCGCCGCGGACGAGCGCAGCGACATCTGGTCGCTCGGCGTCGTGATGTACGAGCTATTGGCGGGTTTCGCACCGTTCCAGGCAGAGAGCACCATCGAGCTCTGCGCGAAGATCCTCGTGGGTCGGCACCCGCGCCTGGCGGACGTTCACCCCGACGTGCCGCGCGAGCTCGCTGCGATCGTGACCCGGTGCCTGGCCGTCGACCCTGCCGACCGGTTTGCGGACGTCGTGGAGCTCGGTGAGGCGCTTGCCGAGCTCGCCCCAGTCACGGGCGCGGGGGCCGTGCGTCGCATCCGGCGCCGAATGGGCGCGTCCGTGGGCGCCCGACGCGCGCCCTCGTCGGTCGCGCCGGTCGACGCCCATGCCCCGACGATTCCGGACGTCGATGGGCGAGCATCTCGGGTGCGCCCAGCAGTCTCCAGCCGTCGCCGAGTGGGACGCTGGGTCGGCCGAATGTCGATCGCAGCAGCGCTGGCCGTGCTGGGATTCGCGGTTGCGTCACAAGCGCAGGCTTCCGGCTACTTGACCGCAGACGACCTGTCGCGCTGGGGCGGTCGCGTCGGAAGCGCCGCGCAAGACCTCTTGCAGCGCTGAGCTCCGCGAGGCTGAGCTCCGCGAGGAGAGCTCGGCTGCGCCAGCGGGTGAGCGGCGATGCCTACCCGCTGCGCGTTGCGTGAGGGTCACGGCGCGGTGTCGTCGAACAGCCGATCCACCTTCGGGTGATGTTCGGTGGGGTAGCTCGCCGGACGCATCCAGGCGATTGCCATGACGAACGCCGCGACGAGGCCGACCATGAGCGCGATGAACGCCATGAGCGCGGAGCCCACGACGACGCCCACCACGAACAGGCCGACGATCACGAAGAACAGAACAACCATAGCCGTCGAATGGCGCAACATGCTGCAACCAACGTGCATCACCCGTGCCGCTGCTTGCTCCCGACATATCGCCCCGATACTCGACGTTTGAAGCAGCGGAGAAGGTGTCCGCAATGCCCCGCTGGTCCAGCGAGCCTCGGGGCACTTTGGAGGGCGAGCAGGGTGTCAGTCGAGCGCGGTCGCAGCTCCTCCTACACACACATACGTCTAGCTACCGCCCATGATTTGGTTGCCTGTACAGGCGTGGCCTGGCATTCTGCGCAGCGTGGGTATTCACGAGCAAGACACGCTGGTGACGGTGAATGACCCCTCGGTCGTTGGGGTCGTCGGCAGCAACGATTGTCTCGTCATCATTCATCGGCGCGGCGGTCTGCCACTCACCAAGCGCATCGATCTCGCACGCCCGATCATGCGCATTGGCCGCGACACGAACAACGACATCGTCTTGGAAGACACCGAGGTATCACGGCGCCATGCGCGGCTCGAAGCGCGCGGCGCATCGTGGGTATTGATGGACGTGGGGTCGACGAACGGCACGTTCCTGAACGATCGAGAGCTCGACGGCTACGTGCGGCTGCGGCGCGGCGACCGCCTGAAGATCGGCTCGCACATCTTCAAGTTCCTCACGGGCGACGACGTCGAGTCGGCCTACCACGACGAGATCTACCAGCTTTCGATCACCGACAACCTGACCGGGATTCCGAACCGCCGCGCGCTCCGCGAAGAGCTCCGGCGTGAGCTGTCACGTGCACGGCGCCACTCGCTCCCCACGAGCTTCCTGATGCTCGACATCGATCTCTTCAAAGAGGTGAACGATCGCTACGGGCACCTCGCGGGCGACGCCGTGCTCGCGCGCGTGGCCGCGACCGTGCGGTCGGCAACGCGCGACGGCGATACGGTCGCGCGCTACGGCGGCGAGGAGATCGCCGTGCTGATGCCCCAAACCGAGGTCGCGGAAGCCGCGGGCGTTGCCGAGCGCGT
>Ga0070682_100000713_pt1 | contig 19952 bp, 21 predicted proteins | sample KBSC63LmetaG_FD_64668 | JGI IMG/M metagenome (GOLD analysis project Ga0070682, IMG submission 64668) | Corn rhizosphere microbial communities from Kellogg Biological Station, Michigan, USA - KBS C6-3L metaG | ecosystem: Host-associated > Plants > Roots > Rhizosphere | place: USA: Michigan...
AAAAAACAGAAAATGATTTCAGATTGTATTCCAAGGAGAAAATAGAAAAGGGAAATGCTCTGACAGATTTCAGGATTGAAGATTTTAAGGATAATTTGAAAAATTAATGATCCTCTGCATTGACTATTAAGCGATTTAAACATTAGAGAAAAAATCTATAAAAAACTAATATTTAATTAATAAAATCTACCTTTCGTTAAATTAACGAAAGGTTTTTGTTTTTATCATTGATTATATATTAAATATTTTCTAATTTTATATTACTTAAAACCTTGTCATCATGAAAAATTTATTTCTTGCATGTACACTGCTGATCTGCAGTGCATTTGCCCCTGCCTTAAAAGCACAGGCATCAGAACCATTTTTGGGGCAAATAGCCTTTGTACCTTATAATTTTGCACCAAAATATTGGGCAGAATGTAATGGGCAGATCCTGCCTATCGCTCAAAACCAAGCACTTTTTTCATTGCTAGGAACCACTTACGGAGGGAATGGAACAACCACATTTGCTTTACCTGATATGAGGGGAAGAGTACTTGTTCATAACGGACAGGCTCCGGGAGGCCCTACTACGTATAGCATGGGAGAAACCGGAGGAGCTGAAAGTGTAACACTATTGATAACACAAATGCCAGCCCATAACCACACGGTAAATGCCGTAACAGCGGAAGGAAATCAGAATTCCCCAACAAATAACCTTCCGGCAGACACCAAAGTTCTTGATAAGGAATATTCCGATGCAGCCGCTAACACCATAATGAAAAGCACAATGGTAGGAAACACCGGAGGAAATCAGCCTCATGAAAACAGACCTCCTTTCATCACGTTGAAATGTATCATTGCATTGGCAGGAGTATTTCCATCACAAAATTAATAGTTATGAAAATTCTTTACGTACTATGTCTTGCTATGGGAAGCTCAGCTTTTACGCAGACAATAACTTTCAGCGGATGTCCTAATCTGTTTGATAGCCCGCCTAATACTTATGTCTTTAACAAAACAGGAGTGGACGCTTTTAGTAAGAACATTTATATGACTACTCCTATTGATGGAGGGCAAGATTGTAGTGGATTAGGTACCTGTGAATTTAAAATCCAATGGAACAACACCCTTACCAGATGGGAATTTCTTGGTGATGAAGGAAATGGAACTTTTACGACTCCTTATCTGATTTATTATAATTCAACGGGAAACAATTCTGTTCCGATACCTCCAGGCAACAGCGTTGGAACATGGGTTGAGAATACTGTAATGACTAACGGACAATGCAGTGGAAATCTTACCGCAGTAAATTCTACCATGACGGGTGACGTACAGACTACAACATTGGGAACTTCAGATCTTTCTAAAAATAAAATCCAGATTTTTCCAAATCCTGTAACAGATTTCATTCGTATTTCCGGTATTGATGACGGGCTGTCTGTTCAAATTTACAACATGGATGGACGCCTTATAAAATCTGAAATGTTTGATCAGAAAATTGATGTCTCACAACTTATTTCAGGCGGTTATATATTAAAGATAAGTACCCGGAATTTTCAAACTCATCAATTTAAATTCGTGAAAAAATAACAGATCATTTTAACAAGAAAAAAACTTTGAAGCTTTCGGAATTTCCGGAAGCTTCTATTCTTTTCTGACAAGGAACATTTTTTGTATGAACTGTAGTATGCCTTCAAGTGTTGTACATCATTTCATTTATTTCCCGGATACTGAAATATTACGAATTATATATCAGTCAGGAGCTGTTTATGATTATCTTAAAGTTCCGTCCGACATTATTGAAAAGTTTAAGGAGGCAAGATCCAAAGGGCAATTTTTAAATAAAGTAATCAAGCCCAGATTTAAATACCGTAAAATTGAATAAAAAAATGTCTCCATCGAAATGGAGACATTTATAATATATTAAACTTTGATCAATTTATTTGATGATCAATTTTGAAGTTTTAGAATCTTTTCCGTTAGAAACCTGAATCATATATACTCCTTTTTCTAATTGCTGCTCTACTTTGAAAATACCATTTCCTTCTTCAGTTGCAGATGGACTTGCGATCAATCTTCCTGCCATATCAGAAATAGAAACTTTCAGGTTTTTACCATTTTTAGCTTTAATGAAGATCTTATCTCCGGTTGCAACCGGGTTAGGATAAACAGTTAAATCATTATTATCCGCTTTCACCTCGTTTGTTCCTAAGTTCGTAACAAATTTTACAGTATAGTCTTCAACCTGTCCATACATTAATTGTCCACAAGGAGTCATGTTAGGATTCTCATCATCTACAAGAACTCTCATTCTTAGCGGAGTGTTAAGTACCACTGAAGCAGGTGCCGTAATAGTAGTATTGTAAGTACCTATTTCTGTAACCGGATCTGCTGCAATATTATCAGCAGTACCTACAAGTTCAGAGGCTTCAAATGTTCCATTATTATTATAGTCAATCCAAACTCTCACATCGTTATTTGAACCTGATAAATTTACCTGAAGGTTATGTGTTCCTGTGGAAGAAAGCTCAGTAGCTGTAGCTTTCAGACAGTTTGCTCCTGTATAGTCTTCATAAAAACTAGTATTATTATGCCAATATCCTGTAGTTGCATTATTAATACTTCCTAATTTCACAAGAGTTGGGCCAACAAAATAATCATCTGGTGTAGAGATCCCTGATGGATTACATGTTGCAGCAATAGGTGTTCCAATCGCAGCAGCATTAGAAGGGGCTGTTCCACCTAATGAAGTACTCAAAGATCCTCTCATTAAAAAGAAATAAAGAGCTGCTCTGTCATGCTGTCCATTGGTAAATTTGAATGCTATTGGGTTGGTATAGTTCATCATGTTATACTGTACTCCCTGATAGTTTGCTCCTGTACAATAATTCATATCATTGTTAGTAGGTGCAGGATCATTCAGCAAGCTTCTTGATCTTTCTGTATCGCACACCTGGTCATCATCCTTATTACAATCATTATAAGTCATCGCTGGACAGTAAGTAGTAGAAGTAGTCCCTTGCGGCGGTTGAGCGTTAGCATTTCCAAAAGTATGAAGTAATCCCATACTATGTCCAAACTCATGAGCCAAAGTAATATCATCCTGTAGTGTAACCACAAAAGATTTCATAAAGGATTCGTAGTTAGCATCAGCATTTTGAGGCAGCCCAGCCCAGCCCATAATACCATAGGTTCCACCTCCATCTACTTTGTTCATAATATAAATATTAAAGTAAGAAGCTTCTGGCCAGTGCGGAGCAATTGTCTTAACCTGATCTGTACTAACACCAGATGTCCCACTACGGTTTATCCCATTGGCATCATATCCTGGAAGAGTACCACCATTATATCGAACAATCCCAGTAGTTGCATTACAGTTAGGGTCTCTTTTGGCCAATACCAACTTAATCGGCATTGTAGCAGCTGTACCAAAATCTGCAGGAATTCCCTGAGCCCACTGATAAGTACCTGCATACATTTGATTACAATGATCCAGCCAAGCCTGAATTTGTGCATCACTCTTATTGTAAGCAGTACCAATAGCAGCTCCTGTAGGTGCTATTATGTGTACTACTACAGGAATTTCATAAACTCCATTTACAATTTTGTATGCACTTCCTCCTTTAGCAGTAGTATTTTGATTACCGCTAATAATTTTGTTACGCATATTGCGAACCATTTCATCAATTTCCGCATTTTGTTTTTGGTGTACTCTCTGTTCATTATCAAAGTCACACCAATCTTTTTTTTGCTGTGCTGATACTGAAAGGGATAGTAGCAATGCCCCACAAAGGATAGTTTTCTTCATTACAATATTTCAAAAAATTAATAGATTAAAAATTTACAATCTCAAGCATCTATCAATAGTATTTATTATCAATAATCAGCACAAAATTTAAAATTTTATTACAGTTAGTAGAAAAACATTTATAATTGTTACATTTTAAACCAAAAATAAAATTAACGTAATTACAAACAGCATTCGATTAATTTATACTATTCCTAATAAAAAGCAATAAAAATAACAAAAAAAATAAATTAATAAAAATAAAATACAAAACTAACCTACTACTAATCAATACATTAATCTAAAATTATAAAATAAAAAAACCGCACTAATTGTGCGGTTTTTAAAATATAAATTCAATAATGATTTTATAAAGAATAATTTGGAGCTTCTTGTGTGATAATTACATCATGCGGGTGAGATTCTTTCAATCCGCTTCCTGTAATCATTACCAGTTTAGAATCTTTTTGAAGTGTTTCAATATCCTTAGATCCACAATATCCCATACCAGCTCTTAAACCTCCTGTCAATTGGAAAATTACATCTTCCAATTTTCCTTTATGTGGAACTCTTCCTTCAATTCCTTCCGGAACGAATTTTTTAGCTTCACTCTGGAAATATCTTTCTTTACCACCTCTCTTCATAGCAGAAAGACTTCCCATACCTTGGTAAGACTTAAATTTTCTTCCCTGGAAAATAATTTCTTCTCCCGGAGCTTCATCTGTACCCGCTAAAAGAGAACCAAGCATTACGGCTCCTGCTCCACTTGCAATAGCTTTAACGATATCTCCTGAAAGTTTGATTCCACCATCAGCAATTACTGTTACATTTTGTGACTTAGCATATTCGTAAACGTTATAGATTGCAGATAACTGAGGAACTCCCACACCTGCAACGACTCTTGTTGTACAGATAGAACCTGGACCCACTCCAACTTTAAGTACGTTGGCTCCGGCTTCAATAAGGTCTTTTGCAGCTTCTGCGGTTACGATATTTCCACCTACAACATCAAGGTTCGGATATGCTTTTCTGATTTCTGAGATTTTGTCTAAAACTCCTTTAGAATGACCGTGTGCTGAATCGATTGCTACGATATCAACTCCTGCCTGTACCAAAGCCTCAATTCTAGCCAATGTATCTTCTCCTACTCCAACTCCAGCTCCTACGATAAGACGACCGTTCTCATCTTTATTAGCGTTTGGATATTCCAATTGATTATCAATATCCTTGATAGTAATTAATCCTACAAGTTTATTATCTTTATCTACAATCGGAAGTTTTTCAACTCTGTTTTTAAGAAGGATTTCTTTTGCCTTTTCAAGATTGGTATCTTTGTCTGAAGTGATTAGATTTTCTTTGGTCATGATCTCTTCTACTTTCATATCAAGGTTTTCCTGATATTTTACATCTCTGTTGGTAATAATTCCAATCAGAACATTATCAGCATCTACTACCGGAAGACCTGAAATCTTATATCTTGACATAAGGCTTTTCGCCTCTCCCAAAGTATGATCTTTAGATAAAGTTACCGGATCAGAGATCATTCCGTTTTCGGAACGCTTTACGCGGTTCACCTGAGCAGCCTGCTCAGCGATTGTCATGTTTTTGTGAATAAAACCTAATCCTCCAACTCTTGCTAAGGCAATAGCCAGATCAGCTTCAGTAACTGTGTCCATCGCAGCGGAAACTATCGGAACATTCAGCGTGATTTTGTCGGTAAGTCTTGATTTTAATGAAACCTGGTTAGGTAAAACTTCTGAATAAGAAGGGACTAGAAGAACGTCATCGAAAGTGATGGCTGTCTCTACAATTTTGTTATGAATAGACATCTTTACTTTCTTTGCAAAATTAGGTTATTTTAGTGAGATATGAAAATCCTTTTTAATAGTTTAAATAAAATTTAATAATCAATAACTTAAATCGAAAAAACCGCTCTTTTATCAGAACGGTTACGGTACAAAATAATTGAATATGTAGAAACTACTTGTTAAGTTTAATCAGTATTGCCGCTAGTAGGTTATTTTACCGGGTTTCCATTTTCATCCAATTTCTCAATATGGGTCTGATTATTTTTATCGACGTATACTTTTAATCTTACTTTCCCTTTTGTATCACGGATAAAAATCCCTACATCTCCATTCGCTGTCTTGCCGGCAAAAAATCGTTCATTTCCCAGCTTACCCTTTTCCCGTAGCTGTGCAAATGCTTTTTTTGAATCTTCCGGATTATTAATTTTTTTGATTGAATCTCCAGCCTTAATAATATCTTCCAGCAGAAAATCATCCGGTCTGTCCCAAAGTTTTAAACCATATACTCTTTTTTTATCATTCCCTATTGATTCAGAATATTGCAGCTGCATAATCTGATCTGTATTTCTTTGATCTACAGAATATACCATTCCGGACCCTTTTTCATCAGCATCATATACAAGCCCTCCACATTCGTCACCCATAGAATTGAAGAAAATAAGTCCTGCTTCTCTTTCACGGGGTTTCATTTCTTTGTGATTCACCAATCCGGGGTGTTGGCGCTCCTTATTACTGATAACCATTTTTAAAGTTCCGTCCTTCTCAATGATATTGATGCGTTCTACATCTATTTCTTTAAAACGTTCGTTAGAAGATTGGTTTTTAAATGCGAGAAAGAAAAACATCACACAGAGTATGGTGAGTACAACGGCATAGATTTTAAGGATACGGACTTCTCTTATCAGTTTTTCCATGCTGTGAATTTTTGGGGATTAATGGTTATTTAACGGAAACAGAATTAATCATTTTTGAGATATCATCAGGAGTAAAATTTCCTTTCACATCTACAAACACCATATCCTTACTATTGGAACCTACAGTGATCAGCATATTTTTAATAGCGTCACCGTCTTGTTTCACCCTTATATTGACATTATCGCCGTCATGCTTTATGGTAGCCCATTCTTTATAATGATTATCGTTCAGATATTGAGTATAATCATTCAGCATTTCTTTACTTCCGTTTGTTACGGTAAGAACTTTTATTTTTGAAGCTTTCTTTACCAGATTAATTGTTTCCTCACTTTCTCCGTCTTCTCTTAAAGCCTTCTTAATATAAGATTTAGCAAGAACCATGGGCACATTAATACTTGCAAACTGAGCTCCTTTGAAATCATATTTTGAATTCTGGAAAAAGTCAATATTCGGTTTTTCTGAAACGATGCATGATTGAAGCATGCCCAGCACCAGAATAGCGAGAAAAAAATGTTTAAGAGTCTTCATAGGTTAGTTTTTATTTGATTTGTCTGAAGCTTCCGCCCGAAATTTTATCTACTTTGGCATCCAATTCAGGATTTCCTCTCAATTTTACGGCTGCTCCGGATGAAACACTTACTTTCAATTTATCTGTTACCAGTAAAGAAAGACTTGCTCCAGAGGTAGATTCTACTACTGCTGTTGAGATCTTAAGATCATCAGCTTTACAAGACGCTCCGCTGCTGATATCAATTACAGCAGAGGCTGCCTCTCCTGATAAGCTAATACTTGCTCCGCTGGAAGTATCTAATGCCAACTTTGGTGTTTTAATATCAACATCTATTACTGAACCTGAGCTTACTTCTACTGCTGCAGACTCTTTTACATTGAATGTTCCTTTAATAATAGAACCAGATTCTGCTTCGATTGCAAGGCTGCTTTCTGTAACAGGGTTCACTGCTGTAAAGACACTTCCTGACGATGTTTTTATAGCGTTAATGCTGGGAGCAGAAACATTGACATTAAGATTTTTAAATCTCAGATTTCGAACTCCTTTGTTGTCAACATAGATCTTTAAAACTCCGTTTTCTACTTTTGTGATCACATACTGAAGCTTATCTGCATCTGCAATTACTTTTACACTTCTTGTATTTTCCTGTTTGTAGGTAACATTTACTCCCACACTGGCGTCTATCTTTGAGAATTCACCCACGTTTCTGTTATCTCCGTTCAGGTAAGATGATGTGTTCCCTGAAGTGAGGTCATTTCTCACGGAAGTTGTCACAGAAGAAGTAGTTGTTTCACCGGAATTAATGATCTTGTTAACATCGGATAGCTTCATTTTTCCATTAAGAATAAAAATAATATTCTCTTCTTTGGAATCAACGTTGAAAACAAGGTTTTCAAGATAGTTATCTTTCTCGTCTTCTGCCAGGAATTTCATAGAAGTTCCATCACTGCTCATAGACATTAATTCATTGAAGTTTAATGATTTCAATGCATCATTTATTCTCGCCGTTTTATCTTCATTCATTTTTATATTGGCAAGATTCTCATCTTTTAAACGATCTGGAAAGGTAATTTTAGGAATAATTAAAATTTTAAGTCCATCCACATCGTTCAGGATCGGTTTTATTTTTCCGACATAAGCATCATCAACATCAATGGTATTCAATAGCTTGAACATCGGTTTTTTAATATTGATAGATGTCACTCTTCCCTTTTTTTCAAAATCCTGAAAAAGCTTGTCTAATTTCTCAGTCTGTGCAGAATAAGTTGCAAAGCTGCTTAGCATTACGGCTATTATAAAAAATATTTTTTTCATGGGATTGTTCTGATTTTTAGTATTCGCTGTCAAGATTTTCATTTTTTTGAGAGGATGCTACTGTTTTTTTAAACTCGTTTCCTAATTTCATAAAGGAATATTTGGCAACATCTATGGCTTCTTTTTCACTACTGATTCTTTTGCCGTTTACAATTACATAAGAGTCATTGTACGCAGATGCAGAATCACTTAAATTTTTATTGTTTGAGGCATTGCTTACGTATCTGGGTCTTGTTTCCTTTTTAAGCCTTCCTCTTTTTGGCAGGATTTCATCCATTACATCTTTTTCCGCCACCTGGTTGTCCTGAAAAACAGAATCTTTTTTCACACCGGAAATAGAATCTGTGTGATTTACGGCAACCTGTTCCTGGTGATCACTGTTTTCTTCAATGAATCCGGATTTCTGCTTTAAGACTTCATCTTTTACCAGCTTTTCTTTATCCTGCGCATTCTTATTATTGTTATTCAGGAAAAATCCGATACTGAAAACCAGCATTATACTGGCGGCCATCCAGAACCATTTAGGAAAGGAGGGTTTCTTCTTTTCTTCCAGTGGAATAACAGGCGCAATACGCTGTTCAGGCTCCGCACCTTCTGCAGTCTGAAGAAAGTCTTCAAAACTCCAGTCCATTTTTTCTTCCTTAAGATCTTGGAAGACTTCGTTGTATTTATCTTGTAATTGATCTTTTTTCATAGCTCATCAGTTGTGAGATTTGTTCTTTTACTTTTTGTCTCGCACGCATCAGGTTTACCCTTACTGCATTTTCCTCCATTTCCAGCATTTCAGAAATTTCGGAAACATCATACTCTTCTACATCTTTCAAGTGGATGACCATCTTCTGTTTTTCGGGGAGCTGATTGATAAATCCTATAATATGTTCCTTAAGGTTATCAACTTCCATACTGTAAAGCTCCGACCGGTGAAGCTGCATATCCGCAAAGCCGATCTTTACATCGTGATGCTTCAATCTGTTGAGGCATTCGTTCCGGACAGACTTCAGCGCATAGGATTTAAAATTCCCGAACTGCTCAAGCTCATCCCTCTTCTGCCAAAACTTCATCATGAGATCCTGTACTACATCTTCTGCTTCGTCACTGCTCATGACAAACCGCTTCGCAAAACGATACATCTCGTCTTTGAGAATAAACACCGTATTCTTGAAAGTTTCTTGGGTCATGAGTTTTGTTTCTTATAGGTAAGACAATTGCCGTTACAGATCTATTACATCAAAAATAAAAAAACTTCAAAAAAAATTGAAGTTTTTATTTTTTACCGAGAAGCTGCTTAAGAAATGCGATCTCCGCATCCTTGTCTTTAAGCCTTTGTTCGTATTGTTCTATTAGTTTTTCAGAGGCATTGATGGTTGCATAATTCTGAGCTATTGCAACATCATTATTGTTTTGATTTACAGTGATACTATCTCCGGTTAAAAAGTCAAGAACACTTACGTCTAATACTTTTGCAATATTCTCTACCTGAGAAAATGCAGGCTTACTTTTATCGTTCTCAAAATTGGAATAGGTTTTCTGAGAGACATTCAATACTTCCGCAAGATACTCCTGGGTAAAGTTCTTATTGATCCTCGCTTTTTTCAGTTTTTCTCCTAGCGTCATAACACAATGTATTTTTACCAAAATTACATATTTTTTTCTTTTAGAAAAATAATACGGAAACCAGTATTTTTCTACTGTACTGTTTCAATTTATTATTCACACATTTGTAGAGTAATCAAAAAAGTATATATTTAATACCTAAAAAACAAATGCTTATGAAGAAAAATTTAATCTTTCGGCTTTTCCTGCCGATAGTTCTCTTTACCTTGTTTCATTCCTGTATTCATGATGAAACATTAGCTTCCTCAGATCCGGCTTCTAAAGAATACACCAATAAGAGCTTATGGAAAGAAGATGAAAAGTACATCATGAATGTCATGAAAATCTATCAGGATAATGAACTTAAAATCAAAAAAAGCAATGGCACTCCTTACTGGGACTATGCTACCACTGTAGACAGATATAACGAAAGCTTTCTAATGGTGCCTGTAGTAGAGAATGGGAAAGTAGTTTCTGTATTACAGGTTCCAAGACATCAGGACAAAGTATATTTTATTTATACATCTTCAGATGATGATATTTCTTTCTTTCAAAATCTGTTTTCTTCTAAACTAAAGAGAGTAATAGATACAAAAGCAAGTGATGAAGCCAGCAAGCTGGTTTGTACTACAAAGGTCTATTCTATATGGTATCCTGATAATGAATCTAATCCCGATCCTTCAAGCGGGTCAGGACATTGGGGGACCTATCACGTCACCAACTGTACATTTTCACAAGCGGAATCTTGCCTAGGTGTTGTAGGGCCTAATGGGGAGTGTCTAGAAGGAGGCGGTGGTGGATATAATTATCCAATAGGAGGCGGAACTAATAATAACCTACCTGATCCACCCAATCCTTGTGATAAACTGAAAACACAAACTTCTAATATTACATTTAAAAATAGCATAACTTCCCTCGAAGGAAAAACTACTGACAGCTATGAAAGTGGTTATAGGATAGGAACTAATTCTGATGGATCTTTCCAAAATCAATTACTACAAAATAAACCTGGAACACAACAAGTGGATCTCAAAGCATTCTCAAATACGATAACATTAATACATTCACATTATGATGGATTGTATCCAATGTTTTCACCAGGTGATATCATCTTCTTTAACCAATGGATTGTTTGGGCACAGAATTGGAATTCAGTACCTAAGAATATGCCTAAGATACCATTGAATAATCTTACATTTACTTTAGTAACAAGTAATGGAAATTATTCCTTTATTTTCGATGGAACATCTGCAACCCCTTTACCAAATTATACACAGCAACAATTAGAAGATTTAGATAGAGATTATACATACAAGTATTTAAATAATGCGGTGACTGTAGGAAATGTGAGTGGAAATGCAAATTTTAACATGGAAAAATTAGAAACAGAATTTCTTAAATTTATGAATGATAAAATGAAGATGGAAGGGTTGCAACTTTATAAAACTACAACAAGTGGAAATTCATCAGTAACTTTAGTAAATGGAATACTACAGAAAACCGATTGTCCAAATTAAAAAACAAAATTATGAAACAAATATTATTAATACTATTACCATTTCTTACAATTCTTTGTAAAGCACAAATATACCCTTTAAATCATAAGGAAGAAGTACCAAATGGGGCATATTATAAAGATTTAAATGGTGAACTTGATAAATATATAGGCTTATGGAAAGGAACATGGAATGGAAAAACATTATATTTAGATCTAAGAAAAAATAAATACAAATTAGGAAATGATTCTAATTACATTTACAGAGATATGATTTTAGGAGAAAGAAAGATAATTAATTCAAATGGAAATATTGAAATTGACCGAATTTCTAATTTCGATTATCAACATCCAGAATTTGATGGGATTGGATTCAATTTAAAAAATGTTAATATAAAACGATTATATTTCTATCCCAAAAACATGTGTAGAAAAACTGCAACTTTGGATATTACAAATTTCACAGGAAATCAAATGACCTTACATTTCGAATATCTTCCAAGTATCATAGATACTAATTGTCAACACAACGCCTATGTAGATCAGTATGGAGATTTTCCTATTAATTTTCCTAAAGATATTGTATTAACAAAACAATAAAATAAAACCTCAAGCACTTGAGGTTTTATCCCCAAACACAGATTATGAAAAACCAAATTAGAATCCCAACGCCCTGTCCAGAAAACTGGGAAAATATGCAAGACTTTCCCTCAGGAAAATTCTGTGAGAAATGTTCTAAATGTGTCGTAGATTTTACGGAGAAAACAGATGAACAAATCCATAAGATTCTTAAGACTGCTAATGGTAAAGAAATCTGCGGAAGAATTTCAAAACGGTCATTAGCTATGGCTGTTACAGGAATTATTTTGATTACCAATCTTACTTTTGTTCAGGCGCAGACTCAAAATAATCCGGGAGTTGTTACCGAACAAAAAGCAACAGATATCACAAAAATTTCAGGAAAATTGATCTTTAAAAGAACAAACAAGGAAATATCCAATGCTGAAGTTTTCTTCATTTGTAAATCAAGATATATAAAAACAATAACTGATGAAAATGGAAATTTCACTTTAGAAATACCCAACGAGTTGATTGAAAGAAAAAATGTTTTGTACTTTGATTTTGACAAATTAAATAATGAAACCTATAAAAATCCCAACAGAAAAGTACCTAATACAATAAATGCAGATATTTACAAAAATACTTCCATTATCTTTTCCAAAAATGAACAAATAAATGAGAAAGAATTTCAGATTGATTCTCAATATTCATATATGGGAGGTCTAGTAATTATGTCAGAAAGCCCACCTGATTACTATTACTTTAATGGGAAAAGTATGAGTGAAAAGAAATTTGATAAAGTAAAAAAAGAAAATCCCAATTATCAATACTTCTTTTTCAAAGATAGAGAAGCAGAAATTATTTCCGGGAAAGGATATCTGGATAGTTTACAATTATTATATTCAAACTAAAAAATAAACCCCTCAAAAAAAGTTCTGAGGGGATTATTTTAATTTAATACGTATCAAAAATATGTTTCAAAATTGCTTTATCCTCTTCTGTTAAAGGGATTTTTCTCCTCGCCATTGCTCTTTCTGCCACTTCATATACTTTATCCAGCCTGAATCTTTCATCATCTTTCAGTCCGCCCCATGAAAAGTTTTCCACAAGGTTTGGCGGAAAGCCTGGTTTGAAGATATTAGAGGCTACCCCAATTACTGTTCCTGTATTCAATTGGGTATTGATCGCCGTTTTGGAATGATCTCCCATGATTAATCCTGCAAACTGCAATCCTGTATCTTCAAAAGCTTTAGTTCTGTAGTTCCACAATTTTACGTGGCTGTAATTATTTTTAAGATTGGAAGAATTGGTATCAGCACCGAAGTTACACCACTCTCCAATGACAGAGTTTCCAACGAAACCTTCATGCCCTTTGCTCGTGTAACCGAAAATGATAATATTATTCACTTCTCCACCTACTTTACAATGCGGACCGATAGTCGTTGCTCCGTATATTTTAGCACCAAGGTTAAACTTAGAATCTTCCCCAAGAGTGATCGGTCCGCGAAGATGACAGCCTTCCATTACCTCAGCATTTTTACCGATATAAATTTTCCCTGTCTTAGTGTTCAAAGTAGAAAATTCAATTTCAGCACCTTCTTCTATAAAGAGATCTTTTTTATCTCCTAAAAATCCATTGGTAGAAGATAATTCCTGCGAAACTCTTCCTTTCGTAAGCAGATCAAAGTCAAAATCAATTGCGTGATGGTTATAGGTAAACAGATCTTTTGGTCTTTTAAAGAAAATAAGATCTTCCTTGATATCCGTCATTTTTTCAATCTGATGGAGAGAAAAATCTTTCATATTGATTTTAGCGGCGATCAATTCGTCTTCATAAACCAATGCTTCTCCCTGCTTAAGATCTTTAATCTGTTGAAGTACGGTTTCTGTAGGAATGAAATTCGGAACCAAAAAAAGGCTCTCTTTTTCCTCCGGACTTTTAAATTTATCTTGAAGGTACGTTTCTGTGAAGTAAGAAATCTCTGTGTTTTCCAGGATTTTCTGCCATCTTTCGGAGAAGGTAAGAATTCCGCATCGCATTGCAGCAATGGGGCGGGTAAAAGTAAGCGGAAGAAAGTCTTCCCAATATTGTGCGTCTGAAAATACTATCTGCATCATTCAGTTTTTTAAGTTTAAGGTTTAAAATTCAAGGTTAACAAATTTACAATAAAAAAAGTCTCCCAAAAATTGGAAGACTTTATTATTTTAAGTGTACAAAAATTACTTAGCGAATTTTTTGTATTTGTTCATGAACTTATCAACTCTACCTGCAGTGTCAACTAGTTTTACTTTACCAGTGTAGAAAGGGTGAGAAGTTGAAGAGATTTCCATTTTGATTAATGGGTATTCTTGTCCTTCAAACTCGATAGTGTCTTTTGTTTCTGCAGTAGACTTGCAAAGAAACACCTCGTCGTTACTCATATCTTTGAAAACAACAAGTCTATAATTTTCTGGGTGGATTCCGTTTTTCATAATACTATTTTTAAAAAAATTAAGTTTGCTTTCGAAATAGTAATGGATATTTCTCTGCTAAATTTTAGGTTGCAAAAATACAACATTTTTTTTAATTTCCAAATACTCGATTCAATATTTTTTTATTGATAAGAAATTCAAAGTATTTTCGTTAAATTTGGAACTTACTTAAACTTTAATTTCAATGAAATTCAAATTATTACTGGCTTTTTCCTTCTGGATGTTACTTGTAGCAGTATCATGTAATAAGGATGATATTACGTTTGACAGTCCTACCCAGCAGCTAAGTTTCTCAAGAGACACTGTATTCTGTGACACGGTATATCACCAGGTACGTTCAGAAACTTATGTAGTAAAAGTATATAATAATGAAGATAAGGATATCATGATTCCAAGAGTGAATCTTGAAAAAGGAGCTGCTTCATTATATAGAATCAATGTAGATGGAAAACCGGGATATGATTTTAAAAATGTTCCTTTAAGAAAGAAAGACAGTCTTTATATTTTTGTTGAAATTGCCCCGGAAGCTACCGGACCGGAAGCGATTGCAGAGGACAAAGTTATTTTTACCAGCCCAACCGGACAACAGCATGTCACTTTATTTTCTGTGGTTCAGGATGCTGAGTTTTTTATTCAGACTCCAGGCAACCCGAATATAATTACCAATTCTACTACATGGAATAACAATAAAGCAAAGATCATCTACGGAAATCTTACCATCAATCCAAGTGTAACGTTGGATATTAATCCCGGAACTAAGGTATACTTCCACAAAAACAGCGGAATGAAAGTTTCTTCCGGAGCTGTTTTAAATATTAACGGAACGCAGACCGACCAGGTTATTCTTCGTGGAGACAGAAATGATCCTTATTATGATACGATTCCTAAAAACTGGAATTCTATCAAAATGGAAGCAAATTCTACACTTAAGATGAACCATGCAAGGCTTTTCGGAGGAACAAGAGGTCTTGATATGAAGCAAACCAATGCGACTATCACCAATTCATTCATCCATACTTTCTTTGAATATGGAATTTACGCTGTAGGTTCTACTGTGAATGCCAATAATCTTGTGATGAACAATTGCGGTTTATCATGTGTCGGTATTTTCAGAGGAGGAAAACACAGCTATACCCACGCAACGATTGCCAACTATTCAAGAACGATGAGCTCTTTTGACAGAAGCGGAATTTTTGCAGCCAATGAATGGAAGAATGATGCAGGACAATCAGAACAGGGCGCTTTACAGCTGCTTGATATCAAAAACAGTATTGTATATTCTGACAGGGATGATGCTGTTCATTTTGAACAAACTCCAGGGCAGCAGTTTGAATTTTTACTTCAAAATTCATTAATCAAATATACGAGTGCAACAGGGTCCGGCTTCACTTTTGACAATAATCCGAATGTGATACAAACAACCAAGAATACTGATCCACAGTTTGTCAATTATTTTATGGCTAAAATGAATTTAAGAGTAAAACCTGGTTCACCAGCCCTTGGAAAAGGAAATACAGCTGTAGCAGCAACGGTGCCTTTCGATATTGTGAATGTATCCAGAATTACCAACCCAACTTTAGGAGCTTATCAATAATGGAAATTACTGAGTTACAGAAGCAGGTAGATGAATGGATCAAAACCATTGGTGTAAGATACTTTAATGAACTTACCAACATGGCGATGCTGACAGAAGAAGTAGGTGAAGTGGCAAGAATCATTGCCAGAAGATACGGTGAACAAAGCGAAAAGGAAAGTGATAAAACGAAAGACCTTGGTGAAGAGCTGGCAGATGTACTTTTTGTTACGCTATGCCTTGCCAATCAGACCGGAGTGAACCTGCAGGATGCTTTTGACCGAAAAATGAAAATCAAGACGGACCGGGATAAAGACCGGCATCAGAACAACGAAAAATTGAAATAATTATAAATGATGAGTTATAAATAATACATAAATCTGTAACTCATTATTTTTTAAGATAATGCAGATCATAATGAAGCTAGAAAAATCAAAATTATCAGGAGGAAAAACAGTACAGATCAGCGGTTCGAAAAGTATTTCGAATCGTTTATTGATTCTGGAAAGTCTGTTCAGTAATATAAAAATCGGAAATCTATCCAATTCTCAGGATACTCAATTGCTGAAAAAAGCATTATCTGAGGATACTGAAGTGGTAGACATTCATCATGCAGGAACGGCTATGCGTTTTCTTACTTCTTATTATTCTATTCAGGAAGGTAAAACGACAATTCTTACCGGTTCCGGGAGAATGAAAGAAAGGCCTATCAAAAATCTGGTAAGTGCTTTGAGGGATCTTGGGGTAGAAATTGAATATATGGAGAACGAAGGTTTCCCCCCTTTAAAAATTACAGGGAAAAAGATCACTCAGACTTCTGTGAATGTTCCGGCTAATATTTCAAGCCAGTTTATCACCTCTCTGCTTCTTGTTGCAGGAAAACTTGAAAACGGATTAGGGATCAATCTTGTGGGAGAAGTGACTTCAAGATCTTATATTGAAATGACCCTTGATATTCTGACAAAATTTGGCATTGAAAGCAGCTTTGTGGGAAATACAATTAAAGTAAAGCCTTTCACTCCAGACAATAATGAAGTAGTACATTATGAAGTGGAAAGCGACTGGAGTTCTGCTTCTTACTTCTACTCTATCTGTGCGTTGGGAAGAGAAACCATTCATCTGAAAAGTTTTTACAAGGAATCAACACAGGGAGATTCTGCAATTGCCAATATCTATGAGAAGTTCTTCGGAATTAAAACAACATTCTCTGAAGATGAGCATCAACTAACGCTGGAACCTCAGCCAGATTTTTCTTTTCCGGAAAAAATTGTTCTGGATATGAATGACTGTCCTGATATTGCGCAAACCCTTTGCGTAACGGCAGCTGCCTTAAAAATACCTTTCGATATTTCAGGATTGGGAACTTTAAGAGTAAAGGAAACCGACAGACTTCTTGCTTTATATAATGAACTGCAAAACCTAGGTGCTGCAACAGAAATTACAGATCTGACGATTAAATCCATCAGCTTTGGAGAGCCACAAGGCAATATTTCTATTAAGACCTATCAGGATCACAGAATGGCCATGAGTTTTGCACCATTTTGTCTGATCAGAGAACTCAATATTGAAGATGAAGATGTAGTAGAAAAGTCTTATCCAATGTTCTGGAAAGATCTTGAAAGTATACTGACTCATTAATTAAAACTATAAAGTGTGGTAATTTGAAAAATGATTTTTATTTCGGATTACCACATTTTTAATTATACTGATCATTATGAAATCTGTCATTTACTTTTTGATATTTTTATCTATTACGAGCTTATCTGCTCAGAAGCTGAAAAATTTTTCGGTTCCGAAAGGTTATACTCAGATTGCAGAAGCCAAAGGCGATCTTGACAAAGATGGAAAAGATGAAACTGTTCTGGTATTTAATACGAATATAAAAGCATCATACGAGCAAAACCCGGAAGGTACAAGTGACTATAAAAGGGTTTTCTATATTCTGAAAAAGGAAAACAATGGTCTGAAAGTATGGAAAGAAAATTCTGACATCGTTTTTTCAAGCGGATTCGGATTTTATCCTTCTGACAATACTCTTACAGTCAATATAAAAAATAACTGTCTTATTATTGGACAGCTGTTTTTTACCAATTCAAGGCATACCCAGCAATATAAACATACCTTCAGATTTCAGAACGGAGATTTTTATCTGATAGGTGTGTACGATCATTTTGAAGACACCTGTGATTTCAGTTTTACGAATGAAGTCAATTTTTCTACAGGCCAAGTGATTGTTGACAGAGAATATTCATCCTGTGATGATGATACCAAAGTCCCCGAAAACTCGCATAAAGAATTTACTCATAAATTCCCGGCTCTTATTAAAATGAATGATTTCTTTATCGGAGACCACAAGTTCAGGCTTCCCGGTTTGAAAGAGGATTTTGTATTTTAAGATGGAAATCTTCCGCTTAATTTTAAACACAAAGTAAAAACAATACTACTGCGTATTAAAGTGAGCAAAGAGGCCGAGATATGTCGTTGATGAAGCTTAATCTTTAACATTAGCTTAGAAAAATCAATTTCATTGATTTCATCTTTGCTCCCTCTCTATTTCCGGAACTAAAAATAAACTTTGCGTTAATAAAAATCTGTCTTCGCTCATCCAACTTCCTGACTTTATAGCAACTTAATTATCTCTTAAAGTTAAATTAACTCCTCATGTTTTGATATATTCTTATTTTTAAGCTGCATTAAAAAATAAAAAAACTATGTTCAAACAAAACATGAAACGCTTTACAGCCATTACTCTTGGAGTTGTTACTGCGTCGATCTTTTTTTCCTGTTCAAACGACAGCATTCTGGAAAGGGATTCCAACGAAAACAGTGTAGCCTCTTTAGCAAAAACAACTGGTAAAGCTTCATTATTACCTATTGCCATGAATAGCTGGCTGTCTGGTCTTCAGGATAATATTTCCCTTTCAAAAATCTCAATTCCCGGAACTCATGATTCAGGAGCACGTGTAGATACCCCTGTGGTATCAGGTACGGCTAAAACTCAAGACCTCAGCATTGCAGAACAACTTAATGCAGGAGTCCGTTTTCTGGATATACGTTGCAGGCATATTGACAATGCTTTCGCTATTCATCACGGAGCAATTTACCAAAATCTGAATTTTGATGATGTGCTTAATGCTTGCTATGCATTCCTTAACAGCCATCCATCAGAAACAATTATCATGTCTGTAAAGGAAGAATACGATGCTTCCAACACGACCAGAAGTTTTGAGCAGACCTTTGATTCTTATGTACAGAAAAATCCTTCTAAATGGGATCTTGGAGCAAATATTCCTACCTTAGGTTCTGTAAGAGGAAAAATCAAATTATTGAGAAGATTTTCTTCGGGAACAACCAAAGGAATCAATGCTTCTCCATGGGCAGATAATACGACGTTTGATATCAATAATTCCGGTGTACAATTGAAAGTTCAGGATTATTATAAGGTTACAAACAATGATGACAAGTGGAATGGAATTTCCAGCCTGCTTAATGAAGCTAAAAATGATACGAATGGCAAACTTTTCGTGAATTTTACCAGCGGTTATAAACCAGGAATCTTCGGGATCCCAAGTATTCCTACAGTATCCAACAATATTAATCCAAGGCTTAAAACATTCTTCCAGACGAATACTCAGGGTTCATATGGAGTAATGCCGATTGATTTTGTGAATGCAGAATTGTCTGAATTAATTGTGAAAACCAATTTCTAAATCATTATTTGTTAGATATACTCAAAGGCGGTCTCTATTTTGAGGCTGCCTTTTTTATTTTCTATCAGAATTCTACAGATTATTTTAAAAGAAAAAGACTGCCTCAAAAACGAAACAGTCTCTTTGTAAAAGTAAAAAAAGTATTAAAAATCAAAAGTTATTTCTGAATTCCGTAGGCTGCCATTATTTTGTTGAAAACCTCTGTATTTTCAAACAATCCTGTGAATTCTT
>Ga0070682_100000715_pt1 | contig 19894 bp, 20 predicted proteins | sample KBSC63LmetaG_FD_64668 | JGI IMG/M metagenome (GOLD analysis project Ga0070682, IMG submission 64668) | Corn rhizosphere microbial communities from Kellogg Biological Station, Michigan, USA - KBS C6-3L metaG | ecosystem: Host-associated > Plants > Roots > Rhizosphere | place: USA: Michigan...
GATCGTCGAGCTCGACGGCTGGGATGGCCACAGCTCCCGCTCGGCCTTCCAGGACGACCGCGCCCGCGACCGCGCGCTCAAGGTTGCCGGCTTCTCGGTGATCCACCTCACCTGGGCGCAGCTGGACAATGAACCGGAGGCGATTGCCTCTGATCTTCGTTCACTGCTGCTGGAGATAGAGAAATAGAAGAAGAAACAGAAAGACCCTGAACCCCAGACGCTCCCGACTACCAGGCCGCAGAAACCAACTCGGTCAATTCTTCACGCGAAGGCGGCCGGGGGACGCGCTCCAGCTCGGGCCGCTGGAGCATCGCTTCGATCGCCTCGCCCAGCTTCGTAGCCTCACCGCCGACGTCGCCGAGACGGGGAGGGCGGCCCAGTTCCTCGATGCGTTCGGGGAGGCCCAAAAGATCGGTGTCGATGGCCTCGGCCAACTGCGTGTAAGCGTCCGGCGCCTGCTCGGACAGGAACGCAACCGAGTGCGGGAGGATCGCGGCGTTGGTCTCCGCATGCGGCGTGTCGCAGAGGCGGACCAGCGTCTGGCAGACGAGGTGGTGCAGGCCCATCCCGGCGGAGTCGATCGCGTAGCCGCAAAGGAGGGAGCCGAGCGCGAGCGCTGCGCCGTCCCGTCCCTCCCGCTCTTCGTCCAGCGCCCGCGCGATCAGCTCCGCTCCGCGCAGCGCGGTCATCTCCGAGACCGGGTTCGAGAGCGGCAGGTAGAGCGTGTCGGCCCCGTGCGCGAGCGCGTTCATCGAGCTCGCCCGCAGCTGCGCCTCCGGCTGGCTCGTCATCGCCTCCGGATCGGCGATCACCAACGCCGGCCGGACCAACCCGCGCGCCCGTTCCTCCGCTCCCTCCGGCAACCGGTGGAACCCGGTCATCTCGGCACCTGACATCGTCGTCGGGATCGCGACCACCACCGCCCCAGAGATAGCCCCTATCGCCTTCGCTACGTCAATCACCCGGCCGCCGCCAAGCGTTACAAGTGGGCGCACTCGCACCCCCTCACATTGCAAAGGAGGGGGTGCGAGTGCGCCGACCAGCGCCGCGGCGGCGGCCGGGACTTGCCCCGACGTCACCTCATGCACCTCGCTCGCTGCGGCGACCAGCTCCTCCGCCCCCGCGAGCGCCCGCGCCGTACTCAGCAGCTCGAACTCGCCGACCCCTTGCTCGCGCAGAACCTCAACGGCCTCGCCGACCCCGCCGCGCCGGAAGACGACGGTGCGGCCGGCGTCGCGCCAGGTGAACTCGCCGCTCAACCTTGCGCTTGCACCCGCGGGTTCTCCACCGGGCGCAGGCGCGGTTCGACCTCCTCGCGCAGGTGCTCGAAGGCGGGCGGCAGCGAGAGCTTCTCGCCGAGGTGCTCGAGCGGCTCGTCGACGGTGAAGCCGGGGCCGATCGTCGCGATCTCGAACAGCACCCCGCTCGGCTCGCGGAAGTAGATCGAGCGGAAGTAGAAGCGGTCGATTTCGGGCGTCGGCTGGGCGCCGCCCGAGACCGCCTTCTCGCGCCAGTCCAGCAGCTCGTCGGGGGTCGAGGCCCAGGCGACGTGGTGAACGCTGCCGGCGCCCTGCAGCCCGCGCTCGCTCGGCGCCTCGTCGTAGACGTAGAGGCCGCCGCGGTTCTCGCCGCGCGTTTCCCAGCCGCCGTCGACCTGCTCGAACTCGAGCGCCTTCAACAGGCCCGCGCTCGCCCCGGGAGAGGCCGCGTAGGCGCGCACTGCGTGGAAGCCCTGCAGCGCCATCTCGGAGGGAATCTCGGGATGGTCGGCGATCAGCGGCGCGTCGGGCACCTCGACCACCACCAGCTCGTGGTCGAGCCCCTCGGGATCGGAGAAGACGAAGCCCTCGCCCTCGCGGCGGGACTCGGTGTCATTCGCCCGCAGCCGCTCCTCCCAGAAGTCGAACGCATCGGCCGAGGCGACCCGCCAAACGATCCGATGCACCATCCCCGCACCGGGCCGACCCTGGGCGGCGCCGGGGTACTCGAAGAAGGTCAGGTCGGAGCCCGGGTCGCCGTCCTCGTCGGCGAAAAAGAGGTGGTAGACGGTCGGGTTGTCCTGGTTGACGGTTTTCTTGACCAGCCTCAATCCCAGGACGCCGGCGTAGAAGTCGACGTTGCGCTGGGCGTTCTCGGTGATCGCGGTGATGTGGTGAATGCCCTCTAGCTTCATTGCTCACGTATAGCATCCGGGAATGAGCCGCGGACGACGACGTACTGTCAGGGCCCTGATCGTCATCGGTTCCCTGCTCGCTTTCCTCAGCGTCTTCGCGATCTGGATCGAGCGCCAGGCGCTCAACACCGACGACTGGGTCTCGACCAGCGGCAGGCTGATCCACAACCAGAAGATCCGCGAAGCGGTGGGCAACTACCTGGTCGACCAGCTCTACGAAAACGTCGACGTCAAGAAAGAACTGGAAGACATCCTTCCCGGCGAAGTCAGCGAACTCGCCGGCCCCGCGGCCGGCGGGCTGCGCCAGGTCGCCGGCGACGGGGCCGAAAAGGTGCTGGAAACGACGACCGCGCAGGAACTCTGGGAAGACGCGAACCGGGCCACGCACGAACAGCTGCTGGCGGTGCTGGAAAACAAGAAAGAAGCCGTCGAAACCGCAAACGGGGAAGTCACCCTCAACCTCGGCAGCCTCCTCACCAACCTCGCCCAGCAGGTCGGGATCGGCGAAAGCCTGGCGGAAAAGCTGCCGCCCGACGCGGGCCAGATCACGATCCTCAAGTCCGACCAGCTGAAGACCGCGCAGAACATTGCAATCGCGGTCAAGGGCTTGGCGCTGCTGCTCTCGATCCTCACCTTCGCCGCCTTCGGCGCGGCGATCTACCTCTCCCGCGACGGGCGCTGGGTCACCGTCCTCTACAGCGGCATCGGTCTGATCGCAGCAGGGTTCGTGGCGATCGTCTTCCGCCATATCGCCGGCGGCATCGTCGTCGACCAGTTGGTGAAGAACGACAGCGTCAAGCCGGCGGGAGAAGCCGCTTGGTCGATTGGCACCTCGCTGATGGTCAGCATCGCGATCACGGTGATCGTCGTCGGCGTCCTCTTCGCCGCCGCCGGCTGGCTCGCCTCGCCGACCGGCGCCGCCCGCACCACGCGCCGCTACATGGCACCGACCCTGCGCCTCCACTCCGCCTACGTCTACACCGGCCTGGTGATCCTCGTCGGCATCTACTTCCTCGCCGGCCCGACCCAGGGGCTGCGCACCTTCCTGACGACGCTGATCATCGCGGGCATGGCCGCCTTCGGCATCCACGAGCTGCGCAAGCAGACCGCCGAGGAATTCCCCGACGCGAGCTACGACGACGCCTTCGGCCGCACCCGCGACAAAGTCGTCAGCGCGGTCAAGGACGCGAACATCCCCGAGCGGGTGGGCGAGCAGGCCTCGAAGCTGCGACTGCCGGAGAGGCGGCCGCCCGGAAGCGACGCGACGGGGGGAGCGAGCGAGGCGCCCACCGCGACGATGCCGGTGAGCGAGGAGGACGCCCGCCTGCAGCGCCTGGAAAAGATCGCCGAGCTGCGCGACAAGGGCATCCTCACCGAAGAGGAGTTTGCCACCGAGAAGGCCCGACTACTGAGAGGTGACTGAATCCATGACCACGGTTGAGAGAGAGCGGCTTCGGCAGGCCCTCGCCCCGCAGGGGCAGGAGCCAGGCTGGTACCCCGATCCGCTCGGGAGCACCGCCGAACGCCTTTGGGACGGCGAGTGGATGGAGCTGATCCGCACTCCCCGGCTGCGACTGGCGACCAACGGCCTGGTGCAGGAGGAAGCGCAACCGAGCTTTCGCCTTCCCGGCTGGTCGCGGATTCCCTCGCTCCAGATGCCGACCCTCTCGAAGGACGCGAGGGAGCAGCGGGCGCGCGAACGCGAGCAGCTCAAGCAGCGGCTCTGGGTCGAGGCGCAGCGCGAAGCCTTCTTCCAGACTCCCGCGGGCCGCGCCCGGCTGGCCTTCGAGCGGGGGCAGGACCTGTTCCAGTACGAACTCGAGCTGGACCGCGTCGAACCGACTCTGATTCCCGGGCACGTCGGCGCTGCGGGCCGGATGACGGAAGACCCCGTCGACATCCTCAACTCGGTCGTCGTCGAGGGATGGAAGCTGGTCGACGGGAAATTCTTCTATGCCGAGGGCCGGGGCGTTTTCGGCCTCTACCTGTTCCGGCGGTCGAAGAAGCGCCGCCAGCGGATGAACGACCCCTGGCAGCAGTAGCCAGCCCCAAAGCAACCGGGGGCCGCCGCAACGACCCCCGGGAACCCTTTGATCGTCGGGGATCAGCGTTTGGCGTAATCGCCGATCTCGCCGAAGTCGACCATCACACAGGCCTCCGAACCGGTTACCTCCGCGTCGTGACCGGGTGGGATCGCGACGACATCGCCGGCGTTGATCTCGATCTCTTGGCCGTCGTCCATGTGGATGCGCATTCCGCCGGAGAGCACGTAGCCGAAGTGGGCCACCTGGCACGAGTCGGTGCCGGCGATAGGTTTTACGTTCTCAGACCACTTCCAGCCTGGCTCGAAGGTGCCGTAACCAACGGGGTGACCCGCCAGCTTCACCACCTTCGCCTGGCCCTTGCCTTCAAACTGACGGGTTTCGTCAGGCGAGTCGAACGACTTGACTTCCGCGGCCATCAGGGCTCCTTTCCTCGTGACCCTGCCTGCCTCGACACTACATCCGGCGCTGCGGGTTGTCGATCAAAAGGTGGGACGGACGCCGGGCAAGCCCCCGTCCCACCTCTCGCTTTACCGACCCAGCTGGATGCGCACCCGCCCCCCGGGCGGCAGGATCTTGCCGGGCTTCGGCTGCTGCTTGAGGACCTTGCCGACCTGTTTGGCCGTCGACGCTTCGACTTTTTTCACGTGGCCGAGCTTGCAGCCGCGGCGCTTGACCAGCTTTTTCGCCAGTTTCAGCGTGCGGTTCTTCAGCTTCGGCACCACACAGGCGGTGTACACGTAATCGTCGAAACGGGTGTTGGGGCTCGTCCCGGCGAACGTCGTCACCGAGACGTCGACTTTGCCCGGCTTCGCGCTACGCGGAACCGTGGTGGTGATTTCGGTGTCGGAGTCGAGGGTGAATCCGGCCGGCGTGCTGCCGAATTTGACTTCGCTCGCCTGGTTGAAGTTGGTCCCGGTGATCGTCACCACGGTGCCACCGGCGATCGAGCCGAAGGGCGGCGCGATCGCCGCGATTTCCGGCTCCGGCTGGATTTCGGCGGCGAGCTCGATCTCTTTGCCGCTGACCGGTTCGCCGGCCGGGACGACCGAGCCTTCGAACGGGGTGGGAAAGATCGATGCGTAGCCGGCGCCGGAGACGTCGGCGACGCCGATCAGGTCTTCACCGCTGGTCGGGTCGATCCCGATCAGGTCCCCGGCCTTGACCTTGAGGTTGGTGTTGAAGGTCTGCAGGCCTTCGTTCGTCGGGGATGCCCCTTGGCTGGTGCCCGCCGCTTCGTAGCCGCCTTTGCCGTTGGGGTGAAGCACCCGCAGGTAGAACGGCCCGCCTTTCGCACCCTGGATGCGCCAGCGCACGATCGCGCCGTTCACCGGCGAGGCGAGCGTCGCCCCCGGCTCGGGCAGAGCCGTGTTGAAGAGGGTCTGCACCCGTTCGAATTTGGTCGGAGTCGGTTCTTTCGGCAGGACGCTGCCGATGCTGATCACGGACGCCTGCGCCGCGCTCGCGAAAAGCGCACAGACCGCGGCCACGACCGCCATCACCATTGCCAGCCGTCCCACTGACCTCCGCTCCGAAAAGTCACTTCCCTGCCGTTTCCGCATCCTCTTTCCCTTTCTGTCAGGTTCCCTTGCCATCAGCGCCAAGCGCCGATGCTCGGCTAAACGGCGAGTAAAGAGAAAGTTGCGGCGAATGAAGAAGAAGATGGTGACCAAACTCTCACCGTTCGAAGAAAAGCCCGCCGCCGGGATCGAACCGGCAACCTCCTCATTACAAATGAGGTGCTCTCCCAGGTTGAGCTAGGCGGGCGTGGTGGCGATGATGTCCTTAATGGACGTGACGTTCAGATTCTTAGAGGCTGACGAGGGTACCGTGCTGACGCGGGCGATCGAGGCCGCTTATGGTCAAAGTTATGACCTGCGGTGGGTGTACGACCCAGACGAGGTCGGACGCCGGATCGCCACTGGCACCTATGTCTCTTGCATCGCCGAAAGCGCTGCAGGGGAGCTGCTTTGCCACATGGGTATGAGCTTAGCGGCTGCGGGCGATACGGTCGCCCATTCCGGCCAAGCGGTGACGTTGCCTGCAGCCCGCGGGCAGCACCTTTTCACCCGCACCAAGTGCTGGCTGATGGACTGGGCGCGGGAGCGTGGATTGGCCGGCATGTACAGCGAGGCAACCGCCGCCCACCCCTACAGCCAGAAGGCGAACATCGAGCTCGGCGCGCACGAGACCGGCTTCCTGCTCGGCTGGATTCCGGCGACGGTCAGCAACGACGCCGCGGAGGGCCGCCGCGGCCGCCAGTCGGCGGCGCTCTTCTACACGAAGCTGAACGACGGCCACGAACGCCCGGTCTACGCACCGGAGCTACACCGCGAGATCGTCGCCCAGACGATCGAGCTCTGCGAGCTGCGTGGGGAGCTGGCCGACCCGCCGCCGCAGTGCGAGCTGGAGGAGCGCTCAGAGCTCCACTGCGAGATCGACCGCGGCCACAACCTGGCGCTGATCACGGTCCACACTCCCGGCGCCGACCTCGAGCAGGCGATCGGGGCCGAGCGCCACCACCTCTTCCACCACGAGAACCTCGACGCCGTCTACATCGACCTGCCGCTGGAGCGACCGGCGACCGCCCTCGTCGCCGACCACCTCGAGCGCCTCGGCGTCTCCTACTCGGGGATCTTCCCCAACCACCGCACCGACGGCGACGTCCTCCGCATGCAGTCGCTGCACCGGGTCCGAGTCAAGGCCGACGACGTTGCCGTCGCTTCGGACCACGGGCGCGAGCTGCTCGAGTACGTCCTCTCTGACCTGCCGCAGGCGGCGCGACCGGCCTAGAGCGGGACCTCGCGAGACGCCAGGTGGGTGCCGACCTTGCGCTTGACCCGCTGCAGGGCGTTGTCCACGGTCTTGGTATCGCACTCCAGGCGCTCGGCGATCATCTCGTAGGAGTGGCCGTCGAGGTAGAGCGAGAGGACCCGGCTCTCGAGGTCCGAGAGCACGCCGGAGACGCCCGAGAGGCAGGAGACGAGACTCTCCAGCTCTTCGGTCGCGATCACCTGGTTGACCGGGTCGTGGACGCTCGGACCGGGCAGGATCTCGTCCAGCGTCGTTTCCGAGTCGCCCGCCGCGGCCGGGGTCTGGCTGAAGGAGACGTACTGGTTGAGGGGGGTGTGCTTGTTGCGGGTCGCGGTCTTGACCGCGGTGATGATCTGGCGGGTGATGCAGAGCTCGGCGAAGTTGCGGAAGCTCGACTCGCGGTCGGTGCGGTAATCGCGGATCGCCTTGTAGAGGCCGAGCAGCCCCTCCTGGATCAGGTCGTCGGACTCTCCCCCGAGGAGGAAGTAGGACGAGGCCTTGAGGCGGACGAAGCCGCGGTAGCGGCGGACGATCGTGTCGTAGGCATCTGGTCGTCCCTCCTTGGCGAGGGCGACGAGGTAATGATCATCAAGCTCAGCTTGAGGGTTAGTGCTGATCCGAGCACGAGCAGCGCTCGGCACTGGCAATTCCTGCGTAGGCGTAGATAGAGCCACAGATCCTTCTCCTTGACTGAAGGGTCGTGGCGCCGCTTACCTCCCCTGGCAGGCGCCTTCTACAAGTGAGCCTCAACTTGAGGTTCACCCTTATGTTGCGGCGCATTCTTACCGCCCTGCGGTGTTCTGTCAACCCCCAATTTGCGCAAATGCAACCGCCGTTGCATTTGCAGGAGTTGCCGAAGGCGCTTTAGGTGCGCTGGCGGAGGGCCTCGAAGAGCAGGGCGGTTGCTGCTGCCGAGACGTTCAGAGACTCCACTTTGCCCAGCTGAGGGAGCGCCACCAGGCCGTCGCAGCTGGAGGCGACGCGGGGGCGGAGGCCTTTGCCCTCGCCGCCGAGGACGATCACGGTGGAGCCGGTCAGGTCGACGGACCAGGGAGGCTGGTCGGCGTCGGCGTCGGCGCCCCAGATCCAGAACCCGGCCTCCTTCGCTTCGGCCAGCCAGTCGGCGAGGTTGCGGACGTGGGCGACTTCGATGTGCTCGACAGCGCCCGCCGATGCCTTGCAGGTGGCGGGCGTGATCGCCGCCGAGCGCCGCTCGGGGATCACGACCCCGGCGGCACCGGCGAACTCGGCCGAGCGGCAGACGGCGCCGAGGTTGCGCGGATCCTGCACCTGGTCGAGCGCGACCAGCAGCGCCCCCTCGCGCAGCATTCCCCCCGCGTCGCCGTAGGGATACGGATCGACCTCCGCCACCACCCCCTGATGGTCCGGCGACCCACAAAGCCGCTCCAGTTCCTCCGCCGAAGTCTCCGGCGCCCGCCAGACCCGCTGAACCCGCCGCCTCCCCCGCTCCGCCTCGGCAACAGGCCGCCGCCCATAGATGATCTGGCTTGCCATCAGGCCTTGGGGACCAACTGCGGACCGTCAGCCGAATCCCGCACCGTCCACCCCAGCTCAGCCAGCCGATCCCGCAGCTCGTCAGCACGAGCAAAGTCCTTAGCCCCCCGCGCCTCCTCCCGTTCCTGCATCAGCTGTGCCGCCTCGCCGTCGGCCTCGACACCCTCATCTGGCTGAGTAAGGGTGCCGAGGCCGACTACGTCGAGCATCTCCGCAAGCGCCCCAGCTGCCTCCCCCCCATCCACCTCACCCCGATTGGCTTCCCCGACCAGCTCGAACACCTCGGCAAGAGCTCGAGGCGTATTGAAGTCATCGGCCAACGCATCGCGAAACGCTGCGAGTCGAGGAACCGCCCCCGCACGGGAGCCGGGGGAGGGGTCCCCAGACGCTCCCCCGCTGTTGTCTGGGGACCCCTCCCCCGGCTCCCCCGGCGGGTTGTCCCTGAAGAAGTTCCTGAGCCGCTCGACCCTGGCAACGGATTCCTCCATCTGCTCCTCACCAAAGGCCAATGGCTGGCGATAGTGACCGGAGATCAGATAGGCCACGACCGCCTCGCGCCCATAACGATCGAGCGCCTCCGACAGCTGAAAGATGTTCCCCTCCGACTTCGACATCTTCTCCGCGTCCGTCTCGATCATCCCGTTGTGCATCCAGACCCGGGCGAAGGGGCGGCCGGCTGCCTCGGACTGGGCGATCTCGTTCTCGTGGTGGGGGAAGACGAGGTCGGAGCCGCCGCCGTGGATGGCGAAGGTCGCGCCCAGCTCCTGCTCGGCCATCACCGAGCACTCGATGTGCCAGGCGGGGCGGCCAGGGCCCCAGGGGGAGTCCCACTTGGTGTCCTCGTCGGGCTTGTGCGCCTTCCAGAGGGCGAAGTCGAGCCGGTCCTCCTTCAGGGAGGCCGAGCCGGCGTCCTCGCCCTGGTCCATGTCCTCGGGCCGGCGGTTGGAGAGCTTGCCGTAGGGGCCGAAGCTGCGGACGCGGAAGTAGACGTCGCCGCCGGACTCATACGCGTGGCCGGAGTCGACGAGCTCCGCGATCAGCGAGACGATTCCCGCCACCGTCTCGCTTGCCAGCGGCTCGGAATCCGGTCGGCCCAGCCCGAGCCGGTCGGTGTCCTCGAAGTAGGCGCGGGTCATCGCCGCCGCGAACTCGTCCGAGGGCTTTCCCGCGTCCCGCGCCGCGACGTAGATCTTGTCGTTGATGTCGGTGACGTTGACGACCAGCTTCGGCCGGTAGCCCTCCGAGCGCAGGAAGCGGGCGAAGAGGGAGAAGACGACGAACGGCCGCGCGTTGCCGATGTGGATGCGGCTGTAGACCGTCGGCCCGCACGCATAGATCCCGACCTCCTCCGAGTCGAGGCTGCGCAGCTCTCCCGTCAGGGTGTCTCTGATCCTCACCTCCCGCATTGCGCAGGCGAGGTTAGATCAAAAAGTGCGGTAACCGGCCGTCGACGCTTTGGACTCGCCCCGCAGCCAGGTGGGCGCGGTCTCCTCGGCGGCGGCTTCGGCCTCGCGACGCGCTTTGCTGACGCTGGCCTTGATCTCGTCCTCGGTCGCCTCCCGCACCCGCTCCTCGCGCTTCTGCGCCTGCACGCGGATCCGGTCAGACTCGACTCGAAGCTGGTCCTCGGCGCGCTTGCGGGCGGCCTCCTCAGCCTCGCGCTCGACTTTCTCGAGCAGGCGGCGGACGCTCTCCTCGGCTTCGCGCCGCACGTCCTCGGTCCCCTCCATCACCCGCCGCTCGATCTCGGTCTCCAGCCGCACCGCAGCCTCGTGGGACTCCTCGGCCTTGGCTTCGGCGTCGGCGGCGCGCTGCTCGGCAGCGGCGATCCGGCGGTCGGCCTCGGTCTGGATCTGCTTGCGCGCGTCCTCGAGCTGAGCCTCGAATTCCTCTTTGGTGGCCTGCTGGGCTGCGGTGGTCGCGCTCTCGGCCTCGGTCTTCGCCTCCGACGCCGCTTGCTCGGCCTCGGCGCGCACCCGGTTCGCTTTAGCGACGATCTCTTCGCGTTCGGACTGCGCCCGCTTCTGCAACTCCTCGAAAGACTTCTCGGCCCGGTCCCGCGCTGCCTCCGCGGTGGCGGCACGCGCGTCGGCCTCGCTGCGCGCCTCGTGCTCGGCGGCGATCCGCTCGCGCGCCTCGGCGGAGACCTTGCGCAGGGTCAACATCGCCCGCTCCTTCATCTGGTCCTTGACCGCGTCGGCCCGCTTTTCGGCCTCGGCGACGCGGCCCTCGCTGACCCGCACCCACTCGAGCGCCTGGTCGGCGACGCCGCGCATCGCCCGCGTCGCCTCACCAACCTGCTGCAGCTGCCTAGCCGGCTCGCTCATCCCCAGCAACCTACTATCGAGGCCGGAGGGGACTACGGCTGAGAGACAGCTTTAAGACCGCAATTTCCGATCCTCGCGGGCGTGCAGGTCGCGCTTGAGGACCTTGCCGGTGGCGTTGCGCGGCAGCTCGTCGAGGAACTCGACCTCGCGCGGGGCCTTGTAGCCGGCGAGGTTGGCCTTCACGTGGGCGGTCAGCTCCGTTTCGGAGACCTCGAGGCCGGACCGGGTGACGACGAACGCCTTCAGTCGCTGGCCGAACTCGGCGTCCTCGACCCCGATCACCGCCACCTCCTCGACCGCCTCGTGGTCGGCGAGCAGGTCCTCGACCTCGCGCGGGAAGACGTTCTCGCCGCCGGAGACGATCATCTCGTCGTCGCGGCCGTCGATGAAGAGGCGCCCGGCCTCGTCGATGTGACCGACGTCGCCGCTCGAGTAGAGGCCGTCGATGATCTCCTTGCCGCCGCCGCCGGTGTAGCCCTCGAAGGCCATTTCGTTGCCGACGAAGATGCGGCCGACCTCGCCCTGCGGCACCTCCACCCCATTCTCGTCGTAGAGGCGGATCTGGGTCCCGCGCGGCGGTTTGCCGGCGGTGCCGGGCGCCGCGCGCAGGTCCTCGGGGGTGGCGACGGTCGCGTAGGCGACCTCGGTCGAGCCGTAGAGGTTGTAGACGTTGTCGCCGAAGCGGTCCATCCACTCGATCGCCAGCTCGCCCGGCAGCGCCGAGCCCGAGAGCGAGGTGATCTTCAGCGTCGGCAGGCTGTAGCGGTCGAGAACCTCCTCGGGCAGGGTGAGGATGCGCTGGACCATCACCGGCACCGCCGCCAGCACGTCGGCGCGGCTCTGTTCGGCCGCCCTCAGCGTCTCCTCCGGGTCGAACTTGCGCCGCAGCACCATCGTCGAGGCCGTCGGCAGGCTCATCACGAAGTGGAAGAAGCCCCAGGAGTGGAAGAGCGGCGCCGCGATCATCATCGTCATCCGGCTGCGGAAGGGGATCCTGTCGATCAGCGAGGCCAGCGCCAGCAGCCCGTCGGGGCTGGAGCGCTGCGCCCCCTTCGGGGTGCCGGTGGTGCCGGAAGTGAGGATCACGAATTTCGGCTTGTCGGGGGGCGGCTTGTGGTCGGACTCGTCGCCGCCCTCGATCAGGCTCTCCAGCGTCGGCACCGAGACCTCGCCGTCGCACCAGCCGACGATCCGCTGCACCGAGGGGTCGACGCCGCTGAGCAGGTCGGTGAACTCCTCGTCGTAGACGAGCGCCTTCGGCCCCTCGCGCTTGGTCACCTCGGCCAGCTGCGGGCCGGCGAACATCGTGTTCAGGTAGAGCGCGCTGGCGCCGAGCTTGGCTGCGGCGAGGGTCGCCTCGACGAAGCCACGGTGGTTGCGGCACATGATCCCGACCCCGTCGCCGTGGCCGATCCCCATCTTCGCCAGCGAGTGGGCGAGCGCGTTGGTGCGGCGGTGCAGGCGCTCCCAGCTGAGGACCCCGCGCTCGTCGACGATCGCCAGCTCATGCGGGTGGTGGATCGCCGCGGTCGTGACACCGAGGGCCGGAGAGGCGCCCCAGCGGAGGAAGGCGCCGCCGATCTTCAGCGCCTTGTCCGGGCGCATCGGCTCGAGGATGCCGGCTTCGCGCAGCACCTTGACCTCGAAGATCGAGTCGGAGATCGAGCCGCGCAGGCTTGCCGGACTGAGCGAAGGCGCCATACCCAGCGGAAGATTATTCGGATTCGACGCTTGCCACCGCGATGCAGGCGATTCCCTCGCCGCGGCCGATGAAACCCATGCCCTCGTTGCTGGTCGCCTTGACGCTGACCCGCCCAGAAGTGGCCTCGGCGAGTGTCCGCTCCATCTCCGCCTTGTAGGGGCCGAGGCGGGGCTGCTCGCAGATCAGGGTGGCGTCGATGTTGACGATCGGGCCGGCGATCGTGCCGACCACGGTGCGGAGGAGATCGATCGAGTCGGCGTCCTCGAAGGCCGGGTCGTTGTCGGGGAACATCTCGCCGATGTCGCCGCCGCCGGTGGCACCGAGCAGGGCGTCGATCACCGCGTGGGTGAGGACGTCGGCGTCGGAGTGGCCCTCGAGGCCCTGGTCGTGCTCGATCTCGACCCCACCGAGGACGAGGCGGCGGCCGGGGGCGAAGCGGTGGCTGTCGTAGCCGAGGCCGACCATGATCAGCGGACGCGGGCGCCGAGCGGAGCGAGGCTCCGCTGGCGCTGCTCGAAGACGCATATCTCGCTTATCCCCAGTTCGTCGAGGAACCCAACTGCGCGCTCGTATTCGAAGCCGACCTGCTCGGGCAGGTGGGCATCGGAGGAGAGAGCGAAGCAGGCGCCGGCCTCGACGCACATCTCGGCGAACTGGCGCGAGGGGTAGAGCTCGCCGACCGGCTTGCGGAGGCCGGCGGTCGAGACCTCGACGGCGATCCCGCTCTCGGCGATCGCCTCCACCGCCGGCTCGTAGAAGGCGCGCAGGTCGCGGTCGGGGAGCGGCCTTGCCCGGCCCCAGACCTTGACCAGGTCGGGGTGGGCAAGGACGTCGAAGAGGCCGGAGCGGGCAGCAGCGGCGATCTGCTCGAAGTAGCGGCGCCAGATCTCGTCGGCGTCGCCATCGCCCTCCCAGACGTCGAAGCCCTCGTGGTCGACGGCGGCGTCGCCCTCGCCGATGAAGTGGACCGAGCCGACGACGTAGTCGAAGTCGCGGGCGTCCAGCAGCGCGGCGATCCGGTCTTCGGCGCCGGGGATGAAGTCGCACTCGACGCCGAGCCGCAGCGGCGTGGCGCGAACGAACTCGCAGTAAGCGTCGAGGTCGTCGACCGCGTTTTCGACCCAGAGCGGGTGCTGCCAGAGGTCGAGCGCCGCCCGGAAGCGATAGACGTGCTCGGAGACGCCGAGCTCCTCGATCCCGGCCGCCCTGGCGGCGTCCAGGTAGCGCTCGACGTTCTCGGCCGTGAAGTAGCGCTCGAATGTCGTCCCACCCTCGTCGGGACGGAGGTGCAGGTGGTAGTCGGTCAGCATGGGGCGAGCATAGACTTCGCGCCGAATGAGCCGTCAGCTCCTGCTCCTCCTGCTTGGCCTCGTCGGTGGCACCGCGATCGCCCTGCTCCTCGGGGCGAAAAACCTCGGCACCGCCCTGGGCGTCGGTCAGCTCTGCTTCGCGGCGACGCTCGTCTACGTGCTGATGCGGGACTGAAGCAGCAACTCGGCCGCCTGCAGGTCGAGCGGCGTCGTCACCTTCAGGTTCTGCTCGGCGACCGGGTGGATGAGGACGGTGCCGCCGACCGCCTCGACCAGCATCGCCTCATCGGTGGCGTCCTCGGGCCGTTCGGCGGCCGCGAGCGCCTCGCGGAGCCGGTCCGTCCGGAAGAGCTGAGGCGTCTGCGCCCGCCACAACCGACTCCGATCCTCGGTCGCTTCGATCACGAGCCAATGATTGACCCCCTCTGAAGGGGTCAATCGCAGGTTCGCGTCGCTGATCGCCCGCTTGATCGTGTCGTTGACGGGGGCGGCGGCGATCACGCCGGCCGCGTCCTCGTTCGCGTCGAGGTCGGCGACCAGGGCTTCGACCAGCTCCGGCGTCAGCAGCGGCCGCGCCGCGTCGTGGACGGCGACGTAGCCGGTCCCCACCGCCGCGAGGGCGTTGGCGACCGACTGCGCTCGCGTCTCCCCGCCGGAGACGACGCCGAGGTCATGCCCGCCGAGGTCGCCGATGTGGCCGGGCGGCGCCGCGACGACGATCGAGTGGACGCTCTCACAGGCCCGGAAGGCGTCGATCGACCACTCGATCATCGGCCGCCCGGCGACGGGGACGAAGGCCTTCGGGCCGCCGGCTCCGAGTCGCTCTCCGGAGCCGGCGGCCGCGATGACCGCGGTTACGACTGGACTTCTAGGCGGTCGCAGTTGCGGTGAACCGCTCCTCGAGGAGGCCGTCGAGATATTCCTCCGCGCCCTCCTCGTCCTTGTCGAGCGCGTACATGAACTCCGAGGCGAGGATCTTCTTCGCCCGGGTGTACATCTGCTTCTCGCCCGTGGACAGGCCCTTTTCCATCTCGCGGATCGCGAGGTTGCGGACGACCTCGGCCAGCTCGAAGACGTCGCCGGTCTTGATCTTCTCGCGGTTGTACTTGAAGCGCCGGTTCCAGTTCTTCGGCATCTCCGACACGTCGTCGGTGAGGACGTTTGTGACCTTCTTGATTTCTTCCTCGTCGATAACCCGCCGCAAGCCCGCCTTGCCGGCGTTTTCGCAGGGAACCATCACCGTGAGTTCGTTGTGGAGGATTTTGATCGTGAGGTACTCACGCTTCTCCCCCATCAGCTCGCGGGTCTCTTTGGCCATCACCAGTCCCGCGCCGTGATGCGGGTAGACGACCTTGTCGCCTTCCTCGAAGTCGCAGACGTATTCGACGTCCTCCTCGAAGACTGCCTCCACAGTGGCCTCGTCTAGCTCGGAAATCGCTGACTCCTTTCGTTTTGCGACGGCCCAGTGCCGTCAGCTCTGCAAGTACCGGTCAACCAGATCGACCTCCTGGAGCCGCCGCAGGCCCTCGCGGATGTCTTTGGCGCGCTGCGCCCCGACTCCGTCGACGGCGGCGAGCTCTTCGTCGGAGGCCTCGATGACCTCCTCCAGCCCGCCCAGCTCCTGGGTGATCTTTTGGACGACAAGCTTGGGAATGCGCGGGACCCGACCCAAGATCCGGTATCCGCGCGGTGCAACTGGAAAGTCCAGGGTGTTGACCTTGCGGTCGTAGCCGAGCAGCTCGGCGAGGCGACCGAAGTCGAGCACGTCCTGGTGGGGCATCCGACCCAGCGCCTGCAGCACCGCGGTCAGGTTCCCCTCGGAATCTTCGACGCTGTAATCGCGGATCAGCGCGGTCTTGTCAGCGGCGACGCCGACCATCGTCTCCTCCAGCTGCATCTCGATCAGCCGGCCCTCGGTGCCGAGCTCGACGATGTAGCGCTCGACCTCGACCGCCATTCGCGTCACCAGCTCGGCCCGCTGCAGGACCGAGAGCGCGTCGTGGAGGACGGCGCGGCCGTCGAACTCGAGCTGCGTCAGCCGCGCCGAGACCTGGTCGAGGCGCTGGCGGTACTTCTCGAGCGTGGCGAGGCCCTGGTTGGCCTTAGCCAGCACGGCCGGGATGTCCTGGAGGATGTACTTGGTTCCCTCGACGTAGAGGGAGACGACGTCGCGCCGCTGCGAGATCGCGACCACCAGGGCCGTGGTCTGTTTGGAGACGCGCTCGGCGGTGCGGTGGCGGGTGCCGGTCTCCGAGCTGAGGATCGTCGGGTCCGGCATCAGCTGGACGTTGGCCCAGGCGATCTTCGTCGCCTCGCCGTTGAGGACGATGGCGCCGTCCATCTTCGCCACCTGGTAGAGCATCGCCGGCGTGTAATCGACGTCGAGCTTGATGCCACCCGAGAGCAGGTGGGAGATGTCGTCGAGGTCGCCGACCACGAGCAGACCGCCGGTCCGCGAGTGGACGATGTTGTCTATTCCCTCTCGCAGCGCGCCCCCTGGGGCGACCACGTCAAGGGCTCTTAGTAGGCGGGGATCTTGGCGTTCTGAAAGCTCTTGAAGCTCATCCCCGGACAACGAAGGCATCGCTTAAGAGGATGGCAGAAACGGCTCTGGAATGCGGTCTGCCCCATTCCGAGTGGACAGGTCGGAATAGCGTTTGTCAAGCGAGCTTAAAGGTGGAACCGCTTGTGGTGCATGTGGTGGTGCGGCTCGCCCTCCAGCGGCCCCTCCGGGTCGCGGACGAAGGCCCAGGTGAGGGCGGTGCCGACGGCGCAGAGGACGATGACGACCCAGGTCGAGCCGGCGACGGCGGAGGCGAAGGAGTGGCCGTCGCCGAGCAGGGCGTGGAAGGCGGCGCCGGTGGCGGCGAGGGCGACGGCGCCGGCGAGGACGCGGTCCATCGCCAGGACGCCGGAGGCGATGCCGACCTTGTCGCCGGGCATCGCCGCCATCGCCGCGGTCGACATCGGTGCGTAGACGAGACCGAGGGCGATCCCGAAGAGGAGGTAGCCGGCGAGCAGCAAGCCGTAGGGGCTGTCGGTCTCGATCCGGGTGAGGACGAGGAGGCCGACGAGGCCGCAGAACATGCCCGCGGTCATCAGCCGCCGGGCGCCGAAGCGGGCGATCAGGCGGCCCGAGTAGGGCGAGATGAAGATCATCGGCACCGTCACCGGCAGGATCATCAGGCCGCTGAGGATCGGCGACTGGCCGCGCACGTCCTGCAGGTACTGGGGCTGGAAGAACATCACCGCCCAGTAGGAGCCGACGAGGGCGAAGGCGGCGGCGCTGGCGCCGAAGTAGGGGCCGTTGCGGAAGAGGTCGAATTCGACGATCGGCGCGCGGGCTAGGTGCTCGATCGCCCAGAAGGCAAGCAGGGCGACGACGCCGACGAGCGCCAGGGCAGCGGTCGCCCCCGCGCCCCAGGCGCGCGACTGGACCAGCGCCAGGACGACCGCGGTGAGGCCGACGCTGAGGAAGGCGAGGCCCGGCCAGTCGATGCGGTCGCCGGCGCCGGGGTCGGTCGACTCCGGCGCCGCCGCGATCGTGATCGCGATCCCCAGCGCCGAGATCGGCAGGTTCATCCAGAAGATCACCCGCCAGTCGATTTCGATCAGCAGGCCGCCGGCGAGCGGCCCGATCGCCAAGGCGACCGCCGAGACCGCCGCCCAGATGCCGAGCGCCCGCGGCTGTTCCTCAGAGGGGAAGACGTTGCAGACCAGCGCCAGCGAGAGCGAGAGCATCGGTGCCGCCCCCGCCCCCTGCAGGACGCGGCCGAGGATCAGCATGTCCTGGTCGGTCGCGGCACCGGAGGCGACCGAGCCGACGGCGAACAGCACCATCCCGGCGAGGAAGACCCGCTTGCGCCCGAACATGTCCCCCAGCCGCCCCGCGGTCACCACCAGCACCGCGATCGTCAGCAGGTAGCCGTTCATCACCCACTGCAGCCCCTCCGAGCTCGCATCCACGTCATGCCGAATCGCCGGCAGCGCCAGCGCCACCACGGTCGAGTCGAGCATCAGCAGGAACAACCCCGCACAAGCCCCCGCCAACGTCCACCACTTCCGGTTCCCGTCGCTGATCCCCATTCGCGGCGACGCTATCTATGAAGGCGGCGGAGGGGTGGGTGTCCCTCTCGCTTCCTGGGTTCCTCGCCTCTAAGTTGGCCGTCTCTCGCTGAGTGATCTGTGCGAGGAACAGGACGCCGGGCGCGAGAGGGACACCCACCCCTCCTCCACAGTTCCGTGGTTCCTTTCGGACGAAATAGGTCCGCAAGGAACCACGGAACTACCGGTACGGCTCGTGGAGGGGTCCGGTCACCCTTTCCGCGGCTTGTACTTTTTCGGCGCCCACGCTCGCGGCAGAGCGCTGCGGCCCACCGAAAGAAGTTGAGCGGGAAGGGTGACCGGACCCCCACCCCGGCCTGAGACGGAAGCCGTCAGTGAGTCGCGACGAGGTCGCGGTTGGGGTCGATGCCCCAGCGGGTGCCGACGGCGGCCAGGTCGTCGGTGAGGGGCCAGCGGTCGGGGCGCTCTTCGCCTTCGTGCTCGGGGCTGGCGCCCTTGAGGGCCATGCAGCCGGTGTTGTCGCCGATCGCGCGGATCTCGGCGACGTCGTCCTCGCTGAGGCGCTGGTCGGCGGGCAGGTGCGCGAGTTCGACTCGCTTGGCCTCGATCGGGCAGGCGTCGGCACCGATCTCCTGGATCAGGGTCGGCGCGACGGACTCGACGGCGGGGTGGGCGAGGTTCCACTTGCAGGCGAGCTGGATCGGGGTCAGCTTCGCCCGTTCTGCGATCGGCAGCAGCCGGTCGAGCTTCGCAAGGCCGGCCTCGATCCAGCCTTCGGGCCGGAAGGCGCGGTGGTCGTGCTTGGCCAACTGGGTGTCGGGGCTAAGGTCGCCCCAGAAGAGGCCGCCGTAGTCGACCACCCGGGTCAGCACCTTGACGTCGTGCCGGTCCGCCGCCTCGAGGCAGAGCTCGCCCGGCCAGGGCTCGAGCGGGTTGAGGATGATCATCGCCCAGTCGATCTGCTCGCCGAAGCGCTCGAGGCAGGAGATCAGGTCGAGGGTGAAGCCGTTGGCCGGGCCCGGCGCGACGCCGATCCGGCTCACCAGACCCTCATCGCGCAGCGCCGCCATCGCGTCCCAGACCACCTCGCTGGAGTAGCCGATGCGGTCGGGGTTGTGGAGCAGCAGCAGGTCGAACGAGTAGGCGCCGATCCGGCCGAGGCTCTCCTCGGTCGCCATCCGCAGGTAATCCGCGTACTTGTCGGGCCCGCGTAACTGCGGATCGGTGAAGCGCGGGAACCCTTTCGGGCCATCGCGCTCGCCCTCGTAGAAGTCGTGCCCGACCGCGCCGATCAGGCAGTAGTCGTCGCGCGCCACACCCTCCAGCGCCCGCCCCAGCACCCGGTCGGCCTCCCCCTGCCCGTAGGCGTCGGCGGTCAGGACCGTGTCGATCCCGTCGCCGGGGCGCAGCAGCGCCGTCAGGCGGTCTTCGGTGATCGCCTCCCCGAAGTGGAGGAAACGCCCTCCGCTCCAGGTGCCGATCGCGGCCCGACCCGGCTCCTTCACACCGCGCTCCGCTTAGGACGCGTCGCCAGGGTCGTCGGGGCCGACTACATCGGCGTCGCCGGCCTCGCCGTCGTCCTTCTTCGCTCCGACGCCGACCTTCTCGCGCTTCGGCTCCTCCACCGCTTTCGCTTTCGGCTTCTTCGGAGCGATGATCTTCAGGCTGAGCGGCTTGTCCTCCTCGTCGCCAGCGGCGTCGCGGTCGACCATCACCGTCGAGCCGGGGGTCATTTCGCCCTGGCGCAGGACTTCGTCGGCCAGCGGGTCCTCGATGTAGCGCTGAATCGCCCGGCGCAGCGGGCGGGCGCCCATCGACGGGTCCCAGCCTTTGTCGACCAGCAGGTTCTTGGCGTCGTCGGTCAGCTCCAGCTGCAGTTCGTGCTCGGCGACCTGGACGCGGACGCGGTTGATCATCAGGTCGATGATCTCCTTGACCTCCTCCTT
>Ga0070682_100000718_pt1 | contig 19841 bp, 15 predicted proteins | sample KBSC63LmetaG_FD_64668 | JGI IMG/M metagenome (GOLD analysis project Ga0070682, IMG submission 64668) | Corn rhizosphere microbial communities from Kellogg Biological Station, Michigan, USA - KBS C6-3L metaG | ecosystem: Host-associated > Plants > Roots > Rhizosphere | place: USA: Michigan...
TTCTGCACGATGCCGGTGAAGTCCGGCAGCGTCGCGGTGCCGGCGGCAGGCTGGGCCTGCACGCCGCCGACCCCGGCCAGCCCCAACAGGGCGCAACAGGCCAGGGTGCGCAAGATGGAATGGTTCATGACGCCTCCTTGGGTTGTACTGCAGCCGACATGGGTCGACTGACGAATGACTGCATTGGATGAGGCCCGCAGCCGACCGACCGGCCACGCTGCACCGCCGGCACAGCCGGGGAAAACCGAATCAATCAGGGGCGCCGCGGGCCTTCACACGCGGGCCGGATTCATCGCGCGCCGGCGCTCGGGGCACTCGGCCGGCGCGCGGTATCGGGCATGCCGGGCTGGGCCGGATCGAGCAACAGCAGATAGCTGCCGTCGTTGTTGTCCAGCGTGCGGTAGCCATGCATGGCCGGGTAAGCCGACAACCGCTGCGAACCCCGCGCCTGGCTCTCGCCCAGCGTCGCCGAAGCCTGCTGGCTGAGCAACCCGGCCGCGTTGCCGCTGAGCCACGGCGGCACCGACGGCGGCGCCACCGGCCTGATCGCCGGGGTCGCGACGGCGACCTGGCCGGCGCCCGGCATGACGGCAGGATCCACCCGCCCGGTATCGCCCGCGGGCTGGCTGATCATCAGGGCCGCCGCGGCCACGCTGGCGGCGATCACCCCGCCGCCAGACCAGCGCAGCCAGTGGTGGCGCCGACCGACCGCACGGACGGAGCCGGCTTCCTGACCGACCGCCAGCATCACCCGCGCGGAAAATCCGGACGACGCCCGCAGCGAAATTTCCCGGCGCAGGCCGTCACGGGCGAAGTGGTAGCCCGACCATGCCTGACGCAACGATTCGTCGTGATCGAGCCGGCGCAGCAGAAAACGCAACTGCTCGACCGGCAACTCGCCGTCCATGCCGGCCGAGAGGCTTTCGCGGGCGTCCTGGTTGATCTGTGCCTGGTTCATGTCGAGTCCTCGCGGTCGGACAACAATGGCCGCAGCTTTTCATCGATCGCCTCACGCGCCCGGAAGATGCGCGAACGCACCGTACCGATCGGACAGCCCATCGCTTCGGCGATTTCATCGTAACTGAGGCCGTCCACTTCACGCAGGGTGATGGCCGTCCGCAGTTCCTCGGGCAGGGCTTGGACAGTGGAAAACACCGATTGTTCAATTTCCTGGCGCATCAGCTCGCGCTCGGGGGTGGCGGTGTCGTGCATGCGTTCGGCGCCGGCCATGAACTCGGCATCGTCGGCATCGACGTCGCCGGATGGCGGTCGCCGGCCCATCGCCACCAGATGGTTCTTGGCGGTGTTCACCGCGATCTTGTACAGCCAGGTGTAGAACGCGCTGTCGCCGCGAAAGGAGCCGATCGCCCGCCAGGCGCGGATGAACGATTCCTGCGCGATGTCCTCGCACTCGGCGTGGCTGCGCACATAGCGGGAGATCAGGCCGATCAGCTTGTGCTGATACTTGCGCACCAGCAGGTCGAAGGCGCGCTTGTCCCCCTGCTGAACCCGCTCGACCAGCGCGCGGTCCAGTTCGTTTTCGCCCATGCGGGCCGTGTCCATCGTCAATGCCGTCATCCGCTGAGGGTGCCTGGGGTGAGCTGAACCCGCCGCTGCGAGCCTGTGGAAGAACCCACTTCCTGTGGTTTCTTTCCATCGCGAGCCCGGTACCGGCCCGTGCTCACTCACGCGAATCCGGCACTTGCGCGCCGGATTCGCGTCCGGCCGTTTGTGGCCAGTCCGAGAGGCTGCTTTTTTTCGCAGCCTCTCAGACCACCGGCACGCGCCCGAGTTCAGTGTAGCCGCATGGTACGTCGCCAAGCGTTATGGGGGCCGCCGAACCGTGCCTCAAGCCGGCTCGGCCAGCCGGACGTCCAGCAGGCGTTGGCGCTCGGCAAGCATCTTGTCGAAGCTGACCGGCTGCAACGGCCGGCAGAACAGGTATCCCTGCAGCTCGTCGCAATGGTGGTTGCGCAGGAACTGCAGGTGCTGTTCGGTCTCCACGCCCTCGGCCACCACCGCGCGATTCAGGCGATGGGCCATCTCGATGGTGGCACGCACGATCGCCTCGTCGTCCGGATCCACGCCGATGTTGCGCACGAAGCTCTGGTCGACCTTGATCCGATCCGCCGGCAGTCGGCGCAGGTAGTCCAGCGAGGCCGCGCCCGTGCCGAAGTCGTCGATCGCGATATGGCAGCCGAACCGGTGCAGCGCGTTGAGATTCTCCACCAGGTTGGGCGCCGCCTTGATGCTGATGCTTTCGGTGATCTCCATTTCCAGCAGGGTAGGATCCAGCCCCGTATCGCGCAGCGCCCCAGCCACCATTTCCAGCAGTTGCGGCTCCATCAGCTGCACCGCCGACAGGTTCACCCCCAGTCGCAGGCGCAGGCCGTAGCGTTGCTCCCATTCGCGTGCCTGCCGGCAGGCGGTGCGCATCACCCATTCGCCGATCGACACGATCAGGCCGGTCTCCTCGGCCAGCGGGATGAATACCGCCGGGCTGATCATGCCCAGTTCGGGATGCTCCCAGCGCACCAGCGCCTCCATGCCCACGATGTCCTCGGTCTTCGCGTCCACCTGCGGCTGGTAGACCACCCGCAACTCGCCGTTGCCCTCGGCATGGCGCAGGCGCGTCTTCAGCGCCATGCCGTGCTGGCGTGCGTACTCCGGGCTGACCTCGTAGATCTGGAAATTGTTGCGGCCGAGGTGCTTGGCCGAATACATCGCCTCGTCGGCGTGCTTGAGCAGGGTATCCGCGTCGCTGGCATCGTCGGGGAAGAAGCTCACGCCCATCGACACGGTGACCTGCAGCTCGACCCCGTCGTCGAGGAAGATCGGCGATTCCATCATCTGCACGATCTTCTCGGCCACCCGCATCACGTCGTCGTTCTTCACGATGTGCCGCAGCACGATGGTGAACTCGTCGCCGGCGTAGCGCGCCACCGTGTCCGATGCGCGAATGCTGCCGCGCAACCGCTGCGTGACCGTCCGCAGAACCCGGTCGCCGGTGGCGTGGCCGTAGGTATCGTTGATCGCCTTGAAGCGGTCGAGGTCGACGAACAGCAGGGCGAAGCATTCGCCGTTGCGAACCGCCTCGCGCAGGATCGCCTCCAGCCGGTCGTTGAACAGCAGCCGGTTCGGCAGGCCGGTGAGCGCGTCGACCAGGCCTTCGGCCCGCCCCTGCTCGCGCGTGCGTTCCAGTTCGAGCCCGCGGGCGAAGCGTGCCGCCGCACAGCGCAGCACCGGCTCGACCACGACCATCTCGGCAAAGCCGCGCTGGTTGCCGGCCAGCAAGGCACCCAGCACGGTATGCCGCTCGTCGAACAGCGGCAGGCCGACGAATCCGGCCAGATCCAGCTGTTGCAGCAACGGATCCATCGCCGCCAGTTTGCCGGCGTCGGCCTGGTAGCGCATCGTCTGGCCGCCCAGCACCAGTTGCAGGGAGCTCTGCAGGTGAGCCGGCGGCCACTGCGCGTGATCGCTCCGGCTGAGCTGCAGGATCTGGGTCGGCGCATCGGCCGCATCGGGGCGGGCCGACCACACGGCCAGGTAGTCCAGCGCCAGCTCGTCGAACAGCAGTTGGGCACTGGCGGATTGGGCGTCGACGGCGTTGTTCGATGCGAACAGGCGCGACAGCAGCGACAGCGCCGCCTCGGCCCGCAGATCCGCGCGGTCGCTGCGAAACTGCAGCGCCAGCGCTCCGCCGCCGCCCTGACTGATCCTTCGCACGTTGACCTGGCCGGTGTCGTAGCCCAGCGAGGACTTGCGCCGGGCCGGGTGCCAGCGGCGATCCGCTTCGGCAAGGATGTCGGCCGGTACCTCGCCGTCGAAGCGGATCGCCTCGGTCAGCGCCAGGCCGGCCCATTGGCTGGCCGAAAGGCGACTGTGCCGGATCACGTTGGGGCTGACTTCAAGCAGGCAGCGCGTCTGCGCATCCACCATCAGCCATTCGCCGCCGCCTTCTTCGAAGACGCAGCGCCAGTCGCCTTGTTGTGCCGGGGCGATTGCCGGATCCGCCGCGACGGCCGGCAGGCGCCGCCAGCGCGCCACCAGTTCGGTGACGATCTGGCTGGCACAAAGCCAGTCGGTGACCTCCGCCGGCAGATCCGCAGGGCTGCATGAAGCTTCCTCGGCCAGCACCGCGATCAGCGGCGCCCCGGCGGCACCGGGAAGGCGGCGCAATTGCTCGCAGTTGCTGCGCGCCTGCGCCTCGTCGCCGTCCAGCACCAGCACCAGCAACTGCAGGGGCTGCCGCGCCGCGCTGCCCTCCAGCAGGATCGCCGCGTGGGAGATGTCGCGCGCACTGTGTATGCACGCATAGCCCGCCCGATCCAGGGCGTCGAACACGGCGCGGCGCAGATCGCGCTGGGCGGCCACGAGCAGGATGCCGGTGTTCATGTGCGATCCCGCCTCATGTGATCCAGCGACCATCGCGCAGGCGCAGATTCCGCGGCTTGCCTTCCTCGCTGCTCACCCGTGCCGCAAGATCCCCCAGGTGATCGACCAGCGCCGGCGGCGCGTCGACCAGCACCACCCGCCGCAGATGACCCTTCGGCGCACGCGCCAGCTGCCGCAATGCCGCCGCGTCGACCGCCGACAACGGCAGTTCCAGCCCGCGCAGGAAATAGACGCCGAAATGCATGCTTTGCTGCATGTAGCGCAAGGCATTGCCGAGCCGATCGCAGTCAGGCACCCGTGCGTGCGCTTCGCGCAGGCTGCCGAGCCCGGTATCCGGTTGCCACAGGTATACCGCCTGGCCGCTGCGCCGGGCCAGCACGCGCACCTGCTCGATCAGCGCCGTCGAGTCCTTGCTCTGGAGCACCACCAGTCCGCTGGGTGCGGCCAGGATCCGCTCGAAGATCTCGGCGCCGGCCTGGGGTGGAACGGAGGCCATGGCGGTAGTCATCACGTTTCCGTCCTGCGGCATTGGTGTTCGAGCAATGGTGAAACCGGGCGCCCTCGAAAACGCAGGTACCCGCCGCAACAGCCTGATTTCACACCGGCATCACGATCGGGTCAAGCACAGCCGTCACATCTCGCAATCAAGGCGGCGGAACGGTATGGTTCAGACCTCCTCCACCATGTGCCCATCCCCATGTTCGAAGGATTGCGTTTCAACCACTGGCTGACCCACGACGACGAGGGCGTGATAACGCTCACGCTCGATCGCGCCGGCAGCAGCGTCAATGCGATCAGCCGCGCCGTGCTGGATGAACTGGAGCAGATCATCGAACGGCTGGCGATCGACGCGCCGGCCGGCGTCATCATCCACTCGGCCAAGCCGGCGGGGTTCGCCGTGGGTGCCGATATTCGCGAGTTCGTGGAGTACGCGCGGCAAGACACGGTGCGCGAAAACATCGAGCATGGCCAGCGCGTGTTCGAGGCGCTGGCGCGACTGCCCTGCCCCACCCTGGCCGCCGTGCACGGCGCCTGCCTGGGCGGCGGTACCGAGTTGATCCTCGCCTGCCGTCAGCGCGTGGCCGCGGATGACGACAGCACGCGCATCGGCCTGCCCGAGGTCATGCTGGGCATCCACCCCGGCTGGGGCGGCTCGGCGCGCCTGCCGCGGCTGATCGGTGCCATCGAGGCGATGCCGGTGATGCTCACCGGCAAGCCCTTGTCGGCGCGGCGGGCGCTGGCGCTGGGGGTGGTCGATCATCTGGCCCGCCCGCAGGATCTGCTGGCCGAGGCGCGCCTGCTGCTGCGCCGCGCGCCGTCACGACCGCTCGGCCGCCGCATCAAGGCCTGGGTGGGCAACACGTGGCTGGCGCGGCAGATCCTGGCGCCGATGATGGTCAAGCAGACCGCGGCCAAGGTTCGCAAGGAGCACTACCCGGCGCCGTTCGCCCTGATCGATGTGTGGAAGCGTGGCGGCGGCGATATCCGGCAGCGCCTGAAGATCGAGGCCGGCTCGGTGGCGAAGCTGGCGCAGACGCCGACGGCGCAGAACCTGACCCGTATCTTCTTTCTGCAGGAGCGCCTGAAGAACCAGGGCAGCGGCGTCGACCCGGCGATACGGCGCGTGCACGTGGTCGGCGCCGGGGTGATGGGCGGCGACATTGCCGCGTGGGCGGCCCTGAAAGGGCTTGACGTGACCTTGCAGGATCGCGAGATGAAGTACATCCAGCCGGCGCTGGATCGCGCCCGCCAGTTGTACGACAAGAAGCTGAAGACGCCGGAGAAGATCGCAGCGGCGACGCAGCGGCTGCGCGCGGACGTCGACGGCAAGGGAGTCGCCACGGCGGATCTGGCGATCGAGGCGATCTACGAGAACGCCGAGGCGAAAGAGGCGCTGTACGCCGCCCTCGAACCGCAGCTCAAAGGCGAGGCGATCCTGGCCAGCAATACCTCGAGCATCCCGCTCGACGAACTGCGCGGCAAGCTGGCCGCGCCGCAGCGCTTCCTCGGCCTGCACTTCTTCAATCCGGTGGCGCAGATGCCGCTGGTCGAAGTGGTGCGCCACGACCGGCTGGATCCGGCCATCGAGAAGCGCGCGCTGGCCTTCTGCAAGGCGATCGGCAAGCTGCCGGTGGCGGTCAAGGGCACCCCGGGCTTCCTGGTCAACCGCATCCTGATGCCCTATCTGCTGGAAGCGATGCGCCTTTACAGCGAAGGCGTGCCCGGGCCGGTGCTCGACCGCGAGGCGAAGAAGTTCGGCATGCCGATGGGGCCGATCGAACTGGCCGACACCGTCGGTCTGGACGTCTGCGCCTCGGTGGGCAAGGAGCTGGCGCCATTTCTGGGCCTAGAGCTGCCACCCGGCATGGAGGAGCGCCTCGCCGCCGGCAAGCGCGGCAAGAAGGACGGCCAGGGCCTCTACGTGTGGCAGGACGGCAAGCCGCAGAAGCCCGAGGTGGACAAGGACTACGTCACGCCGCCGGATCTGCAGGAACGGATGATCCTGTCGATGATCAACGAAGCGGTGGCCTGCCTGGCCGACGGCGTGGTCGACGACGCCGACCTGCTGGACGCCGGCGTGATCTTCGGCACCGGTTTTGCGCCTTTCCGCGGCGGCCCGATCCAGTACGTACGCAGCACGGGAGCCAGCGCGCTGAAGACGCGACTGGAACAGCTTGCCCGCAGCTACGGCGATCGCTTCAAGCCGAAGCACGGCTGGGATCATCCGGCGCTGGCGCCTACCGGCGCGGAGTGAACGCGCGAGGAAAGGACTGAACAAGCCTTTGTTCGTCATCCCAGCGAGAAGTGAGCTACGGCTGCGGTGCGAACCTCACCATCTCTCACTCCTTGCTCTTCGCCCATCACCACATCAGATCGTCCGGCACGCCGTCGTCATCGGTGGCCGCCGTACCCGGTGCCACCAGCATGGCCAACTGGTGCGCGTCCAGTTCACGCACCTGTTCGGCGACCTCGCGACCGACCAACAGGTAGCGGCCGGCATGCTGCACCACGCCCAGCTCGCCGGCGTTGAGAGCGGCCAACTGCGCGGCGTCGACATGAACCCGCCGGATCTTGCCGGCATACTCGAAATGGCGCACCTGATCCGCGTCGGCCTTGTTCAACGCCTTGCCCTCCAGCAGTTGCTGGATGCGCAGCTTGCGCTCGCGACGCAACCGGGCCTGCTCGGCCGCCTCGCGCTCGATCCGCTTGCGTTCGCGCGCCTCGGCCTGGCCGCGCAGCGCATAGGCTTTGGCCAGGTCGATGTCCTGTGCCTCCCGGCTCTTGGCAGGCGTCGCAGGCGACTTGCCGCCCGCGCGCACCGGCTTGGCGGGTCGCCTGGGTTCTCGCGGGCGCTCGGACTGCAACGTCTTGACGATGCCGCTCTTCAGCAACTGATCGCGCAGGGATTCGGCCATGCGGGTGTTCCGTGATCGGTGGATCGGGTGGAGCCGGTTCAATAATGCGGCGGGGGCGGCTCGTCGTGCGGATCGTCGCTCTGCGCCACGCGCATGGCGGCCACCTCGCCGCGCAGGTCGCGCAGGGCGCGCTCCAGCGCCGCGATGCGCTGCGACTGGCCGGCGTCGGCCGAGGTCAACGCCTGCACGGCGTCATCGATGAAGGTCAGCTTGACCTCCATCTCGTCGAGCCGCCGCTCGCCGCTCGCGCTCATCCCGCCGCCCTCAGGCTGCGTCCGCGACCCATGCCGTAATAGGCCAGGCCGGCCTCTTCCACCGTGGCCGGGTCATACAGGTTGCGGCCATCGAAAACGACCGCTCCCGCCAGCGCCGCGCGAATGCGCGCAAAATCCGGGCTGCGGAAAGCCTTCCATTCGGTCACCACCACCAGCGCATCGGCACCTTGCAGCGCTGCGCCGGCGTCTTCGCACAGCACCAGGTCATCGCGTTCGCCGTACAGCCGCCGGGCTTCCCGGCGCGCCTCGGGATCGAACGCGCGCACCTTCGCGCCGGCGCTCCACAAGGCCTCCATCAATGGCCGGCTTGGCGCCTCGCGCATGTCGTCGGTATTCGGCTTGAAAGCCAGCCCCCACAGCGCGATCGTCCGCCCGGCCAGGCGCCCGTCGAAATGACGCGAGATCAACTCGAACAGCTTGCCCTTCTGCTGCCGATTGACCGCCTCGACCGCGCCAAGCAGTTGCGCCCGGTAGCCGCGACCGTGGGCGATGCGCTCCAGCGCCTGCACATCCTTGGGAAAGCAGGAGCCGCCATAGCCGGCACCGGGATAGATGAAGTGATAGCCGATGCGCGGATCCGCACCGATGCCCTGGCGCACCAGTTCCACATCGGCGCCGACCCGCTCGGCGATGTTCGCGATCTCGTTCATGAAGCTGATCTTGGTCGCCAGCATCGCGTTGGCGGCGTACTTGGTCAGCTCGGCCGAACGCTCGTCCATCACCACCATGCGGTCGTGGTTGCGGTTGAACGGCGCATACAATTTGCGCAGGAGGCTCACCGCCCGCGGGCTGGACGAGCCCACGACGATGCGATCCGGACGCAGGCAGTCGTCCACCGCCGCGCCCTCCTTCAGGAATTCCGGATTGGACACCACGTCGAACTCGACGCCGACCTGACGCACGGCGAGCTCCGCCGCCACCGTCTCGCGCACACGATCGGCCGTACCCACCGGCACGGTCGACTTGTTCACGACCACCGCGTAGCGATCCAGGTGCCGGCCCACGCTGCGCGCAACCGTCAGCACATGGCTCAGATCCGCACTGCCGTCCTCGTCCGGTGGCGTACCCACCGCGATGAAGATCAGCTCGCCATGCGCAACCGCCGCGGCCGCGTCGGTGGTGAAGTCGAGCCGGCCTTCGGCATGATTGCGCCGCACGATGGCCTCCAGCCCCGGTTCGAAGATCGGGATCACGCCCTGCCTGAGGCGCTCCATCTTCGACGCATCGATGTCCACGCAAAGCACGTGATTGCCCATTTCAGCCAGGCAGGCACCGGTGACCAGGCCGACGTAGCCGGTACCGAAGATCGTGACCTTCATCATCGTGGTGGCAATTCCATGAGAGGTGAGCCGCTTATTCTAACCTCGCTGCCGCAGCACACGACACGCGTAGGCACAAAAAGCGAAAGGGCGCGAATTGCTTCGCGCCCTTCTGCGTACCGCCTGACGATTCGCGTTTACTGGCTGTCGGGCGCGGCGGACCCGGCCGGCGTTGCCGCGGTCTTGACCAGGGTCACGTCGAAAATCAGCGTGGCATTCGGCGGCATCGGCGGCTGCGGCTCGGCACCATAGGCGAGCGAGGCCGGGATGAACAGCTTGTAGTGGCCGCCGACCTGCATCAGCTGCAGGCCTTCGCGGAAGCCCGGGATCACGTTGGCCACCGGAATCGACGCCGGCTTCGGGCCGTGCTTGGCCGAGGCATCGAACACCTGACCGTCAAGGAAGGAACCGGTGTAGTTGATCTCCACCGTGTCGTTCGGGCCCGGGCGGGCGCCGGTGCCGGGGGTGATCACCTTGTACTGCAGGCCGGAAGCGGTGGTCTTCACGCCGGGCGCGCTCTTGTTCTTGGCGAAGAAGGCGTCGCCTTCAGCCTTGTTCTTGGCCGCTTCCTTGGCGCGCTCGGCCTCGAACTTGGCCTGCACCTTGGTCATGAAGGCCTCGTACACCTGCTTGGCCTCGTCCTCGCTGACGGTGGACTTCTGGCCGGACAGGGCCGCCTGCACGCCACGTGCCACGGCGGCGGGATCCATCTCCTCGCGCAGGATCGGCGGTACGCCCTCGCCCATCTTGTAGTAACCGAACACGTAGCTGGCCTTGGTCTTGTCGACGGGGGCGGCGGCGCCAGTCTTGGCGGCCTGGGCGAAGGCGCCCGCAGTCATGCCCAGCGCGACAGTCATGGCGACTGCCGTCAGCGTGGGACGCAGAAAGTGCTTCATTCGTAACTCCCTCATGATTTGGAAACGCCGGCATGACCGGCCGGAACCCCCCGGTGGAGGCAGGCCACGCATTGTGCGGTGCCGGCCTGCTCTTGGCAACGACTCCGCCCTGTGACCGTCAGACGTCATAAAGGTTCAGCCGGCTCCGTCCGCGGGAGGCTCCGGCTTGCTCAGGGTGTCCTTCAATGCCGCCTGCAGGCGCGCATGCATGTGCACCAGCCCGCGCCACAGCACCACGGCCAGCACCACCCCCGCCACCAGCAGGGACAGCGCGACGCCGCGGGGCGGCAGGATGGCCGAGCCCAACGCGCTCAGCAAGATGCCCAGCAGCAGCAGGGTGGCCAGCGGAATCAGCCGCGCCAGCACGTTGCGGATGGCGTGCGTGTAGGAGCGGGCAAAACGCTCGCTGATGCCGATCTCGGCCAGCAGCATGCCCAGCGCCTCTGCCTTGCGATACACCGCAATCAGCATCGGCAAGGACAGGAACAAGGCGCAGGCCCAGATCAGGGTATGCCGCATCTCGCGGCCGATGCCCACGGTGGAGAACCAGGTCCAGCCATGCGCGTTGACATAGGCGCCGACCATGAACAAGGTCACCACCAGCAGGATGTTGACCGCGATGTGCCACAGCAGGCGACGGAAGATCGCCGCGAGCGTGGCGTTCTCGTTGACCGGCTTGAGGTGTTCGAGCCAGCCGCTGTAGCTGGTCGCCAGCAACTGCAGCGAGCGCGGCGTCACCACCCGCAGTCCCGCCACCAGACCATCGGCCGAGCGCGACAGGTACGGCGACACGGCCATGCAGATCACCGAGACCGCCACGGCCACCGGATAGATGAAACTGCTGATCACGCCCAGCGAAAGCCCCAGCGTGGCGATGACGAACGAGAACTCGCCGATCTGCGCCATGCCCAGGCCGGCACGCAGGGCGGTTCGCGGCTCGTGCCCGACCACGAAGATGCCCAGGCTGCAGGCCAGGGTCTTGCCGACGATGACCACGCCGGCAATCAGCAATGCCGGCAACGCGTAGTGCAGCAGCATGGCGGGGTCGATCTTCAGGCCGATCGCCACGAAGAACAGGGCGGCGAACATGTCGCGCAAGGGCTCCACCAGATGTACCACGCGTCCGGCGCTGCGCGATTCGGCCACCACCGCGCCCGCCAGGAACGCGCCCAGCGCGACGCTGAAGCCCATCCACGCTGCCAGCAGGCTGGCGCCGAAGCAGATCCCGAGCACGCTGACCAGCAGGGTTTCGTCGCGACCGAAGCCCGCCACGTAGTCCACCAGCCGCGGCAGCAGCAGCAGGCCCAGAATCATGCCGACCACCACGAACAGGCCCAGATGCCCGATCAGGGTGAACGCGGCTTCTGCCTGCACTGAACCGCCGATCGCCACCGCCGTGAGCAAGGTCAGCATCACGATGGCCAGCATGTCCTCGGCCACCAGCAGCCCCACCACCAGTTGCGCGAACGGCAGGTGGCGCTGGCCATGCTCGGACAGGGTGCGGGTCGCCACCATGGTCGACGACAGCGAAATGATCGCCCCGAGAAACAGCGCATCCATGCCCTTCCAGCCGAACGCGCTGCCGATGCCGAAACCGATCCACAGCATCAGCCCCACCTCGCCCACCGCCACCAGCAACACGCCCATGCCGACTTCGCGCAGCCTGCGCACGCTGAACTCCAGCCCCAGCGTGAACATCAGCAGCACCACGCCGAGGTTGGAGATGTCGTCGATCGCCCGCGCGTCGCCGACCAGCACGCCCGGCGTATGCGGGCCGATCAGCACACCGGCCAGGATGTAGCCCAGCAGCACCGGCTGGCGCAGGCGCTGAAACAGGATCGTGGTCGCGCCGGCCACCAGCATCACCACCGCAAGATCCCGGATGAAGCCGATTTCGTGCACCGTCCACCTTCGCTGTCGTTCTCGTCGCTGCAGCATAAAGGAGCACCGGCGAAGATCGCGTTCGCATCATCGCGGGCACGGCCCGAAGCACCGGGGCGCAGGCACGCCTTCGTCGAAGAAAAGGCTTGACGGGCAAGCAGCCCCACCCTATTCTTCTCGGCTTCCAGCGGCGGGGCCATAGCTCAGCTGGGAGAGCGCCTGCATGGCATGCAGGAGGTCGGCGGTTCGATCCCGCCTGGCTCCACCAGGGTTTGATTCAATGCAAGTCCTTTGCGAGAACCCGCACTTCCATCTGCGGACTTTTCGAAAAAGCAACGTCCCCATCGTCTAGAGGCCTAGGACACCACCCTTTCACGGTGGCGACCGGGGTTCGAATCCCCGTGGGGACGCCACCTTAACTCTGAGCTGGTTGCAGGCAAGGCAGTTAGGGTTCAAGTGGAATTGCTGCTGGAAGCTGTTGCAACTGCGGAGTGGTAGTTCAGTTGGTTAGAATGCTGGCCTGTCACGCCGGAGGTCGCGGGTTCGAGTCCCGTCCACTCCGCCACTATTCGAACAAAAAGCCCGCCTTGCGCGGGCTTTTTGCTGTCGTGTGGTTCGTGCATCCGTCTTTCGAATACGGAAGCCAGAAAGCAGCCATCCTCGGCCGCACTTGCTGGACTTAGTGCGCTCGTCCCTGAGCGCGAAAGGGTCAAAAAGCGGCCATCCCTGGCCGCACTCTTCATGCACTCTTCAAGTATTCAAATCGGGCTGCCGTCTTCCGATTGTCCCGTCTGGAGTTGCAGCGTACCGGTGGAGTGCCCCTGTTCGGCCAGGTATTCCAGCCAGCGGGTCAGGAAGCGGTTCATCCGCAGGCGGTGCTGGAACACCGTGTGCGCCGGCGAGAACGGCCCGAGCACTTGCCACAGGTGACGGCCGGGATGGCAGTGCAATGCCTCGGCCACGTGCGCATCGGTGTACATGCGCAACTGCGCCGACGGCGCACGTTGCCCGGTGTGGGCATCGACGAAGGCGTAGGTGAGTTCCAGTTCCACCGTGTATGGATGAAGCTCCTGCACGTGCAGGTGCACATCCAGGCCATCGTCCACGCGGGATACGTAGCGTCCCGGGGCAAGTTCCTGCGGCGCGAACAACCGGGACAACCGGTGATAGTTCTCCGCATACAAACCCATCAGAACTTCGAACCGTCCCGGCAGCAGGCTGTTTCGATTGTCCAGTACGGCACTCATGGCTGACGCGCCAACTCCCGTCGATCTCAGAACATGGTTCGCTCGATGCCGAAGCGGTCGAAGATCTTGCTGGCGATCTCCTCGATCGAGACGTGCGTGGTATTCAGGCTTGGAATTCCGGCCTGCCGCATCAGGCGGTCGGCCTGCTCCAGTTCCCAGCGACACTGCTTGAGGGTGGCATAGCGGCTGCCGGAGCGACGCTGTTCGCGAATCTGCGCCAGGCGCAGCGCATCGATCGTCAAGCCATACAACCGATCCTTGTAGGGTCGCAGGCGCGCAGGCAGTTCCAGTTTTTCCAGATCCTCGTCGGTCAGCGGATAGTTGGCGGCGCTGACGCCATAATGCAAGGCCATGTACAGGCAGGTCGGCGTCTTGCCCGAGCGCGACACGCCGACCAGGATCAGGTCGGCCTCCTCGTAGTTCACGTCGATCCCGTCGTCGTGCGACAAGGCGTAGTTGGTGGCATTGATGCGCGCCTCGTACTTGGCGAAATCGACCATGCCGTGGGAGCGATTGACCGCGCCGGAGCGTCGCGTCTGCAGTTCGTCTTCCAGCGGCCCGATGAAGGGCGCGAACACGTCCAGCATCAGCGCACCGCTGCTGGCCACGATGTCGCACAGCGCACGGTCGGCCATGGTGTTGACCACCACCGGACGCTGCCCGGTTTGCGCGTAGTTGGTCTTGATGCGCAGCGCTGCCACCTCGGCCTTGTGCGCATTGTCGGTGAACGGCAGCCGATGCTTGTCGAACTTCACGCCTTCGAACTGCGCCAGGATGCTGTTGCCGATCGTCTCGGCGGTAATACCAGTGGAATCGGAGATGAAAAACACGGTTCGCTGCATACGGGCTTCCGTCGACCAAGAGGCACTTGGCCGGCACCTTAGCGCAAGCGCGAAATGCTGTCGTCAATTGACTGTCCGCTGACTGGTATCCGGTTGGAATGACTTCGTGCGGCACTGGTCTTCTTGTGCTTCGCACCATCGACAGCGGACAATACCAGTTCTTTGCGACCCGTCCGGCGACCGGGCGACATCATCTTGCCTCTACCTTCAACCATCCCGAGGAGACACCCTTGAACGATCTGGTGCTGTGGCTCGACCAACTGCGCATGTCCGACTTGGGCAAGGTTGGCGGCAAGAACGCCTCGCTCGGCGAGATGATCGGCAACCTTGCCAAGCTCGGAGTCTCCGTGCCCGGCGGTTTCGCCACCACCGCCGACGCGTTCCAGCAGTATCTGGAGAAGAGCGGCCTGGCCAAGCGCATCCGGGATCGACTGGCTTCGCTCGATGTCGACGACGTCGACGCCCTGGTCGCCGCCGGCAAGGAGATCCGCGGCTGGATCGTCGACACCGCCCTGCCCGGCGAACTCGAGCAGGCGATCCGCGCGGCCTATATCAAGCTGTGCAAGGATGCCGCTCCTGTTGAAAAGTCCGGCGATGGATCGCCGGTTTTTGATTCTGGCGATCAGGGACGATCGCAAAAGTACACCGACATTGCCGTGGCCGTGCGCTCCTCCGCCACCGCCGAAGATCTTCCTGACGCCTCGTTCGCCGGCCAGCAGGAAACCTTCCTCAACGTGGTCGGCATCGACGACGTGCTGCACAAGGTCAAGGAAGTGTTCGCCTCGCTGTACAACGACCGCGCGATTGCCTATCGCGTGCACCAGGGCTTCAAGCACGAGGACGTGTTCCTCTCCGCCGGCGTGCAGCTGATGGTGCGCTCGGACGTGGGCGCCGCCGGCGTGCTGTTCACGCTGGACACCGAGTCCGGCTTCCGCGACGTGGTCTTCGTCACCGGTTCGTACGGCCTCGGCGAGATGGTTGTGCAGGGCGCGGTCAATCCCGACGAGTTCTACGTGTTCAAGCCGACCCTGCGCGACGGCAAGCCCGCTGTGCTGCGCCGCAACCTCGGCGCAAAACAGTTGCGTATGGTCTATTCCGACGCCCCCGGCGAACGCGTCCGCACCGAAGACACCCCGGCCGAATTGCGCAACAAGTTCTGCATCAACGACGAGGACGTGCAGGAGCTCGCCCGCCAGTCGCTGATCATCGAAAAGCATTACGACCGCCCGATGGACATCGAGTGGGCGAAGGACGGCCACACCGGCAAGCTCTACATCGTGCAGGCCCGCCCGGAAACGGTGAAGTCGCGCTCGCACGCGACCCAGCGGGAGCGCTTCCACCTCAGCGAAAAAGGCAAGGTGCTGGCCGAAGGCCGCTCCATCGGCCAGAAAATCGGCGCCGGCAAGGCCCGCGTGATCCGCTCGCTGGCCGACATGAACAAGGTGCAGATCGGCGACGTGCTGATCGCCGACATGACCGATCCCGACTGGGAGCCGGTGATGAAGCGCGCCTCGGCGATCGTGACCAACCGTGGCGGCCGCACTTGCCACGCGGCGATCATCGCCCGCGAGCTGGGCGTGCCGGCGGTGGTCGGCACCGGCAACGCGCTGGAGCTGATCCCCGACGGCGCCGACGTCACCGTGTCCTGCGCCGAAGGCGATACCGGCACGATCTACGAGGGCATCCTGAAGTTCGAGCGGATCACTGCGGATCTGGGCGCCATGCCCGAGGCACCGCTGAAGATCATGATGAACGTGGCCAACCCCGAGCGCGCGTTCGACTTCGGTCAACTGCCGAACGCCGGCATCGGCCTGGCTCGGCTGGAAATGATCATCGCCAGCCACATCGGCGTGCACCCGAAGGCGTTGCTGGAATACGCCAAGCAGGACGCCGAGATCAAGGCGAAGATCGACGAGCGCATCGCCGGTTACGCCGGCCCGGTCGAGTTCTACGTCGATCGCCTCGCGGAAGGCATCGCCACCATCGCCGCCTCGGTCTACCCGAAGCCGGTGATCGTGCGCCTGTCCGACTTCAAGTCAAACGAATACGCCGGCCTGCTCGGCGGCTCGCGCTACGAGCCGCACGAAGAGAACCCGATGATCGGTTTCCGCGGCGCCAGCCGCTATGTCGACCCCAGCTTCGCCGAGGCGTTCGGCCTCGAGTGCAAGGCGGTCAAGCGTGTGCGCGAAGTGATGGGCCTCTCCAACGTGTGGGTGATGATTCCATTCGTGCGCACGCTCGGCGAAGGCCGCAAGGTGATCGAAGTGCTGGCGAAGAACGGTCTCAAGCGAGGCGAACACGAACTCAAGATCATCATGATGTGCGAGGTGCCGTCGAATGCCCTGATGGCCGACGAGTTCCTGGACATCTTCGACGGCTTCTCGATCGGCTCCAACGACCTTACCCAGCTCACCCTCGGCCTCGATCGCGACTCCAGCATCGTCGCCAACCTGTTCGACGAACGCGACCCGGCCGTGAAGAAATTGCTGGCGATGGCGATCCAGACCGCCCGCGCCAAGGGCAAGTACATCGGCATTTGCGGCCAGGGTCCGTCCGATCACCCCGACCTGGCCGAATGGCTGATGGAACAAGGCATCGAATCGGTCTCGCTTAATCCGGATACGGTGGTCGACACTTGGCTGCGCCTGGCGAAGAAGAAGGCTGGCTGATGCCGCCAAGCTGAACCACCCACCAACGTCTTGCATTGCACTGCACCAAAAGGGCCGGATTCGTCCGGTCCTTTTTTCGTGCCCGGGTGTGCCACGGTCATGCCGTATCGCCGCACTGGCAACGTTTGCAGGCTTCATCGGCGATCGAACCAGCCATCCGCCAGGCGCCGTTCAGCGCATCTTGCACCGCAACTTGCCCGCCGCCAGCGTCGCAGCTAGCTTTCATACAGGTGTTTCAAGTTTGTATTTGAAGCGGGCGCGACTCAGTGCCCATCGGGTGCCGAGGAGCGGATCTTGAACAGGAATCAACGCGGCAGCCACAGCGACACCCGCAAGCGGTTGCTCGAGGCCACCGAGTGGCTGTTCATCGAAAGCGGATACGAAGCGATGTCGCTGCGCCACATCACGGCGCGGGCCGGTGCCAACCTGGCTGCGGTGAATTATCACTTCGGCGGCAAGGAGGCCCTGATGCAGGAGGTACTGTCGCAGCGACTGGATCGCCTCAACCGCGAACGCCTGCAACTGCTCAGCGCCTGCGAGCAGGAACAGCCCGACGGACTGGATGCGGCCGCAGTGCTGGCGATGTTGTTCATCCCGGCCTTCCGGCTCAGTCACGGCGACGTGTCCGGACCGGCCTTCATGCGCCTGCTCGGACGCGTCTACAGCGACCCTTCGCCCTTCATCCGCAGCTACCTCGAAGCTCACTACCGACCGATTTCCGGACGATTCTTCGAGGCGTTCTCGCGCGCCTTGCCGGCACTGCCGCGACGCGAACTCGGCCTGCGCCTGCACTTCGCGCTGAAGGCGCTGTCCGGCATGCTGGCCGGCGAAGACATGCAGGCGCTGATCGCCAGCATGAGTCAGGGCGAGAAGTTCGACGATACCGAACTGCTGGCGAGGTTGATCTCGCTGCTGGCGCCCATCCTCACCGCACCGTTCGGCACGCCCGAACAGATCAACATGATCGAGCGGGTGCTGAAACTGGACAGCACCACCGCCAGAACCAGCGCCGAGGCGCCGGTTGAAACCGAGCATGAGCCGCTTGCCGTGAGGTGGCTCGCACCAGGGAGGCTGGCCCCCTAGAGAAAAGCAACCTCGCCTTGACCCAGCCATTTTCGAATCCGGCATCACCGATCCACGCTCCGCCTTTTCGCCCAACCACAAGAAACTGCAACCGAACCTGTCACAGGAGAAACCACGTGAACCGTCATCACTCGCAACGCCTCGTCCGACTCGGAACACATGCCAGCCTCGCCCTGGCAGTGGCCGGCGCACTGGCCATGCCGCTGTGCGCGCAAGCGGGTTCGTTCCAACTGCCCACCGACAATGCCGCCGGCTGGGCTCGCGCCAACGCAGGCGGCTCGCTGTTCGCCAACGACCCCACGGCGGCATACAACAACCCGGCGGCGATGGCCTTCTTCACCGCCCCGGTTCTGCAAGTCACCGGCACCGCGATCCGCCCCAGCGCCAAGTTCGAGGGCACATTCAAGGACTCGATGGGCAACCCGGTGACGGGCAACAACCCGGATGGCTTCGGCAAGTTCAAGCCGTTCCCGAACATGGCCTTCGTCGCGCCGATCAACGACCGCGTGGCCTTGGGCGGTAGCGTGTCCGTGCCCTTCGGCCTGGTCAGCGAGTACAACCCGACTTGGCAGGGGCGCTATTTCGGCAGCAAGACCAGCGTGGAATCGGTCGCCCTCACGTTCTCGGCGGGCTTCAAGGTCAACGACCAGTTCTCTCTTGGCCTGGGTCTGATCGGCCAGCGCACCAAGGCCCAGCTCAACACCATGCTTGATCCGACCGGCACTGCGTCCGTCCTGTTCGGCGCTCCCATCCTCGGCGCCCCGCAGAGCGAGGACGTGCAACTGAACGTCACGCTCAAGAAGTCGATGGCCTTCGGCTACGTCGTCGGCGCCGAGTTCAAGCCCACCTCGCAGGACAGCATCGGCTTGAGTTTCCATTCGCGCATCAACCAGACGCTTGGCGGCCACTACCGCATGTACGGCAGCGATGCGGGCAAGAACCTGGTCGCGTTGGGCCCCACGGTGTTTCCGAATGCCGGTCTGCCTACACTCAATCCCGATGGCGACAGCGCCAACGCCGTCCTGGACATGCCGGCGTTCGCCAACCTCGACTGGGTGCACGACTTCAGCGACCGCTTCACCCTGGCTTCGTCTATCAAATGGACCCAGTGGTCGAGCTTCGACAACCTGGTACTGACCTCGAACGGCAAGGATCTGGTCGGGCTGCCGCAGAAGTACAAGAACTCGTTCGTCTTCAGCGTCGGCGGCGACTACCGCGTGAACGACCAGTGGACGCTGCGCGCAGGCATCGGCTACGACCAGACGCCCAGCAACATCATCAGTCGCGACCCGCGCATCCCCGATGGTTCACGCAGACTACTGGGCTTGGGCTTCGGCTATCAGGCCACTAACAACCTAGCACTCGATGTCGGCTATCAGCATCAGTTCGTCAAGGATGCGCGCGTGCACATGACCAACCAAGTCGGCCTCGGTGCCGGCACCATGGACGGCAAGTTCAAGGATCATGGCGACGTGGTCAGCTTGACGGGCACGTACAAGTTCTGAGCTTTGCCTTGAGACGTCGTGAAACAAGGGCCGCGTGAGCGGCCTTTGTTTTGCTCTGAATCCAGCGGCAGCCCAAAGAACGTAAACGTGTGGCACCGAGTGGGTTCGTCCTCTCCGCCAGATACGCAAAACGCCCCACTTGGGTGTGGAACATCGCAGGTGTTGGGTGGGATTGTTCGGCCCATCTATGGGCCTCACCCTTCCGCGCTTTGCGCTGCAGGGCCAGCCTTCGGCTGTCCGAATTCGCTCCCGGCGAATTCGTCGAACCGAGTGGGTTCGTCCGCACCACCCTCTCCGCCAGATACGCAAA
>Ga0070682_100000721_pt1 | contig 19819 bp, 21 predicted proteins | sample KBSC63LmetaG_FD_64668 | JGI IMG/M metagenome (GOLD analysis project Ga0070682, IMG submission 64668) | Corn rhizosphere microbial communities from Kellogg Biological Station, Michigan, USA - KBS C6-3L metaG | ecosystem: Host-associated > Plants > Roots > Rhizosphere | place: USA: Michigan...
CTGGAGCACGACACCGGCATCGGCGGGCGGTTTTCGGCGTTGTCGAACGTCGGGCTATTGCCCGCGCTTGTGCTCGGCCTCGACATCAAGAAAATTCGTGTGGGCGCCGGCGAAGCGCTTGCGCCGCTGCTCGCGAAAAAAGCAGCGAAGGAAGTTCCTTTCGCGCTGGGGGCGGCGCTTTCCGTTGCCGCGAGCGCGGAGGGAAAAACGATCCAAGTCCTACAGGCCTATTCCGACCGCTGCGAGCGTTTTACCCACTGGTGGGTGCAGCTTTGGGCCGAAAGCCTCGGCAAGAACGGCAAGGGCATGACGCCGATTGCGGCCCTCGGCCCGGTCGACCAGCACAGCCAGTTGCAGCTTTGGCTTGCGGGCTCGCGCGACAAACTGTTCACGGTGCTGACATCGGATGTTGCGCGTACCGGATCGCGCATGGACGCAAAACTCGCGAAGCTTGCTGGCGAGGCCGAGTTCGGTGGCAAGAAGATCGGCGATCTTGTCGCCGCACAAGGACTTGCGACGGCGGATACGCTCGCTGCGAACGGCTGCCCGGTTCGCACGTTTCATGTCCCCAAGCTCGACGAGCGTGCGCTCGGCGCGCTGATGATGCATTTCATGCTGGAGACGATCGTCGCCGCGCATCTTTTGGGGGTCGATCCGTTCGACCAGCCGGCGGTCGAAGAGGGCAAAATCCTCGCGAAGAAATATCTCGCCGGAAAATAGCCTGTGAACAGTGGGGATGGTTTTCTCCATCCTATCCAAGCCGTTCTTTCTGCTGGATTTCCGCGCAAGACTCGCACAGGTTTTCCACATGCCCGTTCGCCAGTTGTCCGAAGCCGTCATCAACCGCATCGCCGCCGGCGAAGTGGTCGAGCGCCCGGCTTCGGTCGTGAAGGAGCTCGTCGAGAACGCGCTCGACGCGGGCGCGCAACGGATCGAAGTCGTGCTTTCGGGCGGCGGCCAGCGATTGATCCGCGTGAGCGATGACGGCTCCGGCATGCCGCCCGCGGATCTTAAGCTCGCGGTCGATCGCCATGCGACGTCGAAACTCCCCGGGGACGACCTGAATTCCGTCTCCACGCTCGGCTTTCGCGGTGAAGCGCTTCCCTCGATCGGCGCGGTCGCAAAACTCTCGATCGTCACGCGTACGAAAGATGCATCGAGCGCTTCCGAAATTGCCGTCGACGGCGGCAGAAAAGGCGCGGTGAAACCGGCGGCGCTTTCGGAGGGAACGCGCATCGAAGTGCGCGATCTGTTTTACGCGACCCCCGCGCGGCTCAAATTCATGAAATCCGAGCGTGCGGAAACCGCGGCCGCCGTTGAAGCATTGAAGCGCCTCGCACTCGCGCGCCCGGATGTCACGTTTATCATCGCGGCGGAAGATCGCCCGGCGATCACTTATCCCGCACAGAGAGATAATGCGGAGGGCCGGCTTGCACGCATGGCCGATGTACTCGGCGCCGATCTGAAGGAAAACGCGGTCACCGTCGAAGGCGAGCGTGAAGGCGCGAAACTTTCCGGAATCGCGGGCCTGCCGACGTTTTCGCGCGCAAATTCGCTTTCGCAATATCTGTTCGTGAACGGCCGTCCGGTGCGCGACAAGGTGCTCCTCGGCGCGGTGCGCGGTGCCTACGCCGATCTTCTGCATGGCGACCGTCATCCGGTCGTGGCCCTGTTCCTCACCCTCGATCCGCGCGAAGTCGACGTGAATGTCCATCCGGCGAAAACCGAAGTGCGCTTTCGTGATTCGGGCCTCATCCGCGCGCTGATCGTGCGAAGCCTGCAGAATGCGCTCGGCTCCGGTGCGCGCCGCTCCTCGACGACAGGTGCTGCCCGTCTCGTTTCCTTTGCGCGGCCCAATCGCGGCGCACGGCCGCATACCTTCTGGCGTGGAAATGCAGCACCCTTACAGAGCGGCTTTGCGGAAGCCGCACAGGAAGCCTTCGCAAGCTTCGAGCCATCGGCCGATGCGAGCGCTTCCGTTGCGCCCGTGCGGGCAGATTTGATCGACAAGCCCCTGGGTGCCGCGCGTGCGCAATTGCACGAAACCTATATCGTCGCGCAGACGCGCGACGGGCTCGTCGTTGTCGACCAACACGCGGCGCATGAGCGGCTCGTATACGAAAAACTCAAAGCCGCGATGGAACGTAACGGCGTTGCACGGCAAATGCTGCTCGTACCCGCGGTGGTCGAAGTCGGTGCTGACAGCGCCGCGGCGCTGATCGAGCGCGCCGAAGATCTCGCCAAAATGGGGCTTGTCATCGAGGCATTCGGTACCGGCGCCGTCTTGGTGCGTGAGCAGCCAGCGCTTCTCGGCGATACCGATATAGACGCGCTGGTGCGCGATCTCGCCGAGCACATGGCGGAGTGGGATGCGGCGCTTCCTTTGGAGCGGCGGCTTCTCGCTGTCGCGTCTTCGATGTCTTGCCACGGCTCGGTGCGGGCGGGGCGGTTGCTCAAGCCCGACGAGATGAACGCGCTCCTGCGCGAAATGGAGGCGACCGACTACGCCGGCCAGTGCAACCATGGCCGCCCGACTTATATTGAGCTGAAACTCTCCGACATCGAGAAACTATTCGGCCGCCGCTAGCCGCAAAATGACGATTTCCGAATCGCCGTATTCGCGCCGCTCCAATTCCTCGAATCCTTCGGGCGTTTTGAATGCGGATTTCACCGCCTCCTCGATTACAAGAAACGCAGAAGGCGAAAGCCATTTGCCCTGCCGCGCGCTCGTAAGCGATTTCTCGGCGTAGCCCTTGCCGTACGGCGGATCGCAAAAGACGAGATCGAACGGCGCGAGCGCGCCGAGCTCGCCCATTTTGGAGGCGTCGCGCCGGAAGATTTTTGTCATCCCCGTGAGCGATAACATTTCAATGTTGGCGCGGATCAAGCCGCGCGCTTCCGCGTCCTCGTCGATGAAGAGCGCGAATTTCGCGCCGTGCGACATCGCTTCTAGGCCCAATGCGCCGGTACCGGCGAAAAGGTCGAGCACGCGCGCATCGGTGATAGGGTCGTCATAAGCGTGGGCGAGAATGTTGAAGATCGATTCGCGCAACTTGTCCGAGGTCGGACGGATCGCGTTCGAAGACGGGCTCTTCAGCGCGCGCCCGCGAAATTGCCCGCCGACGATCCGCATCAGTCTCGCCGTCCGCGCGCGTAGAATTTCTTGCGGGCGATCTCTTTGCGATCCCGCCGTCTGTGCCGCTCAGGCTTGCGCTTCGCGTTCTTCGTTGGAAGTCTTTCGGGCCGGCTTTTCCCGGCCGCCTTGCGCGCGGGACGTTCAGGCTCATTTTCCGGTTCCCGTTCGCGCAAGGGTGCGTCAAAATCGGCGCCCGAGAGCCGGATGATTTTCTCGCCCAGCTGCTCATGCAGCACGCGGCCCTTCACTTCCTCGACTCCGCCGGGCTTGAGTTCGCCGAGATGAAACGGCCCGTAGGAAACACGGATCAGGCGGTTCACCGCGAGGCCGAGCGCACGCAAGACGTTTCGTATTTCACGGTTCTTGCCTTCGCGCAGACTCATGGTGAGCCACGAATTCGCGCCTTGCGCGCGATCGAGCACGGCCTTGATCGGCCCGTATTCGATGCCGTCGACCGTAATGCCCTTTGCGAGCCGGTCGAGCGCCTCCTGCGTCACGCGTCCATTCGCGCGCACGCGATAGCGCCGCTGCCAGCCGGTTTCCGGCAATTCCAGAATGCGCTTGAGGCCGCCGTCATTGGTGAGGAGCAGCAGCCCTTCGCTGTTCAAGTCGAGCCGTCCAACCGAAACCACGCGCGGCAGGTGCTTGGGCAACGCCGCGAACACAGTCGCGCGGTCGCGCTCGTCACGGTTTGTCGTCACGAGCCCTTTCGGCTTGTGATAAAGAAAGAGCCGTGTGCGCTCGCGCCCCGGCAGCGGTTTGCCGTCGACCGCGATCTCGTCGCGGGGCGAGACAGTGAAAGCGGGAGAGGTGAGCGTTTCGCCGTTCACCGCGACGCGCCCCGCCAAAATCCATGTTTCCGCCTCGCGCCGCGAACAGAGCCCCGCGCGCGCCATCACCTTGGCAATCCGTTCCTTGTCGTTGTCGGGCTTGCGATCCATGCGGTGTCCGTGCGAAGCGAGGCGTCTTAGCACGAAGGTTACCGGAAGCGAATGAGCGAGCCGAACTACATGGACGAGGCGCTGGAGATCGCCGCCGCGGCGATGCGCGCGGGCGAGGTGCCGGTGGGTGCGCTTGTCGTAAGGGGCGGCGAAATCATCGCGCGCGCCGACAACCGGACGCTGCGCGAGCGCGATCCGACGGCGCATGCGGAGATTTTGGCGCTGCGCGAGGCTGCGAAGAAATTGAACACCGAGCGGCTTTCCGATTGCGATCTCTACGTCACGCTCGAACCCTGCACGATGTGCGCGGCGGCGATTTCCTTCGCGCGCATCCGCAGGCTCTATTACGGCGCTGCCGATCCGAAGGGCGGCGCGGTCGAATCCGGTGTGCGCTTTTTTGTCTCGCCCACCTGTCACCATAGGCCGGAAGTCTACGGCGGCATTCAGGAAGCGCGCGCCGCCGAGCTTTTGCGCGGGTTTTTCACGGCGCGGCGGTAATCCAACTTGTGCGCTGCAAATTGCAAGCCGCTCGGGCTGCGCCTACAACCGAAAGACGCGGGATGTTGCGGGGAGGCGGCGATGAAAAAGCTTCTGATCGTGATGGTCATGCTGTGGCCGTTCGCGGCCATCCATGAAGCGGGCGCTGCGGAAAAAATCCGCGCCGTCTCAAGCGCGGGGATTTCCTGCAACGGGCCGCTTCCACCGAGAATTACGCGGCGTTTTGTCAATCATGCGAAGCGGGCTTGCGAAAACCGCGTAAAGTGTTCCGTGCGCGCGACCTATGCCGCCGGTGCGCGGCGACTGGCGCGCTATGCCTGCACGGATTTTTACGTCGTAGCCCGCTGCGGATTGGTAAACCGCGAATTTCGTTCGAAAAGAATCAAAGGGAAATTGCACGTAGGCTGCTGACGCAGACATCCGCACTACAGATCACTTCTGATCGCCCGTGTCCGACCCCTTTGGCTTCGCCTGCATGGCATTGGGCGTTCCGCCTTGCGGGCTCGACGGGTAACTTCCCTTCGTGCTGTCCGTTTCGAGCTGTCCCGGATCGCCCTGCGGCGAATGCTGGCCGGTTGGGTCGGCTTTCTTGGCGGGCGGGTCGGATTGTTGCGCGAAGGCCGCCCCTGAGATCGCCACAATCGCGGCGGCTGCGAGCGCCGCCCGGCAAAGTGGCAAATGACGTGTGGTCATGAAAAAACTCCCGTGTTCGCACATCAACGGGTGTTGCGAACGAATGTTCCCGCCGCCCGTGGTGGTCGAGAGACGATTGGCGTAACATGCGGGTACGCAATCGGAAAAAACGGAACCGATGCCGTTTCGGTCAATTCAGGAATAACTTCGATGTCCAAAATCCAGCCCGACAAAGTTCGAGACCTTATTCAGCACGTCCGGGAAAATGCCGATGCGCTGGCGAAAAAGGGCGTCGATAAGGACGCGCTCGACGCACATATCGCGAAGCTCGAAACGGAGATAAAAAAATCCGAACCCGATCACAGCGCGATTTCCGATACGCTCGCCGCGATCGAGACGACGGTGGGAGAAGCCGAGGAAAATATGATGTCGAAAGGGGTACTGCAACTCTTGAATCAGATTTTCGGAACGGGCGTGCCGAATCCCTAAACCATCCGTTGTCATTCCGGGGCGCGGGCGAAGCCCGCGAACCCGGAATCCAGACATGCAAGCGTGCGTTTCTGGATTCCGGATCGCCGCTTCGCGGCGTCCGGAATGACGGGCGGAAGAGTCACCGGAAAAACGCCAGCATCGCCTTCGCGGTGTCTTCGGGATTTTCCTCCGCGAGAAAATGACCGCTTCTGATCGGCCCGCCGGTCACGTTCACCGCCCATTTTCTCCAGACATCGAGCGGGTTTTCGCCTTTCGACGGAATGCCATTTTCGCCCCAGAGCGCGAGCATCGGGCATTGAATTTTCTTGCCGGCGGCGGCGTCCGCCTCGTCATTTTTCAGATCGGTTGTCGCACCCGCGCGGTAATCCTCACAGCTCGCATGCAGCCGCGCAGGCTGCGAAAATGCCGCGCGATAGTGATCGAGCGCGCGCGGATCGAAAACCGACAGATTATGCTCGCCGTTCCAGGCCGAGATTTTCCATTCTAGATATTCGACCGGCATGGAGCCGATCATTTTCTCCGGCAGCGGATAGGGCTGGGCGAGAAACGTCCAGTGAAATATCTTCATGGCGCTGACTGGGGTCAGCGCATGCCACATCTGATGGGTCGGCACGATGTCGAGTGTGCAAAGCTTGCTCAGCCGCCCAGGATGATCGAGCGCGAGCCGGTAGGCGACACGCCCGCCACGATCGTGGCCCGCGAGCGCGAATTTCTTGTGGCCGAGCTTCTCCATCATCTCGACCATGGCGTTCGCCATGGAGCGTTTGTCATAAGGCGCGTGGCCGTCGCCGGATTCCGGCGCGTCGCTCTGGCCGTAGCCGGGAAGATCGGCGATCACGAGCTGAAAATCCTTGTCGAGGAGCGGCGCGAGCCGGTGCCACATCGCGGTCGATTGCGGATAGCCGTGCAGGAGAAGGAGCGGCGAGCCTTTGCCGCCGATGCGCACGAAAATCTTTCCGGCGCTTGTATCGACGAATTTGGAATCGTAGCCCGGGAAAAGGTCGACGAGTTTCGTCATGCTGGAAGTTTATAGCGCTCGCCAGCCGATGTCGCGGCGGCAGAACCCTTCCGGCCAGTCGATGAGGTCGACGGCCTGATAGGCGCGCGTTTGCGCTTCCTTCACGGTTTTGCCGGTCGCGGTCACGTTCAGCACGCGCCCGCCATTCGCGAGAATTTTTTTACCGTCGCGTTTCGTGCCGGCCTGAAAAATCGTGACGCCATCGACGGCCGCTGCCTTATCCAGCCCGCGAATTTCCGAGCCGGATTTGTAGGCGCCGGGATAGCCCTTCGTCGCGAGCACAACGGTAATCGCGGCTTCGTCTTTCCAGCGCACGCTCATTTTGCCGAGCGTGCCGTCGCAGGCGGCAAGCATCAGCGTGAGAAGATCGTCCTTCAGTCGGGGCATCAGCACCTGGCATTCCGGATCGCCGAAGCGGACATTGTATTCGATCAGCTTCGGGCCATCCTTCGTAATCATCAGCCCGATATAGAGAACACCGCGATAGGGCGTGCCGGCTTTGGCGAGCGCTCGGACGGTGGGGCGCACGATCTCGTCGAGCGTGCGCCGCTCGATCTCCGGCGTGAATACGGGCGCAGGCGAATACGCCCCCATGCCGCCCGTGTTCGGTCCCTTGTCGCCGTCGAAGACGCGTTTGTGATCCTGCGCGGATGTGAGGGGCAGCACCGTCTCGCCGTCGATGAAACAAAAATAGCTTGCTTCCTCGCCTTCCAGAAATTCCTCGATCACGACTGGGTCATTCGATCCCATCGAAAAGACCTGATCGAGCGCGGCAATGGCTTCTTCCTTGGTCATCGCGACAACGACACCTTTGCCCGCATGCAGACCGTCGGCCTTCAGCACGATCGGTGCGCCGTGCAGATCAAGGTATTCTTTCGCCTGCGCTTTGTCGTGAAACTCGGCATAGCCCGCCGTCGGGATATTGTTTTCCGCGCAAAGCCGTTTTGTGAACGACTTCGATCCCTCTAGTTTCGCCGCTGCTGCGATCGGCCCGAATGTCTTGATCTTGGCGGCGTTCAACCGGTCGACAAGACCGGCGACGAGCGGCGCCTCGGGGCCCACCACCACGAGGTCAATTTTCTTTTCTTTGCAGAAGGTCTCAACCGCTGCATTGTCGCTCACCTTCAGATCGACAAGCTCGGCTTCCTGCGCGATGCCCGGGTTGCCGGGAGCGGCATAGAGCTTGGTGAGCAACGGGCTCGAAGCGAGCTTCCACGCCAGCGCATGTTCGCGCCCGCCGGAGCCGAGAAGAAGAACCTTCATGCGCCTTTCCAAGCCATGATTGAAACCGCGCGATGATGTAGCATATGCGCATGGTGATGAGAGAATCGAAGGCGCCCGCGTCCACGGAAATCCGCGCGAATTTGCGCGAGATGACCGTGACCGAGCTCTCGGCGGAGCTGAAGCGCACGGTCGAGGAGAATTTCTCCTATGTGCGGCTGCGGGGCGAAGTGCTGAACTATCGCGGGCCGCATTCCTCCGGTCACGTCTATTTCTGCCTGAAGGACACCGGCGCTCGCATCGATGCGATCATCTGGAAGGGGAATTTTACGCGGCTGAAATTCAAGCCCGAAGAGGGCCTCGAAGTCGTCGTCACCGGCAAGGTCACGACCTATCCGGGCAAATCGACTTATCAAATAGTGATCGACAGCCTGGAGCCCGCGGGCGCGGGCGCGCTGATGGCGCTTCTGGAAGAGCGCAAGAAAAAGCTCAAAGCCGAAGGGCTGTTCGACGAGGCGCGCAAGAAGCCGCTGCCGTATCTGCCGCTCGTGATCGGGGTCGTCACGTCGCCGACCGGCGCTGTGATCCGCGACATTCTGCATCGGCTGACCGACCGCTTTCCGCGCCGCGTGCTGGTGTGGCCCGTGCGCGTGCAGGGCGAAACTTGCGCGGCGGAAGTCGCAGCCGCCATTGAAGGCTTCAACGCTTTGAAAGCGGGCGACAAAATTCCGCGTCCCGACGTGCTCATCGTCGCGCGCGGCGGCGGATCGCTCGAAGACCTCTGGGGCTTCAACGAGGAAATCGTCGCGCGCGCAGCAGCCACAAGTACGATCCCGCTGATTTCCGCCGTGGGGCACGAAACCGATTTCACGCTGATCGATTTTGTCTCCGATCGCCGCGCGCCGACGCCGACCGCAGCCGCCGAACTCGCAGTTCCGGTGCGTACCGAACTTGTGGCGCTTACCGCGAGTCACGCCGCGCGGCTCTCGGGTTGTCTGCGCCGCTATTTCGACCGGCTGAAAAGCGAGCTGCGCGGGCTTGTGCGCGGCCTTCCTTCGCTCGACGCCATTCTATCCATGCCACGCCAGCGCCTCGATGCGCTCGGTGACAGGCTGCCGCGTGCGTTACGCGCGAATGCGCATCAGCATCGCGTCGATCTCACCCGCGTCGGAGGACGCCTCACACCGGCGAGCCTGCGCGCGCGGCTGGAACGTTTGCGTGACCGCGTGCGCTCCTGCGCGCAACTCGTCGAGGCTTACAGCTATCACAAGGTGTTGAACCGCGGCTTCGCGCTCGTGCGTGACGCGGCGGGCGCACCTGTTCGCGCGGCGGCGGCGATTGCGACCGGCGACCGGCTTGAGATTGAATTTTCCGATGGACGTATCGGCGCCGTCGCAGATTCCGGCGCGGCAGCTCGCCGCAAATCGAAAGAATCCGGCAAAGAAGGTAAAAAAAGCGGACAGGGCGGGCTTTTCGATTAGCTCTGGCCAGCGCCGCTTTCAGTCACTATCTTGCGTTGTCCATGAACCGTTTTGAGCGCATTCCCCTGGCCGCCGGCGAAGCCCAGCTTCGTTATCTTGACGGCGATTACCGCATTGTCCGCCCGGGCAGCTATGTGCGCTGCGCGGTGACGGGCGACGCGATCCCGCTCGACGAATTGAAATACTGGAGCGTGGAGCGCCAGGAAGCCTACGCGAGTCCCGAAGCCGTGATGTCGCGGTTCGGTTCCGAGCTGAAGAAAAGCTGATCAGCGCCTCGCGAGTGCGGGTTTCAGCATTTCCTTAAGCGCATTTTCGTCGTCAAAGTGCAGATCGACCGGCAGCACGATGCTCGCATCGGCAAGCTCGTTCAGCGCAGGATTCTTATACATCCGCGCGTGATCCTTGGCGGTCGTAACGAGCGTCAGGTTGCGTGCGCGCGCCGCTTTAAGTAATTCGCGCGCGTCGTTTTCCGAATAGGCATGATGATCCGGAAAGACACGCTGCTCCGTAACATTGCAGCCGATTTCTTCAAGCGTCGCAAAAAATTTTCTTGGTCGGCCGATGCCCGCATAGGCGAGCGCGTTTCGGCCCTTGATTTCGGCTGTGGCTTCTGCCTCAGGCATGAGGTGCGCGCGTAAAATTGTTTTTCCGCAAGCCGCCGCTTGTTGTGCGACTTTCTCTCCGGCGTCGCCCTTGCCGACAAGTATAACTCCGTTCGCGCACTCGATCTGCAATGCGAGCGGCGCGCGCAGCGGTCCTGCGGGAAAAATCAGGCCATTTCCGACTCCACTCGCGCCGTCGATCACAAGCAGCGAAATATTTTTCGCGAGCGCCGGGTTCTGAAAACCGTCGTCCATCACGATGACGCTGGCGCCGGATTCGGCCGCGAGTTTCGCCCCCCGCACGCGATCGATGGAAACGACGACTGACGCGACCGCCGCAAGCAGAAGCGGCTCGTCGCCGACATCCTTCGCGCTGTGTTCTTGAACCTTGACGACCCTCGGCCCCTTTTCACGCCCGCCATAGCCGCGCGTGACGAAAAAAGGGTTTTCGCCTGCTTCAAGCAGAAGTTCCGCGACGGCAATCGCCGTCGGCGTCTTGCCCGCGCCGCCAACCGTCGGATCGCCAATACAGATCACCGGCACCGCTGCCCGCGCGCCCGCGCGCTTCATTCGCGCCCCCGCGACCGCGCCGTAGATCGCGCCGAGCGGCGCCAGCGCGGCCGAAATGAGCCCCGGCGCTCTCCACCAAAAGGCGGGTGCCTGCATCAGCGAAGCCGCGACTGCACGAGGTAAGGCTGGATGGCGTTCAAGGTTCGCTCCAGTGCGCCGCCCATGCGCATCACGGTATGATAGGCGGATTCTTTCATGCGCTCCACGAGTTCGGGATCGTCGAGCAGCCGTTGCAGGCTGTTCGCGAGCGATTCCGCGTCGGTGACGGTTGCAGCACCTCGCGCGCGGTTCAGTTCGCTATAGATCGCGGTGAAGTTCGAGACATACGGCCCATGCAGGATCGCGCTCCCGATTTTCGCGGGCTCGATCGGATTCTGCCCGCCTCGTTTCGCGAGCGATCCGCCCATGAATACGATCGGTGCAAGCCGATAATACAGGCCCATCTCGCCGATCGTGTCGGCGACATAAATCTCGGTGCCGCGATCCGGCAGATGCCCGCGCGAACGCAACACCGCGGGCATTCCGTATTGCCCGGCGACGTCGGCGACCGCGCCGCCGCGTTGCGGATGGCGGGGCACGATCACGGTGACAAGTCCCGGCGTCGTCCGCCGCAGCCGGCGATGCGCTTCGATCACCACTTCTTCTTCGCCGGCATGAGTGCTCGCCGCGAGAATCACCGGACGCCGGTGTAGCGACCGTTCGAGTTCGGCAAAGGAGCGCGGATCGGCTTCGGGCGGCGCTACGTCGAATTTCAGATTGCCGGTTGTGGCGATCCTCTGCGCCCCGAGCTTGGCGAAGCGCCGCGCGTCTTCCGGCTCCTGCACGAGGAGAAGGTCGATGCGCGAGAGCAAGGCGCCCGCTGTTCGCTTCATTTTTTTCCAGCGCGCGAACGAGCGCTCCGACAGGCGCCCGTTGATCAGCACGAGCGGCGTGCCGGCGTCGGATACCTGCATGATCAAATTCGGCCAAAGCTCGGACTCGGTAAGAAGCGCGAGATTGGGCTGCCAGTGGTCGAGAAACCGCTTCACGAATTTCGGCGTATCTAACGGAAGAAATTGGTGCAGCACGCCGTCCGGCAATTTTTCGCTTGCGATTTGCGCGGCGGTCACGGTGCCCGACGTCAGCAAAACCGAAAATCCGTGCTTGCGAATTCGCGTGAGCAGTGGAAACACCGCAAGAATTTCGCCGACGCTCGCGCCGTGCACCCACACCAGCGGCCCGCGCGGGCGCGCCAAGCTCGGAATCCCATGCCGCTCGCCGATCCGTTCCGGATTTTCCTTGCCGCGCTTCAGCCGCCGTTTCAGCATGAGGCTGGTGAGCGGTGTCGCAACCCGTGTCGAGCCGCGATACAGCCGGAGCGAGATCGGGGTGCGGGGCTTAGCCATGAACCTTCCCGCCCATAGCAACATGACCCGCGATTGCTTCGGCTCGCGCGGTCGCCTCATTCAATCGCTCCTGCACCAGTTTGCGCGCGGCTTCGAGCGCATCTTCGTCCGCATCGGGAGCGACGCGGATCGGCTCGCCCGCGACAGCGCCGCCTTTGCCGAACGGAAGATCGACGCTCGCTTTGTCCCAACTCGGCGCCGTAATCCGCCGGCTCGTCGCGATCGCGATCGGGTAGATCGGCCGCCCCGAATAGCGCGCAAGCGTGACGACACCGAGGCCTGCGACGCGCGAAATCTTCGGTACGTCGGCGGTGAGCGCCACATTGATTCCCTCGGCCAGCGCCGAAATCATTTCTCGCATGGCGCCGACGCCGTTTTTGCGGTGGAAATCCTTGCGACTCGTAGAGCCCGAGCCGCGGATGGTTTCGACGCCGAGCGCTTCGGCCGCGATCGCGTTCACATCCGCGTCGGCATGGCGGGAGATCAAAACCTTCGCGCGATGATGCGACTTCATGATGAACGGCGCAAGAAAATGCTGACCATGCCAGAAGGTGAGGATTACGGGCATCTCCGGCTCGGCGATCTCGTAGATATTTTCAGGCTCGATCTTGATATCCAGCGTTTTGTGCACGCTCCATAGATAACTCGCCATGGTGCGGCCGAGCGCATGCCGGACGAGTTTCGATTTGCGAATCGTTCTCCACATCGCGCCAGGCTCGCTTACGTATTTCGCGGCGGCGCGGGGTCTGTCTCCGGATCGAGCAGCCGGTGCAGGTGAACGATGAAGTAGCGCATCAAGGCATTGTCGACCGTCTGCTGCGCTTTTCCCTTCCATGCTGCGTAGGCGCTCGCGTAGTTGGGGTAGACGCCGACAAGCTCGACTTTATCGAGATCGCGAAACTCGCTCGAGCCCATCTCGGTGAGTTCGCCACCGACGACGAGGTGCAGGAGCTGTTTAGAATTTTTTGACGGTTCGTTCATCGTTCGGCGTCCCCCTCGCCGATAGGTGGCTTCTAGGCACTCATCGGTGGGTAGGCAAGAGTAAGAAATGTACCATTCGCGCCGCCGATTTCTGCGCTGCAAGGTTTCGGCAAGCATCCTTTCAGGAACGCCCGCGGCACGAAAGATTAACCAGCTCCTTTAAGCGCTTTCTGAAACGGATATGACATTCTTCCTCCCAACACGGGCAAAAAAAAGCCCGCAGGGGGAAGAATTGAGGCGTCAAATCGAGGCCGGACGGGTCACCCCGGCCGGGTCGAGCCGCGCGTTGCGGCTCGACCCTCACAGGTTGCCCGTTCGCTACACCGCAGCCGACGAGCGCGCTGACGGCCATTCGCGCGTCGTCGAAATCAGCCGCGAACACGTACTCTTGCATCGCTGCGTGAATGGCGTGCGAATGCGGCTGCGAATCCCGATCGAAGTGTTCCGCGGCGTCGCCGTTCGCGTACTAGACAATGCGGACGTCGTCGCGATTACGCTCGAGCATCCAGATCCCGCACTCACCGTCACGCTGCATAGCGACGCGGGTTTTGAGAATTCCGCCGCCGAGTGGCAGTCTTGGGGCATCGTGCTTGGCCTTCCGCTTCTGATCGAGGACATCGATGGGACACTGCGCCGCCCGATCGAGATGATCGGCGCGCTGATGACAGGCGAGGTTGCGCTTCGCCGCCGCCGCAAGACACCGCTTCGCAAGCGCCGCCCGTATTTCATGGCGCGGCGCCGCGGATTTGGCCCGGGCATCGCGCCTGCTGTGCATCGTAATGAGCGCGAGATTATCGCGCCGGAATAAAGTAAAACTGCGCGAGCGCGTCGCACACAAACGCCGCGAACAGAATTAGCCCCGCATCGCGATTGGAGCGGAATATCCGCAAGCAAAGCGCCGGATCGTCGATGCCGATCGATTTCACCTGCCAGGCGAGATGCAGGGCGAACAGTAAAATGCCGGCCGCGAAAACAATCCCCGCACCGGCGGAATAACCCGCAAGTCCAATCAGGATGACCGTCGCCGCGTAAAAGACCGCGATGACTGGCTTCGTGCGTTCGCCAAAAAAAAGTGCCGTCGAGCCCACTCCAATGAGCGCATCGTCCTCCCGATCCTGGTGCGCATAGATCGTATCGTAGGCGACCACCCAGCAAATCGATCCGGCGTAAAGAAGGAATGCCGGAGGATCGAGCCTGCCGAATACGGCGGCCCAGCCCATCAACGCGCCCCACGAAAAAGCGAGCCCGAGCACGGCCTGTGGAAAATTCGTCACCCGCTTCGCGAGCGGATAGAGCGCGACGATCGCAAGCGATGCGATGCCGGTCAGGATCGCGAAACGATTGAGCTGCAACAGCACGCAAAGCCCGGCGAGCGATAGCGCCAGCAGGAAAACGAACGCGCTCTTAGCGCTGACTTGTCCTGAGGGAATTGGCCGCGAGCGCGTGCGCTCCACGCTCGCATCGAGCTTGCGATCCAGAATGTCGTTCCAGGTGCAGCCCGCGCCGCGCATCGCCACAGCGCCAATCGCAAACAAGAGAAGCAGTTTCCAATCCGCCCACGGCTCGCGCGCGGCGATTGCTGCGAGTGCCGTCGACCACCAGCAGGGGAGCAACAGGAGCCATGAGCCGATCGGCCGATCGGCGCGCGCAAGACGAAGATAAGGTTGTGCCCGGGAGGGAGCCCAGCGGTCGACCCAGTTGCCGGTCGAGTCGGCGACCGGGCGGAGGCCCGCCCGTCCGGCCTCGCTCATTGTCCGAGCACGTTGCCGTGCAGCGTGTCGAACACGGCGCTCGGCTTGTCGCCGGGATTGCCGCCGATATTGACGCCGAGCGCTTCGCTTAAGCCCGCGCTCGGGGGCCGAACGCCACCGCCGCCGTTTGCGGCCGCCTGGCAAACTTTCGTGCTCATTTGGGCTGACTTGGCATGTGAGTCGGCAAGCTGCTTGATAAAATTATCCGGCACGCCGCATTGCACTTTTGCGCCCCGCAGGAATTTCAGCATTTTACTTTCGATGGATACATAATTGCGCAAGAGGCCGCACGCCGTTTTGATGTCGGCCTTGCGTTTGTTCGCGGCTTGCAGCGCTTTGCCCGCCTTATCGCGCTCGGCCATCAAGCCGTTGACTTGGCCCTGACAGTCGATGCCACCGCCGCCAAAGGTGCCGAAGCCCTGCGCCGCGGCATGGCTCGCGGCGAAAGCCAAAATCGAAAGTCCGGCGGCTGCGGACAACAAGCGGGGACGCATCGAGAAGCTCCGGAAAGCGCTATAGACGTAACCAGACAACACGATCTGGGGCAAGATCGGGGCGGTAACCGGCCCGGGAACATTAACTTTATGGCACGCTACGATTTTCGAACACCAAGGCTCTATGTTTCGGCGGATTTGGCGGCGGGTGCCGCTGTTACGCCGGGCGATCCGGCCGTTCACTATCTTCGCCATGTGCTTCGCCTGGAGGCGGGCGCGAAGCTTTTCGTCTTCAACGGCCGCGACGGCGAGTGGGAAGCGCGTCTCGCATTGCCATCGAAGCGAGCGGTAAAGCTCGATATCCTCACACAGACGCGCGGGCAGCCGGAAGCAGGCTCGCTCGATTACGCCTTCGCGCCGGTGAAACAAGCGCGGCTCGATTTCATCGTGCAGAAAGCGGTCGAGATGGGTGTTGGCCGGCTGACGCCCGTCATCACGCAACACACGCAAGTGACGCGCGTGAATAGCGAGCGCGTGCGTGCCAATGCGATCGAAGCCGCCGAGCAATGCGGCGTCCTTGCGCTGCCGGTGATCGAAGAAGCGGCGCCGTTTCCGGATTGGCTTGCTGGAATTTTGCCCGAGCGCGTCATTGTTTTTTGCGACGAAGATGCCGGAATTTCCGATCCATTGCGCGCTTTGCGAGAAGCGCCGGCAGGCGCGGCTACGCTGATTGTCGGACCGGAGGGCGGATTCCATGCGAAAGAACGCGAGGCGCTTCTTTCGCATGCCCGCGTGATCCGGATTTCGCTCGGGCCGCGCATTTTGCGTGCGGATACGGCAGCGGTGGCGGCGCTCACGCTTCTACAAGCCGTGCGCGGCGATTGGGGCTAGCGGTTCATGCGCCTGCAGGGGCAATCGCGTATTGCAACTGCGAGATGTCCCCATTTTCCCCCGGAACCAAAATAACGCTTGCGCGTTGAGTTGCGCTCGCGCCTCATTTTGGTCCGCTTTGGCGCAGGAGGTCAGGACCAACCACCACAATCGATTCGTTTTGGCTGTCGTTCGCGCGTGCAGGAGGTTTCCATGGCCGAAAAAAATTACAGCTTCGGAGTGGAAGAGGAGTATTTCATTGTCGACGGCGACACCAAAGCCCTGCGCAAGAAAGCGGCGCCGGCCTTTCTCGCCGACCTCAAGCGGAAAGTCGGCTCGGTGATGAACCGCGAGATGCTGCAATCGCAGCTCGAAATTTCAACCAAGCCCGCGCATACGATGGAGCAGGCGCACGAGGACCTGAAGAATTTGCGCCAGACCATCGGCGCGGTCGCGGCCGATCACGGCCTTGCTTATTTCGCCGCGAGCACGCATCCGACGGCCGGCTGGTCAGGCGGGCAATCAACGCAGAAAATTCGCTACGACGGCATGATGCAGGATCTGCAGATGCTCGGCGAGCGCAACCTCTTGTGCGGCATGCACGTGCATGTGCAGCTGCCGGACGTCGACCGGCGCGTCGACGTGATGCGCCGGATGATTCCTTATATCCCGCTGTTTATCGCGCTCTCGACGTCGTCGCCGTTCTGGCGTTCGCGTTCGACCGGCCTGATGGGCTACCGGCTCGCCGCCTATGACGAACTGCCGCGCACCGGCATCCCCGAACTGTTCGAAAGCAACGAAGACTACGAAGCCTATATCAACGCGCTGATCGAAACGCGCGTCATTCAGGATTCGAGTTATATCTGGTGGACGATCCGTCCCTCGGCGGCCAACCCGACGCTCGAACTGCGCGCGCCCGACGTTTGCACGCGCGTCGAGGATGCGGTCGCTCTTGCCGCGCTCTATCGCGCGCTCGCGCGCCACCTCTACAATCATCCCGAGCTGAACGCAGCCATCGGTGCGGTCGATCGCGCGATCGCGGTGGAAAACAAATGGCGCGCGCAGCGTTACGGCATCCATGGCAGCTTCGTCGACCACGGCGAGGGCCGCGCGGTGCCGATCTCCGAAGAGCTCGACCGATTGATCGCGATTCTGGAAGAAGACATCGGCGAGTTGAACTGCGAAAACGAAATCGCGCATGTCCGGAAAATCCTGTCCATCGGCACGAGCGCGGACATGCAAATCGCGGTCTTCCGCGAGGCCGAGCAGCGCACCGGCAGCCGCAACAAGGCCTTCGGCGCCGTGAAGACGTGGCTTGCCGAAACGACCTTGCAGTAAATCGGGCGGATCGCGCGAAGCGTCCAAGCGCTGACAAAAGCTTCCCGCTGCGGAGTCTCGGCTTCCGGCGTCACGGCTGCATACATTGGGTTAAAGAGATGGTGCCGTGCAGAAAATGCATGGCGGCGGGCGAGGGGCTCGTATATCGTCCCGCAACTTTGCACTCCCCGCGGGGCGGACCTGTTTTATGGCGCGTGATCAAATCGACATGACTCCGATCGAGTCGCATCGCGAACTCGTCGCGTGGCTCGAAGCCGGCTGCCGCCCGCCCGAACAATTCAAGATCGGCACCGAGCACGAAAAGCTTCCCTTCATGCTGCAGGATCATCGCCCCGTGCCCTACGACTGCACGCGCGGGATCTGCACGGTGCTGGAGGGAATGCGCGACCTCCTCGGCTGGGAGCCGATCATGGAAGGCGAGACCATCATCGGGCTCGCCGACGTGACCGGCGGCGGCGCGATCTCGCTCGAGCCCGGCGGGCAATTCGAGCTCTCCGGCGCGCCCTTGGAGAACATCCACCAGACCTCGCGCGAACTGCACGCGCATCTCGCGCAGTTGCGCGAAGCCGCGCGTCCGCTTGGGATCGGTTTCGCGGCTGTCGGCATGAGCCCGGCCTGGACGCGGGCCGAGACGCCAATGATGCCGAAGGGCCGCTACAAGATCATGGCGGCCTATATGCCGAAAGTCGGCAAACTTGGCCTCGACATGATGTTTCGCACCTGCACGGTGCAGGCCAATCTCGATTTTTCTTCCGAAGCCGACATGGTGAAAAAGCTGCGCGTCGGAATTTCGTGGCAACCAATTGCAACTGCCGTCTTCGCGAATTCGCCTTTCACCGACGGCAAGCCGAACGGGTATCTCTCCTATCGCGCGCATATCTGGAGCGATACCGACCCGAACCGTACCGGCATGCTGCCCTTCGCTTTCGAGCCCGGTATGGGCTTCGAGCGTTACGCCGAATATGCCCTCGACGTGCCGATGTATTTCGTGAAGCGCGGCTCCAGCTATATCGACGTCACCGGCACGTCCTTCCGCGATCTCCTGAAAGGGGAGCATCCGAAATTGCCTGGCGAGCGCGCGACGATCTCCGACTGGGCCAATCATCTGAGCACGGCGTTTCCGGAAGTGCGGCTCAAGCGCTATCTCGAAATGCGCGGGGCCGACAACGGCCCGATGAAGATGATCTGCGCGCTACCCGCCCTCTGGGCGGGGCTTCTGTATTGCCAGCCCGCGCTCGACGAAGCGTGGGACGAAGTGAAAGGCTGGACGGCGGAAGAGCGCGAAGAGCTTCGCGCCGATGTGGCGAAACGCGGCCTGAACGCCGAAATCCGCGGGCGCCGCGTGCAAGACATTGCGCGCAACATGCTGAAACTTTCGCGCGCCGGGTTAACGCAGCGCATGCAACTCGATTTCACGAAGCAGGACGAGACGCGCTACCTCGATCCGCTCGAGGAGATTGTCGAGAAGAACGAAACACAGGCGGAAGCGTTATTAAAGCTCTATAACGGGCCGTGGAAAAAATCGGTCGATCCGATTTTCGATCTGCTGGCGTACTAAACTTCCGTCATGGCCGGGCTCGTCCCGGCCATCCACGTCTTTGCAATGTAAAAGCTCGAAAGACGTGGATGCCCGGCACAAGGCCGGGCATGACGACGAATATTGGCTTGGCTCGATTTTGAAATCGCGTAGCCCGCTCCTCAGGACTGAGCTTTTTCTTTCCGCTCTTCCTGTTCGATGACGTCTTTCGCCTCAGGATTGAGCGCCTGCGACTCGCGCTTCTTGCCCGTGAACGGCTCGGGCTTCGGTTTGATCCGGCGCATCTTGTCGACTCCCGCGTACAAGCCGCCCGCCTGCTGCAGCGCGAGCCGTTCGCGGTCGCGGGTGCGCACGTCTTCCACGATGTCGTCGATCGTTTCATCGTTCGCGCCGAGCGCTATAAGCGTCGCGCGGCCGAACTCGATCGCAGATTCGAAAGTCTCGCGAATCTCGAAATCGACGTTCTTGGAGAGGAGCGCGAGCGTACTCGCGCGGTCGAACGAGCGGACATACAACTTGGTGCCGGGAAAATTCGCCTGGATGATATCGACGATGTGCTCGGTATTCTCCGCCCCGTCGGTGCAGACCGCGATCAGGCGCGCCTTGTCGGCATGCGCGGCGCGCAGCACGTCGAGCCGCGCGCCGTCGCCGTAATAAATCTTAAAGCCGAAGCGCGCGACCGCCTGCACCATCTCCTCGTCGTTGTCGATGACGGTGACGTCGATTTCCTGCGCGAGCAGGCATTGCGAGACGATCTGCCCGAAGCGGCCGAACCCGATGATCAAGACAGAGCCATGCGTCTGTTCGAGGCCATCGGTGTCGTAAACCGGCTCTTCGCCGCGCTGCTTCCTGGAACGCAGCCACTCGACGAGCGCCGCGAAGGGCGGGCCGATCAGCATCGTGAGGCCCGCGAGCGCGACCACAACGCTCG
>Ga0070682_100000722_pt1 | contig 19795 bp, 12 predicted proteins | sample KBSC63LmetaG_FD_64668 | JGI IMG/M metagenome (GOLD analysis project Ga0070682, IMG submission 64668) | Corn rhizosphere microbial communities from Kellogg Biological Station, Michigan, USA - KBS C6-3L metaG | ecosystem: Host-associated > Plants > Roots > Rhizosphere | place: USA: Michigan...
TCCGCGGCGCTGCTCGGGAAGTGGCTGCTGTCGGGCTTGGCTGCCGGCGTGCTCGCCTCGGGGACGGCCACGGTGGTCGAGCAGCTGCGCGCCCGCTCCGAAGCGCGGCACGCCGTTGCAACGGTTCGGCCCGCACCTCCGCCGAAAGCCCCTCCGAACAATGCCACACCGAAGAATTCCGAAGCGCAAGAGGCCGCTTCGGACACCGCGCCCGAGCCGAGCCCCGCCGTCGTTCTGCCCGGCGCGGTGAGTGGGCCGAGCCATGCGCCCGCAGCGCCCGAATCGAGCGCCTCGCGCGCGCTCGGTGCGGAGGCGGCCCGCATCGACGCGGCACGCGAGGCACTCCAGCGTGGCGACGTTCGGCGCGCGCTCGTCGAGCTCGATTGGTACGAGCGCTCTCGCGTGGTCGGCGTGCTCGATCGCGAGGCGGAGCTCCTGCGGATCCAGGCGCTCGTGCGCGCTGGTGAGGGCGCGCGCGCCGTGGAGCTCGCTCGGAGCTACCTCGCGAAGCACCCCCACGACGCCTACTCGGCGCGCCTGGCCGAGCTGATTCGTACTGGCGGTGCTACTTTTCCACTCGGCGACCGGATCAACCGCTAGCTCGGGCGACATAGCCCCCATCAGCCATGCCGAGGAGACCCGTGCCCCTTTCGAATCCCTCGCCCCATTCCGCGCAGTCGTTGCTCGTGGCCGTGCTCGTCACGGTCGGCTTCGTTGCTTGCGGGAGCTCGAAGCGCTCGCTCAACACGACCACCGTCGGTGACGGGGGGGAGGAGGGGACAACGCCCGGCGGAGGCAGTGGCGGCAGCTCTGCGGCAGGCAAGGGCAGCGGTGCGCACGCGGGTCGCCCGGTGGGCGAAACGGGGGGTGGGGGGCCCATCGCCGGCTCGGGTGCCGGTCCCCGCGGCGGTAGCTCGAACGCGGGTTCGGCGGGAGGCGCGGGCTCGCCCCAGGGTGGCTCCGCGGGGTTCCCGAGTGGCGGCGTGCCGAACGGTGGGGTCGGAGCGACGGCGGGCTTTGCGGGCAGCTCCGGCGGCGGCACGGGTCCCACCGCCGGATCCGCGGGCAGCGCCGGGTACCCTTGCGACAGCAGCGATGGGACGGGCTGCAACGGTCGCGGATTCTGCGTCGACCACGAGCAAGACTCCTGCGCGCCCGACTACACGAGCGACTGCAGCGGGACGTGCGCGGTGCCGCACCTGGCGCCCGTCTGCTCGGGCTTCCAGCCCACCCCGTGCCCGTCCGACTTCGAGTGCATCGCGGACTTCGACACCTATTTCGGCACCGATCCCACCTCGATCTGCGTGGGTGGCCGCACGCCCGGCTGCGACACGAGCGACGATTGCAACGAGGGGTTCACGTGCCGAGAGTCGGGCGGCGAGAAGCGCTGCCTCGTCGACAGCGCCCAGTGCTGGCCGCCCGACGCGTGCGACACACTGGTGCCGACCTGTCCCGCCGGGTACGCGCCGGCCGACGCCCAGGTCTGTGACTACGTGTGCGTTCCGGTTCAGCACTGCGGCTGCGAGAAGGACCTCGACTGTCAGCAGCCGTACTCTTGCGATCGCGAGCACGGCCGCTGCGCCATCCCCGTCGCACCCGCGCCGCGCTGCAGCCAGCCGTTCGACGCCGGACCGTGCGATGCAATCGTGCCTGCCTTTGCGTTCGTCGACGGCGAGTGCAAGGCCGTGACGTACGGGGGATGCGAGGGCAACGACAACCGTTTCGTCGCCTACGAAGACTGTCTTGCCGCCTGCGAAGGCATGCCGCAGGAAGCTGCGTGCGGCGAGGGGCGGGTCCCTCAGGTCGGGTGCTTGGCCTGCGGCGGTGGCGGCGGCTGCACCCTGCAAGGCATGTTTTGCTTCGAGTCGTGCGAAACCAGCGACGACTGCACCACGCCCGGCTTCAGTTGCTCCGAGGGCGTGTGCCAGGTCGTGGGCTGCTTCTAGCCCCCGCGCGGACGCGCCGCTTCGGCTAGGGTCCGCTCGCGCGAGCTCGCGGCCGCTCGCTCGGACGCTCGGGCTCGAGGATCGCCTCGGAAAGGCGCACTCCGTGCTGGAGGAGCCCGTACTCGATGGCATCGACGAGCGCTTCGAGCGACGCGAGGATGATGTTCGGTGACGCGCCGACCGTGCTGTACGTCTGCTCCTGGTAGCGGCTGTCGATCAGCACGCGCGTCGTCGCTTCGGTGCCGTCTTTGCCGTCGAGGATACGCACCTTGTAGTCGGCGAGGTGGATCGCGGCGAGCGCCGGGTACACGGGGGTGAGCGCCTTGCGCAGGGCGCCGTCGAGCGCGCTCACGGGGCCGTTGCCTTCCGCCGCGGTGTGGAACACCCGGTCTCCGACCCGGAGCTTCACCGTGGCCTCGGCGTACGTTTCGCCCGCGCCGCGCCGGCCGACGCGCGTTTCGTAGTCCAAAACCGCGAACAGCGGCTCGTAGCCTTGGGCCTTGCGGCTGAGCAAAAGCGCGATCGACGCCTCCGCGCCTTCGTAGGAAACGCCGCGCGCTTCCGCGCGCTTGATGTCCTCGAGCGCCTCCGCGTCGACGCCTTCGGCCACCTTCACGCCGAGCTCCTCGGCCTTCGAGAGAACGTTGCCGCGGCCCGAGAGCTCGCTCACGACGACGCGCATCTCGTTGCCGACGAGCGCCGGATCGACGTGCTGGTACGAATCCGAGTTGCGGCGCATCGCCGCCACGTGGATCCCGCCCTTGTGCGCGAAGGCGCTCCTGCCCACGTAGGCCATGTGCGCATCGGGCGCGAGGTTCGCGACCTCGGCGACGAAGCGCGAAAGCTCCGTGATCTCACGCAGCCGCCCCGGCGCCAGGCAGCGCTTGCCGAGCTTCAGCTCCAGGTTCGGAACGATCACGGAGAGGTTCGCGTTGCCGCACCGCTCGCCGTAGCCGTTGATGGTGCCCTGCACGTGCGTCGCGCCGCCGCGCACCGCCGCGAGCGAATTCGCGACGCCGCAGCCCGCGTCGTCGTGCGCGTGCACCCCGATGCGGGGGCCGGGCCCGAGCGTCTCGAGCACGGTGCGCGTCGTCGCCTCGACCATCCACGGCAGGCAACCGCCGTTCGTTTCGCACAAAACCAGCGTCTCGGCGCCGCCGCGCAGGGCCGCGCGCAGCGTTTCGAGCGCGTAGCCCGCATCACGCGTGTAGCCGTCGAAGAAGTGCTCGGCATCGTAGATGACGCGGCGCTTCTGGCTCACGAGGTAGGCGATGCTCTCCTCGATCATCTTGAGGTTGTCCTCGAGCGTCGTGCGCAGCACCTCGGTCACGTGCAGCGTCGACGTCTTGCCGACGACCGTGCACGCGGCGGTCCCCGCATCGAGCAGCGCGCGCAGGCTCGGATCGCTCTCGGGGCCGAGCTTGGCGCGCCGCGTCGACCCGAAAGCCGTCACGACGGCATGCTTCCACTCGCGGTCCTTGGCGCGCTCGAAGAACTCGACGTCCTTCGGGTTCGACCCCGGCCACCCGCCCTCGATGTACGTGACCCCGAGGTCGTCGAGCCTGCCCGCAATCCTGAGTTTGTCCTCGACGGTGTACGAGATCCCCTCGCGCTGGGAACCATCGCGCAGGGTCGTGTCGTAAAGCTCGACGAACTCGGGATCGGAACGAAGTGGGCCTGTCATGGAAGTGAACCAGTGTGTGGGAGTCGAACGGCTTGCTCGGGGGCTACAACGTGCGGGCGGCTGGGGCAGGGGAGCCGATACAAGTTCAAACCGCCTTCTTGTCAACCGCCACCGGCACCGCTTCCGCCGCCGCCCCCGGACTCGACGACAAGCGCTCGTTGGCGTGGATGTTCGCGAGCACGCGGTTCAGTGCAGCGAGGTACGCCTTCGTGCTCGCGACGATCACGTCGCTGTCGGCGGCGTGGCCGTGGAGAATGGGAGCCTGGCTTGCGCCGCGCTGCGGGTTCACGCGGCCGTCCTCACCGCCGCTGCGCACGCGAACGCTCGCGTGGCCGAGTGCGTCGATGCCTTCGGTCACGTTGTTGATCGAGTACTCGAGCAGCTCCGCCGGGGCCTGCACGATCTCGTCGATCGCGCAGAACACGGCGTGCACGGGACCCGTGCCGACGGCAGCGCGCGTGCGGACCTGACCGTCGGGGCAGAGCAGGCGAACCGTCGCCGTCGGCATGCCGTTCGAGCCGCACGTCACCTGCACGGCGTCGAGCTGGAAGTACTCGCGCCCGCGCCCGAACTCGCTCACGGCGAGCGCCTCGAGGTCGGCATCGGTGATGCGCTTCTTCTTGTCGGCCAGCACCTTGAAGCGCGAAAACGCCGTGTCGAGCCCCTCACCCTCCAGGGCGTGACCGAGCTCGCGCAGCCGCACCGCGAAAGCATGCCGGCCCGAGTGCTTGCCGAGCACGAGCAGCGTCTGCCCCGCGCCGACCGTCTCCGGCCGCATGATCTCGTAGGTTTCTTCGTTCTTCAGCATGCCATCCTGGTGGATGCCGGATTCGTGAGCGAAGGCGTTCGCGCCGACGATCGCCTTGTTCGGCTGCACGACCATGCCCGTGCGCACGGAGACGAGCTTGCTCGTGCGAGTGAGCTGCGTCGTGTCGATGTTCGTCTCCAGTTTGAAGACGGGCGCGCGCGTCTTGAGCGCCATCACGATCTCTTCGAGCGCGGTGTTGCCCGCGCGCTCGCCGATACCGTTGATGGTCACCTCGGCCTGACGGGCGCCGTTGCGGATGCCCGCCAGCGTGTTCGCCGTCGCGAGGCCGAGGTCGTTGTGACAGTGGACGGAGACGACGACGTTCTCGATGCCCGGCACGTTCTGCATGATGCCGGCGATCAGCGCGCCGAACTCGTCCGGCATGGTGTAGCCGACCGTGTCGGGAATGTTGAGCGTGGTCGCGCCGGCCTTGATGGCGGCGTCGAGCACCTCGTACAAAAATTCCGGCTCCGTGCGACCGGCGTCTTCGGGGCTGAACTCGACGTCCGCGCACAAGGATTTGGCGTAGGTCACCATGCGCACGAGGCGCTCGACGACCTGCGGTTTCGTCATGCGCAGCTTGTGCTCGCGATGGATGGGCGAGGTCGCGAGGAAGACGTGGATGCGCGGGTGCTTCGCCACCTTCACGGCGTCGAACGCCGACTTGATGTCGTTCTCCGAAGCGCGCGCGAGCCCGCAGATGATCGGCGGGTCGCTCGAAGCGCGCCCTTCGACCGATACCGTCCCGACGGTGGCCGCGATCGCCTGCACCGCCTGGAAATCGTCGGGCGACGCGCAGGGAAAGCCGGCCTCGATCACGTCCACGCCCAGCCGTGACAGCGCCCGCGCGACCTCGAGCTTCTCTTCCGACGTGAGCGTTGCGCCCGGCGATTGCTCGCCGTCACGGAGCGTCGTGTCGAAGATTCGCACGGTGTTGGGGGAGGGCCTGCCTGCGACTGGGTGGGACATGAGCTTCTTTCTCGGACTACGGACGGTTCGAACGTGCGGGTAAGCGCGCTGCCGGCACGGGGCTAACTACGCGACAATCCTCGGCCTATCCGGCGCGATCGCCTTCGCGGCCGAGCTCACGCTGCCGCGAGTCATGGCCACGGTGCCGCTCTGCACCATCTCGAGCACGCCGAACGGCTCGAGGATGGTGAGCAGGCCCATGATCTTGTCCTGCGTGCCGGTGATCTCGACCACGAGCGTGTCGGGGCCCACGTCGACGGCGCGCGCGCGGAACACCTGGCAGAGCTGCAGCACCTCGCTGCGTCGCTCCGGCGGTGCCTTCACCTTGATGAGGGCGATGTCGCGCACGATGTTCGGCTGCTCCGTGATGTCCTCCACGCTGAGGACGTTCACGAGCTTGTAGAGGTTCGCCTCGATGCGCCGCGCTTTGTCTTCGTCGGCCTCGATGACGACCGTCATGCGGGAGATCCCGGGCTCGTGCGTGCGGCCGACGTTGAGCGACACGATGTTGAAGTTGCGGCGGCGGAAGAGCGAGGCAATGCGGTTGAGCACGCCGGGCTGGTCCTCCACGTAGGCCACGAACGTGTGCAAAGTCATGGTCGGAGCGGTCATTCGTCGTCTCCCGTTTCGAAGATCGGGTTGTGCGGAGCGGATTTCAGCTCCGGCTTGGGGCGGCGGATCATCGCGTCGAGGTCGGCACCGGCGGGCACCATCGGGTACACGCTGTCTTCCTGCGCGACGCGGAAATCGATCAGCGTCGTTTCGGGGTTGGCTCGCGCCTGCTCGACGGCGGCCTTCACCTCACTGCGCGATTTGACGCAGATGCCCTTCAAGCCGTGCGCTTGCGCGAGCATCACGTAGTCGGGGCTCTTGATCGGCGTCGCGACGTAACGCCCGCCGTAGAAGAACTGCTGCCACTGCCGCACCATCCCCAAAAATCCGTTGTTGATGATCGCGACGTTGACCTTGATGTTCTCCTGCGAGCACGTAGCGAGCTCACACGCCGTCATCTGGAAGCCGCCGTCGCCGGCGATCACCCAGATCTCGTCCTTCGGGCACGCGAGCCGCGCGCCCATCGCCGCCGGCAGCGCGAAGCCCATCGTGCCGGCACCGCCCGAGGTCAGCAATTTTCTCGGGTGATCGTGCTTGTAGTACTGCGCTTCCCACATCTGGTGCTGGCCCACGTCGGTGACGACGAGCGCCTTGCCTTCCGTGTAACGCCACAGATCGAAGATCACGTGCGCGGCGAAGAGCTGTCCGCTGTCGGGCAGGTCCTGGATGTCGCGCACGGCGCTGTCGCCCTTCAGCTCCTCGATGTGCCGGATCCACGGTGCGCAATCGGGCTTGCCGACGTGCGGCACGATCTGACGCAGGATGTCGCGCACGTCGCCGAGCAGCGGCAGATCGACCTTCACGTTCTTGTTGATCTCGGCCGGGTCGAGCTCGACGTGGATCTTCTTGGCGTTCGGCGCGTACGTCTTCAAGTTGCCCGTCACGCGGTCGTCGAAGCGCATGCCGAGCGCGATGATCAGGTCGGCTTCCTGAATCGCCGTGTTGACCCAGGCTTCACCGTGCATGCCCATCATGCCGAGCGAGCGCGGATGCTGCGCGGGGAAGCCGCCCAGGCCGAGCAGCGTCAGCGCCACGGGGATGTCCGTCTTGTGCACGAGCTCGAGCAGCAGGCCGGTCGCGTTGGCTTCGATCACGCCGTGACCGCAGAAGATCATCGGGCGCTTGGCCTCGTTGATCATTTCCACGGCTTCTTTCAGCTCTTCCGCGAGCGGTTGCCGCTCCGGGCGGTAGCCGGGCAGACGCACGGGCGACGGGTCGTACTCGTAGTCGAGCGTCTGGTTCTGCGCGTCCTTCGTGATGTCGACGACCACCGGACCCGGACGACCGGAGCTCGCGATGTAGAACGCTTGCTTGATCGCCGGCATGATGTCCTGCACGCGTGTCACGAGCAGGTTGTGCTTCGTGATGGGCAGCGTGACGCCGGTGAAGTCGACTTCTTGGAACGCGTCGCTGCCGATCAGCGTGGACGGCACCTGCCCGGTGATCGCGACCATCGGGATCGAGTCCATCATCGCGTTCGCGATGCCGGTCACGAGATTGGTCGCGCCCGGTCCCGACGTGGCGACGCACACGCCGACACGGCCCGAGGCGCGTGCGTAGCCGTCCGCCATGTGCGCCGCGCCCTGCTCGTGCCGTACGAGCACGTGCCTGATCGACGAGCCGGGCAGCTTGTCGTACGCCGGCATGATCGCGCCACCCGGGTAGCCGAAGACGACCTCGACACCCTGCCGCTCGAGAACGTCCCAGATGATCGCGGCACCGGTCAGGGTGCGCATTCCGGTCTGCTTGGAGGGTGTGCCTTGCGGGGTCGGGTGGGTGCTGGGTTGGGCCACGGGAAAGCTCCTTGGGGACTAGCTGGCGGGGGTATGAAGGATCGTACGATTGAGGGCTGAAAGCGAAAAAGCCCCCGAACCACTTTGGGTGCGGGGGCCGTTCGGGAAGTTTTCGGAAACTTCAGTCGGCCGCCGCACCCGAGCCAATAACGAGCCCGAGGACGGAAATAAGCCCGACGACGACGACGACCGGAGCGCTTCCGCTCTGGAAAACCGACGAAGTGCGCGGGTCAGCCGACATGGCCCGGAAAGCCTGCTCCCCGGCGGGCCTACCGTCAAGTTTGTTCGCGGGGTGGCCGTTGAGCAGGTGAGCGGCGAGGGCCGCAGTGCTAAATACCTGAAATTACTGAAAAGTTAGAGGGGGGCTTTCGGGGAGCGAACACAATGGCTATTGAATCATGGTTAGATACGAACGCCCCGGGCGACCGTTCCCGCGTACCCAGAACGGCCAGTGCTAACCTCATGCCGGCCGCCGTTTCGAGAGGACCCTTGAACGCCCCACATCTAGCCGCCGTCCAGCCTGCGCCCCCGAGCGAGCGTGGCCACGAGCTCGAGCGAGTTCTGGCCAGTGCCAGGGACGAGCAGCACGTCATTCTCCTCGGCGGTCACCCCGACCCCGACGCCATCGCCAGTGCCCTGGCCCACCGACGCCTCTGCGAGCGCCTCGGGGTCTCCGCGACGATCGCGCACGTCCTGCCGATCTCGCGTTCGGAGAACCGCGCCCTCGTGAAGCTCCTCAACGTGCCGATGGTGAAGGTGTCGGAGCCGGCGGAGCTCGCCGGGTACCGCTACCTCTCGCTCGTCGACGCGAGCGCGTGCGAGACGAGCATCAAGCTGCCTCCGGGGCTCGAGGTGCTCACCATCGTCGATCACCATCGCCCGCCGAGCATTCCGAAGGCGCCCTTCGTGGACATCCGGCACGACGTGGGCGCGACGTGCACCATCTATGCGGAGTACGCCGAGCACGGCCTGGCTCCGTTCGGTGCCAACGGCAACGACGACGGCGACGTCGCGACGGCCATGTTCTTCGGCATCCAGACCGACACCGACGACTTCGCTTATGCGACGCCCGCGGATTTCCGCGCCGCCGCCTACCTGAAGCCGTTCGTCGACGCCGAAACGCTGTCGCGGGTCGGGCGGCGCGCCGTATCGGCCGAAGCGATGGCCGCGATTGGCCGCGCGCTCTCCGATCTCGAGGTGGTGCGCGATTTCGCGATCGCGGGCGTGGGTCACGTCTCGGCGAACAACCGTGACGCCATCCCGATGGCCGCAGATTTCTTGCTGCGCCGCGAGGACATCGACACCGTGCTCGTGTTCGGCATCGTCGAGGATCGCGTCGACGGCTCGCTGCGCACGCGCCGCGCCAGCGTCGATCCGGCCATTTTCATGCAGAACGTGTTCGGCGAGGACGGCGAAGGCCGACCGTACGGCGGCGGTCGCGCCGACATGGGCGGCTTCCGCATCCCGCTCGGGCTCATGGCCGAGAGCCTCGACGAAGACAGCCTGTGGCGCATGGTGCGCGAGGTCGTGCACAAGCGCGTCGCGCGCGTCGTGCCCGAGCTCGAGCGCCGCAAAGACACGCGCAGCGGCTGAGCGTTCCCCGCCGAGCCGCTCGCGTTTCGTCGCGTGGCTACGGCGTGCTGGGCGCGGCGCCGGGCGTAGGTGCAGGCGCGGGCGCCGTTGCGGGCGGAGCGCTCGGTGGTGGCGTGACGGGCGGGTTCGTCGCGTCCGCGGCTGACGGCGTGGGCTCGGGAGCCGGAGCCGGCGCGGGCGCGGGCGGCGGCGTGGGAATCGTGGCGGGCGCGGGAGCGCACGGAGCGCAGACAGGCTCGGGCGCTCCGGCCGGGGCCGCGGCGCTGCTGTACGAATAGATGACGCTCAGCACCGTCTGCGTGTCGAGCTCCTTGATGCCCTCGAGCGGGTGGTGGTCGTAGCGGAGGTTGAAGCCGGCGCCGATCGCGAGGCCGCCCCAGAGCTTGGCCGCGAGCAGCGCATCGTAGTTGAGGCGCCACTGCTCGGTGTGCACGACGCTTTGCAGGTATTCGAGGCCGGTACCGAAGGTGACCGCGTCGTTGAACGCGTGGTTGAAACCGACGAACAAACGCGTCGAGTGATCGAGGACCGTCTTGTCGTCGTAGGTCGTGACGCCCGTCGTGGCATCCACCTGGCGAATCGCGTCGCGACGACGAATGTCGTACTGGAGATCGTAACCAAGCTCGCCCCAGAACTTCGTGGTCGGCCGCTGCACGAACAGGTATTTGACGCCCGGGTCGAGGTTGTAGCGAAAATCCAAACCCTGGAATCTGTCGTGGCGACCGGTGTTCAACAAGAACACGCTGAAGGCGTCGGCCAGGTAGCGATCGTAGCGGAGTCGACCTTGCAGGTTCTGAACGGTGACCCGCTCCTGTTCGCTCGGCGGCGTGGCGCTCTGCCCGTAGTTGCCGAGGATCGAGAAGCCGATGCCGTTGTTCACGAAGCGCGTTTCGTACGTCGCGCTCGCCGTGCCGGCAGTCAGCTGAGAGTTGCCCGTCGAGATCTGCCCGCCCGCGGAGACCGACGCCGTCGTGCCGTCGAGCGCGTCCGGTGGCGCCGGTGCGACCGGGATTTCCTTCGGGCCGGCCACGAGTGCCTCCGCGTCCTTCGGCGGCGCGACGATTTGCGCAGCGGCCACTCCGTGCGCGAGCGAAACCGCGCCGAAAACTCCCAGCCCGAGCCCTAGGCCCTTTACCCTCGAATGAGTCATATGTTTCGGGGCGATTTGGAGCACAATTCCGTCGTGCCCGCTAGCCTTCCGGCCCAGCCGAAAGACCCGAGCGGGGTCGCTCGGCGCCGCCGCGTCGAGCTCGGGGATTGGCAGACGCCGGCGGGGTTGGCCGCGGGCGTCATCGGCGTCGTTGCTGGCTTGGAGCCTGAGCCACGAGCGGTCCTCGAGCCCACCTGCGGGCAGGGGGGGTTTTTGGTGGCGGCGGGGCGGGCGTTTCCCGGCGCGCGCCTCGTTGGCTACGAGCTCTCGGCCGAGTATGCGGCGGACGCTCGAAACGCGCTCGGTGGTTCCGGCGCGCAGGTCGAGGTGGCCGACTTCTTCGAGACCGATTGGGGGGCGGTCGTGAGCGGACTGCCCGAGCCGCTCGTCATCGTCGGCAATCCGCCGTGGGTCACGAGCGCGACCCTCGGCGTGCTCTCGGGGACGAACCTGCCCGCCAAGTCGAACTTCAAGGGAGCCACGGGGTTTGACGCGCTCACGGGCAAGAGCAACTTCGACATCTCGGAGTGGATGATCCGGCGCTTGGTCGAGTCCGCGAGGGGGCGGCGCTTCACGCTCGCCATGCTGTGCAAGGCGTCCGTGGCTCGCCGTCTCATCGAGCGGGCGTCGGTCGAGCGTTGGGACGTCTCGGGCTCGGTGCGCGCGGTCGACGCGCACACGCACTTTGCGGCTGCGGTTTCCGCGGTGCTCGTCGTGCTGCGCGGCAACGCTCACGTTTCGGCGGCAGTGACGGAGCCGCGCTGGGACAGCTACGCGAGCCTCGGCGCCAGCGCCCCCTCGAGTCGGATGGGCGTCGCCAGTGGACGGGCCGTGCGCGACCTCGACGCGCAGCAGCGGACGAAGCTGCTCGAGGCCGGGGCGGCGGACGACGCGCGCGTGTGGCGCTCGGGCATCAAGCACGATCTCGCGCGCGTGATGGAGCTCACGCAGCGCGGCAACGCTCTCGAGAACGGTCTCGGCGAGCGCGTCGAGGTCGAGCGTTCGCACGTGTATCCGCTGCTCAAAGGCTCGGATCTGGGGACAGAGCGGGCGCGGGCGCCGCGCTACGTGCTCGTGACCCAAGCGGCCCTCGGGGCCGACACCGCGGCGCTCGCAGAGAGCGCGCCGCTCGCCTGGCGTTACCTCGAGCGACACCGCGCAGCCTTCGAGGCGCGCAAGAGCCGCATCTATCGGGGGCAGCCGCCGTACGCGATGTTCGGGGTCGGACCCTACTCGTTCGCACCGTACAAAGTGGCCATTTCCGGGCTCCACAAGCGACTCGCGTTTCGCGTCGTGGGGCCGCGCGACGGGCGCCCGGTGCTGCTCGACGACACGTCGTATTTTTTGCCCTTCGACGACGAGGCGACGGCGCGCGACGTGGCGGAGCTACTCGGCACCGAGCGCGCGCGGGAGTTCTTCGAGGCGCGCGTGTTCTGGGACGATAAGCGGCCGATCAACAAGGCCCTGCTCTCGGCGCTCTCGCTCGAGGCGCTCGCCGAGCGGATCGCGGGTGACGGCGGCCGCGCGTCCGCGCTCTGAAGCAGCGCGGGCAGCTCAGGGTTGCGGAAAGCCGGCGGGACAGCCGACGCGGGTCGTGCTGATGACGACGTCGTCGATCCATGCCGTGCGCGGCTCGTCGGTTTGGTACGACTCCCAGCCGAGGTCGATGCTGGTGAAGCTCGGCGCCGTCCAGGGGAAGTCGTTCGCCGCGTTCACGCAGCCGTCGCCGTGGCCCGTCACGGCCATCTCGGGGACCTCTTGCGTGTCGAGCCAGAGCTGCATGCCGGCGGCCGGGCCGTCGAACTTCCATTCGACGCAAACCCACTTTGCGACGGGAATGACGCGATTGTTCGCGTGGTGCCAGCAATCGCTGCCTGGCGTGGTCTTGTCCGAGTACCAGTCGGGCGTTTCGTAGTTCGCCATCATCTCGTTGCCCGCGCTGAGCGGCACCTGCCCGCCGTACCGATAAGCCGCGTGGTACGTCTGCCCGGGGACGATGCCGAGTCCCTGGATCATCGTCCAGTGAACGGAGGTCGTCGGAGCGGATTCGAGCTTGAACAGCATGCGGCCGTAGAGCACGTTGCCGTCGACGGGAAGCAGGGTCGAGCCCTGGAGGCGCAGCATGGCGGTCACGCTGCTGGCCGCCTGGGTCGAGAACTTCACCGACTGCGTGCCGGAGACGAAGTTGGTCGTGTCCATCGCGACGCTGCCGGACGTCGCACGCGTGCTCCACGGAGCGGTCGGAGCGGTCGTGTAGCCCTCGAAGTCGTCGCAGTAGACGGCCGTAGCGCAGGGGTCCGTCGTGTTCGAGCCGCCGGAGCCTCCGCCTGCGAGCGAGCCACCCGCTCCGCTGGCTGCGCCGCTCGTTCCGCCGGACGCTGGCGTGCCCGCGCTGCCGCCCGCGGCACCGTTGCCGCCGGTCGCTCCGCCCGTGCCGCTTCCGCTAGCGCCGCCCAGCATCGTTCCGCCGCCCGCTGAAACACCGCCGGTTCCACCGGTCGTCGCAACCCCGCCGGTTGCCGAAACGCCGCCAGCTGCCGATGTTCCCCCCGTTGGCGACACACCGCCGGTTGCCGGCGTACCCGCGGTGGCCGGGGTTCCCCCCATCGCGGACGCTCCGCCGTCGTCCGTCGTGTCGTCGCTCGTTTCGCCCTTGCACGCGAGCGTGAGCGCAACGGGGATCACGAGCAGGAGCACACCGCGCGACGCGAGGCTCGGAAGAGCGCAAAGCATCCGCTCAAGTTAGCATGTCGCCGCGCGCGAAGCGTGAAGGGCGTGGCTCACGTCCGCTCGGCGTCGGGCGTCATCTCGCCGGTCGGCCGCGCCACCCACATCGACTTACTTTGCCGGACGCTCGCGGGCGAGCACGCCGCGCTCGATGAACCACGTGATGACCGGCACGGCGAGCGAGATGGCGATGGCGGCGAGCGCGACGGTGGGCATGCCGAGCAGGCGTCCGGTCGCGTCGGCATCGAGCAGGAGCGAGGCGGCGAGCGCTCCGGCGGAAGACGACAGGTGCTGCGTCGCGTTCAGCGCCGACATGAAGCGGGCTCGTTGGTCGGGGGCGGGCACGCGCGAGGCGAGCGTGTTGATCGGCACGCCGCGCACCGTCGCCGAGAGCATGAGCAGCGGGAACACGTAGATCACGTGCGCCGCGTTGACCGGGTCGATGAAGCCGAAATACAGGACCGTCGCGAAGATCGCCGTGCCGGCGACGACGAGCTTCGTGGCGCCGAAGCGGTCGACGAGCGAACCGACGGCGCGATTGGCGAAGAAGCTCGCGAGCCCGCCGACCAGGTAGATGGCGTCGAGTCGCGCGCGCGGGTAGCCGACGTTGAGCTGCAGAAACGTCGAGATGTTCGGGACGATCGCGAACACGCCGAGCATGACGCAGACCATGTTCAGGAGCGTCGCGCGCGTGAGGATGTCGAACGAAAGCGGAGCGGACGGCCCGGCGGCAGCGCCCGGGGCGCTCAGGTGCCCGCGGAGCGGCGGCATGATGCGGAACGCGACGGCCGTGAGCACCAAGCCGAGCAGCGCCACGCCGAAGAACGGCGCGCGCCAGCCGAGCCATTGCCCCATGCGCAGCCCCGCCGGGACGCCCAGAATAGACGCCAGCGAAAAGGCCGACATCACCGTGCCGACCGCCTTGCCGCGCTCGTCGCGCGGGACCACGTCGGCGATGATCGCGAGCGCCACCGAGGTTGCGGGTCCCCCGAACGCCCCGGCCAGCAAGCGCGCTCCGAGCAACGTGTACAAGCCCGTCGAGAGCCCGCCGAGCGCGGTGCTCACGACGAGCCCGAGCATCGTCACCGACAGCGCGACCCGCCGGTCGTAGCGATCGAGGATGCGGGCCCCGAGGATGCCGGAGACCGCCGCCGCCAGCGTGTACGCCCCCCCGAGCACTCCGATGCGCGAGGTCGGGATCCCGAGCGAGGCCGCGAAATCCGGCCCGAGCGGCATCACCATCATGAAGTCGAGGATGTTCACGAACTGAACGGCCGCGACGATCAGCACGAGCGCTCGTTGTTTCACGCGGACGCACTCATAGGGCGCGCGCCGCCCCGTGCAAAGGTGCGCGCTCGAGATTGCTCGCGGGCCGGCCGGGAGCGCTCGCAGGGAAAACCCGCGTTACTGCGGGTTTCGTTCGGTGAAATGCTTCTCGGCGGCGAGGCCGACGAACGCATCCAAGATCGTCGCCGTGCCATCGTGGAGCGCGCCGGCCTTGCTCGTGCCGAGGCAGGCCTCCGCCGAGCCGTACGCGAAGGTCGCGAGGTACGCCGCGAAGCACTCCCCGGTCTCGGGTTGCGCCGCGAGCGCTTGCGCGAGCTCTTCCTGGGTGTTGAACGGCGTCTCCGGTGCGTCGGTTTCCGACGGGATGTTACCGGAAGCGTCGATGGTCTCGCCGTTCTCCTGGGTGCGGAAGCGGCCGCCCTCGTCGAAGGCTTCGAACCCGAACCCGATCGGGTCGAAGTTCGCGTGGCAGCTCTTGCAGACGCCGCTGCCCGCGTGGGCCAGCTCGTAGCGCTGGCGCGTGGTCTTCGCCTGCGTCGAGGTGGCGAGGGGGGGCACGGTGTTGGGGGGCGTCTGCTTCGGACGGCACAGGAGGCGCGAGTAGACGAACAACCCACGCTGCGTCGGGGAGGAAGCGTCCGTGTTGGCGTGCGCCGCGAGGAACGAGCCCTGCGCCAGGATCCCGATGCCCTGACCGTCGGGGCGCATCACCGCCGCGTTGTCGCTGGCCGGGATCGGGAACTTCGTCGTGCTCGAAGGCTCGCTCGCGTAAAACCGCGCGAGGGCCTGCGTCGGGTACGTGGTGCGCTCCGTCAGCAGGTCGAGCAGCGTGCCGGGCTTCTTGAGCACGATGTTGTCGATGAAGTTCGCTGTCTCCGTGTTCATCGCGGAGCCGATCGTCGCGAAGTTGGCGTCGCCGCTCGAAAGCTTCGCCTTCACCTTGGACGCCACGCCGGTCGTTCCGAGGTACGCGGAGAAGAACTGCTGAACGACGGCCTGACCTTCCGGGGTTTGGAGCATGGCCGTCGCCTTGGCGACCGGATCCGAAAGCGAGCCGCCCGCGGCGGCGTCGGCTTCGGCGAGCAGGGCGTCGTCGGGCGGCATGCCCTTGAACGTGTAGGAGAGCTCGGTCGCCACTTCGTGCGGCGACAGCGTGCGCGCCCCGCCGTTCAGCGTGCCAATCTCGCTCCGATAGACCGCGTAAGGCGACTGAATCATGCCGGCCGTTACCCACTTGAGGGCCGTGGGAAAGTCGGCGAGCGCGAGGCCTTGATCGAAGAGAGCGAGGTACCGCGCTGATTCTGCGGCGGCGACCGGGCGCCGGAACAGGCGCTTGCCGAACCCTTCGACGAAGGTTTGAGCGCAGGCGTGATCCTTCGCGGCTGCAGCGCAGGGCAACAGGTTCTGCAGATTCGGTCCCGTGACGGCGGTCGCGACGGAGAGCGCAGTGTCGAGCAGCGCGCTCGCGAGCTGCTTGCCTACTACCGCGCCCGAGTCGTTGTCGAAGCCGTAGACGCTGAGCGAGTTCGCCGGCAACGTGTTCGACCACTGCCCCGCGATCTGCGGAAAAATCGCGTCGATGGTGCTGTCGAACTCGCTGCCCGTGAGCAGCCGCAGCGTGGGGCTACCGGCGTTGGCGTCCGCAGGCTGGCAGTTGATGCTCGGCACGCCGGGGCCGTCGCCTGCGCTGCCGCTCGAGCCGCTCGTTCCGCTCGTGCCGGCGTCGCCGCTCGAGCCGCTCGAGCCGCCCTGACCCGTTCCGGAGGTCCCGCCGACGCCGGCTTTTCCGCTCGCGCCGGACGCGCCGCCGGTGGCCCCGGTGCCCTTGCCACTCACGCCCGCGGAGCCGCCCGCGTCGTTCTCTCCGACGCCCGGGGGTTTGCCCGCGCTGCACGCGGCCAGCAGCGTGAGGAGGACGAGACTCGAGCTCGTGGAGTGCCTCACGCCAGCACCCCTTCCACGACGCCGGTCGTACCGGGGAACTTGGCGTCCGCGACGCCCATCGCCTGGGCGAGAGTGAGGAAGAGGTCGACCGAGGGCCGCGCCTTCGCGTTGTCGCCCTGCGGCATGATGGGCAGCGTGATGACCTGCCCCGTGTTGAGGGCACCACCCGCGCCGCCGATCGTCACGAAGGGCAGGTACATCGGCACCTGGGGCGAGAACACCTCGCTCAGGCGCAAGTGCAGCGCGCCGTCGCCGATCTCGCTGAACACGAAGATCATCGTGTTGTCGAGGACCATGCTGCCGTCGGCCGCCGACGGATCCGGCGTCTTGGCGAGCACGTCGATCACGTTGGTCGTGAGCTGCTCGAAGAACCAGCGCTGGGCACGAGCGAACGTGGCGCGCGCCTTCGGATCGGCGTTGTCGATGCTGATCGGCGAATTCCACTGCGCCCCGGAGGCCTGCTGAAAGCCCGTGTGCGACAGTCCATTGTGGTGCCCCCAGCTGCCGGTGCTCATCGGCCCGTCGCCACCGATGAAGCTGAAGTTGAACTCGCAGGTCGGGTACATCGGCATGAGGCCGATCACCTGCGCGGCATTGCAGACGAGCGCTTGCGCACTGAGCTCGAGCTGCGCTTGGAAGAGCGTCCGGAAGTTCGCTTCCTGGTAGAAGTAGTCGTTGCCGCCGCCCGGCTGGACCACGAGACCGGCGCTCTCCTTCCGCACCTTCTCGACGGTGGGTAGCATCGGAGCGGTCGTGCACGTCGAAATGGAGGTGCCGCCGCCCGACTTCATCGCCTCGATCGCATCGAGGTGCGTCTGGAGCTTGGTCTCCTCTTTGGTGAGCCCGGAAACGGTTCCTTTGAGGTCCTTCAGCTCGGCGGTCGTGAGATCGAGGAGCGCCGTGCGGAGCTGCTCGTCGGCGCTGACCGTCGGCGTGTTGCTGAGGTTGCCGAAAAGCTTGTCGGCGGCTGCCGCAGGGTTCTTCTGCGGGTCGATCGCCGTGCCATCCCAGAACAGCTTCCCGTGCAGGTCGATGCCGTACGTCTGATGCGAGCAGGCGCCGAGGATGAGCGACTCGACGCCGAGCCCCTTGGCGATGACTTGATCGATCGTCGTGCGCGGGGTCGTCTCGTCGCCCGTGTTCACGCCGGAGAGCACGTTCACGCAACCCTCGTGCGTGCCGTATTCGCCGGGGTACTGGAACCCCTGGTAGACGTTGACCCACTTCTTGTACGGCTCGAGCGGCCCGAGCATGCTCTCGTTCGTCATATCGAGCGCGAAGTTCTTCGGATCGTTTCCGTCGCCGCCCATTCGCGGGTTGTAGTGCTCGGCCGCATTGCCGTGCGGCAGGTACATGATGAAGAACCGCTTGGGCGCGCCGTTCGACGCAGCGGTCGCCGACCGTGAGAGCTTGAGCGCCATCGGCGCCGCCAGGCCGAGGCCCATGGCCTTCAGGAACAGTCGCCGTTCGAGGATCTGCTTCGCGCGAGCGAGTCGTAGGTGCATCGGCATCGGTGGGTAAGGTCCTTGCCTCAAGCGTAGCGAAAGCGCAGGCAAAAGCCGGCGATTGTCGGCGGCGTACCTTTGCCTACATGTTCGCTGGTGCTGTGGTTTTTCCAGCGGCGCCCGCTATCGCGGGGCTGGGGTGCACTGCGGCAAAAAATTTCCACAAGTGCGGTACCGGTTCCGCACTCCGAGGGGTGACGTTTTTCGCTCGCTCGGCGTGGCCCGTCGCCGCTCAGCCCGTGTTGCGCATCGCCTGCGCGATGCCGTTCAGCGTCGTGCCGAGCGCCTGGTCGAGCAGATCGCGTGCCGGATCGTTCTCGGCGAGCGCGCGCTTCTTCTGCAGCAAGCTCACTTGCAGGAGCGACAGGGGATCGACGTACGGGTTTCTCAAGGCAAGCGAGCCTTGGAGGAACCGATGCCCGGCGATCAGGTCGCGCTCACGAATGGCGTGGAGCGCGTCGATCGTGTCCTTGAAGTCTTCGAGGATGATCTTGACGAGCGCGGGCTCGCTGCCGAGTCGTTCGAGGTACAGGCGCGCGATGTCGAGATCCGCCTTCGCGCACACCATCTCGAGCTTGTCGCAGAGGTCCTCGAAGAACGGCCAGCTCTTCGCCATCTGCCGCAAGAGCTCGAGCCCGCCCGGTTTTCCGAGGACGCTCTTCAAGCCGGCACCCGCGCCGAGCCACGCCGACACCATGAGCCGCATCTGCGTCCACCCGAAGTTCCACGGGATGGCACGGATGCCCTGGATCGTTCCGGTGCCGCGCTCGCGGTACGTGGGGCGCGAGCCGAAGTGCACGTGGGTGAGCTCGCGCACGGGCGTCGCGGACAAAAACAGCTGAAAAAGCCGCGGATCTTCGTGAACGATCGAGCGGAACGCCTTCTGCGAGACGGCGCTCATGCCCTCCATCGCTTCGCGGAAACGACCCTCGGCGCCTGCGGGCAGACCCGTGCGCCAATCGGAGAGCGCGGCCATCAGCGTGCCCGTGATCATCACCTCGAAGCTGCGCTCGGCGATCGCCGGTAGTCCGAATTTTTGCGCGATGATCTCGCCCTGCTCGGTGATCTTGATGCGACCCGTGAGCGTGCCCGGCGGGAGCGCCGTGAGCGCGCGGTACACGGGTGAGCCGCCGCCACGACCGACGGTGCCGCCACGGCCGTGGAAGAGCGTGAGCTTGACGCCGTGCTTGCGCGCGACCTCGGCGAGCCCTTCCTGTGCGCGGTAGAGCTCCCACGACGCGGCCACGACGCCCACGTCCTTGGCGGAGTCGGAGTAGCCGATCATCACCTCTTGGTGCTGGCCACGTGCGGCGAGCTGGCGCGCGTAAACCGGATCGGCGAACAGGCTCTGCATGATGGTCGGCGAGTTCACGAGGTCCTCGCGCGTCTCGAACAGCGGGACGGCGTCGACGCGCGAGACGGGCGGATCGGCGGCCAGATCGACCAGGCCGGCCTCGCGCGCGAGCAGCAGCACGCGCAGCAGATCCTCGGCCGTCTTGCACATCGAGACGATGTACGTGGAGGCCGCGGCCTCGCCGAGCTCCTCCTGAACCGTGCGCATCGTTCGGAACACCTCGAACGTCTTCTGCGCGTCGGCGTCGAGCGGCGTGTGCGGCGAGAGCAGGGGCCGGCGCCCGGCCAGCTCCCTCCGTAGGTTCGTGCCCGAAAGCCCCGAGAGCTCGGCGCTCTTGGCGATCGCGGCGACGGCGCGCGTGTGTGCGTCGGCGTCTTCACGCAGGTCGAGCTGGTAGCCGTGGAAGCCGAGCACCTCGACCAG
>Ga0070682_100000723_pt1 | contig 19788 bp, 19 predicted proteins | sample KBSC63LmetaG_FD_64668 | JGI IMG/M metagenome (GOLD analysis project Ga0070682, IMG submission 64668) | Corn rhizosphere microbial communities from Kellogg Biological Station, Michigan, USA - KBS C6-3L metaG | ecosystem: Host-associated > Plants > Roots > Rhizosphere | place: USA: Michigan...
TACTCACGTTACCGACCCGCACCTAAAAGCCGTTCACGAAAAATTCCACACTAAGAAGATGAGCTAATTTGTTTTGGCAAGATTTTTTTCGGTAATTTTCAAGCTATCAATTACTTGCTGCCAAACTTGCTGGTTCGGTTGCCAGTTGTAGTCTAGTGTACTAAGCATAAGATAGTTATAACCGTTATATACATCTGTTGACTTACCCAAAGCGAATACTAAATTTCCTAATATGCCTGAGCTGGTTTGATCCGTACCACTTGCCTTAAAGCTAAACAGCCAAGCATTTCCCTTAATATTTGGGTTTGTAAATTTGGATGGTTTATTGATAGTCAGATTGACTTGCGACGACTTATCATCTCCATAGTAGCGATGTGCTAATTCAGAGGTAATGAAGTCATTTATGCCCATGGATTTAAGATATGCTTGATAGCCAGAACCGCTATTGAACGCATTTTTTGCTGCATCAAGATCTATCGGCGGGTTATCTGCAATAATTGGATGAGTGGCATAAGCTGAGATCCCGCCAAGGACTGCAAGCTGTTTATTGCTAGAACCTGTGTGGGCGTATACGTCTTTTTGGATTGTGCTAGCTTTTGTATCCTTAGTAAATTCCTTCGGCCGATTAAATTCAAGGCTGGTTAGAGTACCTTCTACTTTTGAGCTGGTCAATGTGGTGTAGTTGTACACTGTAGCCGCGCCGGCAGCTTGCTGAGATTGAGCCAACTTATTTCCTGTGTTGTTATCTCTCTGCAGCACAGTGACTATGATAGCGCCGGCAATCAAGGCCAATATAACCAACGGCAGAATGAATCTCTTCCAAAGAGGCCTAGTTGGATTCTGGTTACCAGCGGCAATCGTAGTATTGTTTTGGGGTGTGTCTGAATTTGTTTTCATTATTACAGTATCTTCCTTTAACAGAAGCGGGAGCTACTGCTCCAGCCAGATGAGCCCTGGGCAAACCCTCCAGTATTGCCTGTCAGTGTAAAGGTTACTGAATATGAGCCCTTAGCGGTGCCAGTAGCAGAAGGTCCGCCGCCGCTATAAGAATATGAACCGCAAGCTCCGCCATTGTAGTTCACCGTCCAGGACCAGTTGGCGCTACCGTCGGTGCAACCTCCACTAGCATTAGCACCGCCACCGTTATATGGGCTTATTCCAGTAATATTACAAGTCGTCGGTGGAGGTGGAGGCGGTGGAGGCGGTGGATTAGTTACATTAATAGTTACCGTTCTGGTTTGCGAGTCGCCAACGGTGTTCTGGCACATTAATGTATAAGTATAGGTTCCCGTGCTAAGACTGCCTGTATCCTGAAAGCCGTTTAATGGCTTTGGGCCGCTCCATGAGCCGCCGGCATCACACGAAACAGTGCTTGAAGAAGTTGACCAATGCAGGTTAGTTCTTTGGCCGTCAGTAAGGTTTGTATCATCCGCATAAAAAGTAACAGTTGGCGGAGTTATATCAATTCCAGGTAAGCCATCATTGGCGATTTGATTGGTCCCTGCCGGCTTGGTGCAAGCGTTATCGGTACCTACCGAGCCCACTAGTGAATCGTATTCGGCTTCACCATATTGCGTAGAAGAAGTAACCGGGTTCCTGAATAGCTTGCATATGGATTCCATGGATTGGACGCCATAAGTCTGCGGATAGGCATTTTGGAGCGGGACATGCGCTTGAATACGCCTTAACACGTCATTGCCTGTGGCGGTGATATCAACCACGCCTTGCGCTGATGATATAGTCAGGGACTTGTCGGGGGAACCACCGTCGGTTGCCTGAATTTGCACATTTACATCTTTGTACAGCGCTGTAAGGCGGAGAAAATAAGAGCTTGGGTTAGAAGCAGAACTGCTCGGCGTCACGGAGTATAGGTTATCAATAACGGAGTTGCAATACATAGCAGTCGCTTGAGCGCTGTACGTGGTTGGTGGAACCACAGCTGGAGTTGTGCAGTTACCCGTCACTGTTTTGGCATTTAAAGCCGGATCTTGAAAATTGACCGAATTAGAGCCACCGGTATTTAAACTGGGATATAAAAAGTAGCCGCGTGAGGCACATTCTATACCAATATCCGTAGTGTCAGTTAAAGCTGGGGTAAGGAGAGAGGCACTACCCGAACAGCTGCCCGAGCCATCCATAACCGGATAGACTCCCAGCCTGATCGCACCAGTAGCGTCAGTCGGGACATTATTGGTTTGCGGCATAGTACCTAAAGTGCCAAGAGGCTTAGGCGGCCCGCCGTAGGGTGAAGAGTTCTGCCACGAAATATAAAACCGCTTTAGGGTAGATAGAGAAGCGCCAGATAATTTAACTACTTTCGATTGGCCGGCTGGTATATTAAATGTCAAAACATTTGGAGTTGGGTTAACTGTCACGCATGAGTATTTAAAAAGCCCGTCGCCTGATATATCACCGTTGTTTACAAAGAAATCACTAGCAGCGGCTGGTGTAGCACACCCATCGATTTTTGGCGCGCCTGGATTATCTAATAAATAGGCGCGAGCGTCATTGACCCCTGATTCGGCGGCATAATAGGCCGCTGTGGATAGTTGCCGGTCTAAGGATTGCCTGACTTCGCGGTTCATTAACCTAGAAAAACCAATACTAATTAGAGCCAAAAGGGTCATCAAAGTAAGCACTACAAAAATGGCGGCTACTCCTTGCTCGTTTCTCCGCACACCTACCCTTTTCATATTGCTTATATTTAACATTTATTTAAAATTTTTGTAAAATTGTCGTTTGGTAATCGGCAGTAGCACAGAATTGTGAACTATTGGGTAGTCCGGTGCACTGGGCGTCCGGCGCCTTATATGCTCCTTGGGTGCTATAGTTGGGGTCGTTGGGATCGTTGATAAATCCTGGAGTGTCACTATGAAATACACCATTATCACTGCCGTAGAAAACTACTAGGATATTTACCTGGATGCCGCCATTAAGAGGGGTAACTGTCAACTTATTCACTTGCATTCCAGGGTCGAGTAGCTTCTCGGCCTTTAGATCGGGGGGTTGCGGCAGAGGCGCCGGGGCCGGAGCGGCTCTCCATGGCAGGCAGTCGCTTACTTCTCTTATCACACCAAAGTCATTGGGATCGCCAGACCCGACTTGTACACCGGGGTTAAATGAGTATCTGTGATCACCTATACAAAAATAGTCGGAATGAACCTCCGGCGCAGCGCCGTAAAACTGGATGTCATCTGATATTGTTTGGATTATATTGCGCGTGGCTTCTTGGGTGTTAGATAAGCTAACGCCTTTGTAGAATAGTTGGCTAATTCTAATTAAAGCCGTCAGAAAAACTATTAATACTAGCGAGAACACAGCCGTAGCAATCAGTAATTCTATTATCGTAAAGCCCCTTTGGGTGTGGGTTTTATTTCTCATCGATTACAGCCTGTAATAAACCACTGTTTGAGCAGTGTCACCGCTGGCAATTTCCGGCCAACGCACTTCAACTTTATATACTGTTCGGTTTTTAGCGGTCTTGCTGCCAGCCGTTATTTCAGCGCTGATGTCTATAAAATATTCAGTACCGCTGATATTTCGTATACAGCCCGGATTATTACCGCCATTCCCTTTGTTATAGGTGTTGGTGCTAGATATATTATCAGCCTCGCTATCAGAGGCTACATTTGGAATGCGAGCCCACTGCTGGGCCGCATCGTTAGGGCTGGCCGATTGTTCATTAAGGCAAAAATGAAAATCCGTGTATGGCAAGCCCGAGGGTGGCGGCGTAGCAGAGGTTGTACGTACTGAAAATCCGATCACAGGGTTGTCGTATTTGGGATCTGTGCCGCCAAAAGCCGCCTGGTCATTTATAAATCGAAGCTTTAGAGCGTTTATTTGGTTTTGGATTATATTTGTAGCCTCATTCCGCTCCCGGGCAGTAATTGCCTGATTGAGGCTTCGGCTGGCGATGGCATAGCTGGTACCGATAGCGAAGGCGGCTACTGCTATTGCTATTAGAACCTCCACGATTGTGTCGCCGGAATCGCTTAGAAATTTTCTTCTATTAATTGTCGGCCTATTTAACATTGCTTAAACTCCAACTTAGTCGATGCGCTCATACCCCCTACGCTGGATATAGTAAGTAACGCCATGTCGCTGTTAGTGTCATTATAAAAACATATCTCCCATTCCGTTAGAGGAGGCGGATCCGAGGCTGGAGGAGTTACAGTGCAATCAACACCATCAGGCGGGCTTGTTGTTAAACTAATACACTCAGCAATAGCTTTGTAAACATTCCCTGTCTTTATATTCCCCGGTGCCCTATTTTTATTAATTGGGTACTGTATTGCTCTGAGGCTGGCCGAGCCACTGCTGGATGAAGAAAGTTGATTAAAACTCAGAAAAAAACCTGCCAAGTGGCTATCGGCTACGCTCCCCGAGTCGGGCTTAACAATTTTCTTTACCTTAGCACCGCCCGGTATCGTGTATTGCTCGGTTAGATCTGTCGGATCGGTGCTACTACCTGTACCCCCAGAGTAGCCTGGGATACCAACGGCAGCTATTGGTCTGGCGGTAACCAAGCTATTCACTGGCCTGACATCGCCAGTTAGTGGGTCGGTATAGTTTCGCAAACCAAAAACCGAATACGAGTAGATTTGAGATTCTTGGTTGGATACCTGCCCGCCAGCCGCGGGGGTACTGTCATCAGTAAACTGGATAGCCTTTCCTAGAAAAATACATTCGCCTTTATTAGGTCCGCCACCGGTACTAAATTTAGGATGAGCGCTAGCCCCGCCAGTGCTAGTGCAGGTTATCCCGTTCGTATCAACTGTAGCGCCAGCATATCCAGTCGGAATATCATTGAGCCAGTCTTGGATTTTTGATTGTGTATCCCGCATACTTTGAGAGAATCTGTTATGGCCTTCACTGCCCGATAAAAAAGTCATTGATGACAGCAAGAGCATGCCGGATACTCCCAAAAAAATAATCACCTCTACTATGGTGTATCCGCTCGACACACGCTGCATATGCCCAAGTATAGCATAAGCGGTTAGTACAGGGGTAAGAACATTTTAGAAAATCAGGTTTTTATACCAGTCCAGTAGTCTGTCGCCAAACACTACCATAATGCCCGTCGCGGCTATTAAGAAAGGGCCGAAAGGCAATTTGCTGGCAAGAGTCCGTTTTCCGGCCCTAAGGCTGGGGATAATTACTAATGTGCCGATTAGCGACGCTATGAAGATCATTGCCAAGCTTTTTGCCGGATCGGCCAGTAAAGAACCGGTTATCAATCCTAAGCGTACATCACCGTAGCCTATCCACTTGCCTTTAGAGAATTCGAACAGCGCTAAAAAGACGCCGCTGGATATAACAATCGAACCGGCCCATAGTAAGACCGCGTGCAGGGGCTGGTTTTCGAAGGCCGCGATGTAGCCTACCCTGCCGGCAACCGCAACAGCCAACGTGGGATAGATTATTCTATTCGGCAGTATCATCCAGCGCAGATCGTATACCGCCAGCGCCAGTAGGCCTACAGAGGCCGCCAGCCAAGTGCTTAGTAGCAGCCACTGGCCGTTTAAATGAACTACGGATGGCCACAGGAGATAACTGCCGGCAAAAACAATTCCGGCTATGAGTTCGATGGTAGGATATTGGGGTGAAATGGGTTTTTTGCAGTAACGACATTTACCTTTTAGGGCAATCCAGCTAAATAATGGCACTAAGTCATACCAGGCTAACAGGTGTCGGCAATCCGGGCACATAGAACGACCATTCACAATCGATAGATTTATACCAGGCGTTTTGCTTTTTACATTTAACTTTTTACTTTTTGTCTGCTCGTGCAAACGCCAGACTAAAGCATTGACGAAACTGCCCCAAGACAGGCCTAGAACAAAAAGGATAAAAGCAATAAGCATTGGCAATATCGTAGCACAAAAAAACGGCCCGATTGGGGCCGTTTTCTGCTTTGAGTTTAAGTTTTAATTTTTACGGTTCGATGCACTGTAGGTTGCCGTTGCCACCGTTCGTCTCAGAAACATATAGGATTGAAACCGCTCTGGAGCTTGCAGTACCTACGCCAGTATTAGAGTTATTGCAGGCGTACTTTAGATTTACAATGACGCTATCAGTAGACGCCGCTGAGCTGCTTTCTGAACCAACTGCTGCGGCTGTGATAGTGTTCACAGAGTTAATGTAAACTCTTGTGGCTGGATCATAGTAGCCAAGCTTGGCGGAATCTGAATTGGAATTAGATGCTGCACAACCAGTCGACCCGCCGTAAGATGATATCTCAGTTAATCCAGGAACCGTTGCGCTATGGCACATGAAGTACACAGATTTTGTATCCGAACCAGTGGCTAGAGCCGACGGCAAAGAACCACTGGCATTGCTAGCAAAGTTAGCTACCGCGCTGCCGATGTTAGCCGCGTCACTGCGGCGTTGGGTGTTACGAGCGTTACGCTGTAGTGACGGTACAGCTAAGAACACAATCAATAGAATTAAAGCGGCTATGGCAAGTACGATTAGGACTTCGATGATAGTGAAGCCTTGTTCCCGCTTATTTTTATATAAATTTTTCATAGCTTTTGGCAAATGCCCCCTTTGCGCTAGATGTTAACGTTTATGCTTATACCGACAATCATAAGTATTTGTATATAAAAAAGCAATAGCAATTAGCGGACATTGATTTTGCCAGCTAAGCCGTAAATTGGCAACAGAACGGCTGCCACTATAAGTAACGCCATAATTCCTAGCATTATCATCAGAACCGGTTCGATAATAGTGGATACGGCTTTAATCTCATTGTCGACTTCTTTCTCGAAATAATCAGCGGTTTTGCCAAGCATGGTTTCCAAAGCTCCCGATTGCTCGCCGACTTTAATCATATTAGGTACTAATTCTAAGAAGTTAGGGTCGCCTTCTAGAGTTTCTGATAATGCTTTGCCGCCCTTGACTTTCTCGGCCGCCGCCATGATTGCCCGGCCGATATGAACGTTGTTTACAGCTTCAGCAACGATACTCATAACCTGTAGTAGCGGAACCCCGCTGGCCACCAGAGTTTCGCCAGTGCGCGCAAATCGTGCCATGTATAACTTCATAAATAAACGTCCTATTGGCCAGGCCCGCATTTTAAGTTTATCCACAACGTCCCGGCCAGGACCGGTTCGCGCCCAACGGGTAGTAAAGAATATTGCTACGCCCAGCAGAATTAATATCAGCCACCAGAAATGGCTAATTACTTTGGAGAGAGCCAGCAGCCATACGGTCAGAATTGGTAATTTAGCGCCCGGAATGCCCTGGTATACCTCCTGCACATGCGGCAGTACCGCCACTATCATAAACGTAACCACAGCTATCATAACCACAATAACTAAGAGTGGATATATAAGCGCCCCGCGGACCTTGGCTAAAATTTCGGCGTCTTTTTCCTGCTGATTTGCTAATCGCTCTAGAGCTTTATCAAGCGTTCCAGAGGCCTCTCCAGCTTCTACTAGGCTAACGTAAACTCGGTTAAAAACTTTGGGGAACCTGGCCAAAGCATCATGGAAAGCCGAGCCGGCTTCGACATCGGCAATAACTTTTTGAATAATAACCTTAAAGGGTTTGCTTGAGGTTTGGGTCTCAATAATCCGCAGGGCTTGCACCAGCGGCAAGCCGGCATTAATAAGTGTGGATAGCTGGCGTGAGAAAATAACCTTGTCTTTAGTCTTTATACGTTTTAGCAGCTTGCCCAGGGCACCGCCGCTGTCAGCTAGTTCGATTTCAAGAGGGGCATATCCTTGATCTTTAATAGCCTTGGCCGCCGATTTCTCGTTCTCGGCCTGGACCTCGGATGTAATTCGCTGGCCGCTGGTGGGGTCCCGGGCGACAAATTTATACGTCAGCATTTTTCTTTTAGTTCCTCATTAAGCGGTCTAGCTCTTCGAGATCTACAGCGTAGTTGCGGGCTTCGTCATAGCTGATTATCCCCGTATGTATCAAGTTTACAAGCGTGCGGTCCATGCTTTGCATGCCGAATTCAGCGCCAGTTTGAATAACGGCTTCAAGCTGATAGCTCTTGCCTTCGCGGATAATATTACGTACAGCTGGTGTGGCTACTAAGATTTCAGCGGCGGCAATCCGGCCGCCACCCAATGCAGGGATTAAGCGCTGTGAGCAAATGGCCATTAGCATGTTGCCCAGCTGAGCCCTGACCTGCGGCTGTTGGTGCGGTGGAAAGACATCAACCATACGGTCGATACTTTGAGAAGCGCTGTTAGTGTGCAGGGTAGCAAAAACCAGATGGCCAGTTTCGGCAATCGTTATAGCCGCGGCGATGGTTTCCAAATCACGCATTTCGCCGATAAGTACTACATCGGGGTCTTCGCGCAAGGCCGAGCGCAGCGCGGCCGAGAAACTGAAAGTGTCGTAGTGAACTTCGCGCTGAACAATCAATGAACGCTTGGATTTATGAGTGTACTCAATTGGGTCTTCGACCGTAATTATGTGGCTGGCCCGCTCAGTATTAATCCTATCGACTAAGGCAGCTAAAGTGGTCGATTTGCCGGAACCAGTTGGTCCAGTAACCAGTACTAAACCCCTTGGATATTCTGTAAACTTATTGACTATCTGCGGCAAGCCTAAATCTTCAACCGTCCGGATTTTATTGGGGATCAGACGCAGTGCGGCGGCTATGTTGCCTCGTTCGTGAAAAGCGTTAACCCTAAATCGGCCTAAGTCGCCAAACGCAAAGCTAAAGTCAAATTCCTTGTCGCGCAGAAGTATCTGTTTTTGGTCGTCATCTAATAAGCTAAAAAGCATTTCCTCAACGCCTTTTTCATCTAGCGGCGTTTGCCCATGCGGTGTTAGCGCGCCGTCCAGCCGCAGCATTGGCGGCATACCAACCTGTAAATGAAGGTCAGAAGCGTCTTTTTTGACGACTTCTTCAAGTAATAATTCGATTTTTGGAACTTGTTTTGGTTGTGGTGCTGTAGTTTGCGGCTGCACTTTATTTACCCCTTTTACGGTGCCCTTATTTTATGCGTCTGATGTAGCCACGCGGTCGACTTCCAGCAAGGTAGTCAGGCCGGCCAAGGCTTTTAAGTATCCATCCTGGCGCATAATTACCATCCCCTGCTCTTGAGCGGCTTTTTGGATTACCGAGCTGGTAGCGTGTTTGATAATTAGCTCTTGAATACGTTCAGTAACTTCAAACACTTCGTATAATCCCATTCGCCCAGAGTAACCGGACGGATTATCGGGGGTTACTTTACCCTTAATCAAAGTATAAGCGTTTTGGCCGGCCAGTGGCAAGGATTTATAACCCAGGTCAGTGGCAATTTTAGGCATTGCGTCTTTGTCTTTTGGTAAAAGGCCACCCAGGGCGGTATGGATAGCCGCGGTTTCTACCGGACTTGATTTATAAGACTCGCCATCCTCAACCACCCGGCGGACCAAGCGCTGGCCAATGACGGTATGGACGGTAGAGGCAATTAAAAACGGTTCGATACCCATGTCCAGCAAGCGCGGCAAAATGCCGGCGGCGCTGTTGGTGTGCAGGGTTGCGAATACTAGGTGGCCGGTTAGAGCTGCCTGGACCGCCAGGTTGGCGGTCTCTTTATCACGAATCTCGCCAATCATAACAACGTCGGGGTCCTGGCGCAGAATTGACCGCAAACCAGTAGCAAATGTCAGCCCGACGTCGGGGTTTACCTGGATTTGGTTAACACCGTCAATTTTGTATTCTACTGGGTCTTCCAGGGTTACTATATTGATAGCTTCGCTCTTAATCTCCTGGATCATGGCGTACATCGTAGTTGATTTACCTGAGCCGGTCGGTCCAGAGGTAAGAATCATCCCATAGGGCATTTTTAGCCCCTGGCGAATTAAACGCAGGGCCCGGCCGGTATAACCCATAGCTTCCAGCTGGAGGGTGGTGCCGGTCTTATCTAGCAGTCTTATAACTACCTGCTCGCCCCATACCACTGGGCTGATGGCAATACGCAGGTCAATCGCCTGGTCGTCGACGCTAATCGTAAAGGTGCCGTCCTGTGGGATGCGGTGCTCATCAATTTTTAAGTTGGACAGAATTTTAATGCGACTAACTAGGGCTGGCTCGGTACTTTTTGGCAGACGCATAATCTCGCGCAATACTCCATCAATTCGACAGCGAATGGTTAGCTCTTTTTCCATTGGTTCAATATGAATGTCACTAGCCCGGTTTTTGGCGGCAAACTCCATGATGGCCGATAGGGCTTTGCTAATCGGTGAGTCTTGGACTATAACTTGGACTTTTTTATCAGAATTAGCCTTGACTTCCCCCTTTGGAGTTGCCTGACCTTCCCTGGTTTCTACCTCTGCTGTTAGGTCCTCAACTCCGGCCAACATAGAACTAACGCCTTTTTGAATGTTGCGCTCGTACTGCTTGAGCATGCGGCGAATGCCGGATTCACTGGCCGCATAAACCTGCAGTGGCCGGCCAACTTTATTACTCAGAAAATCAACAGCCTGGAGATTGTTAGCATCCAGCATAGCCACTACCAGTTTTTCTTTCATGGTACCTAGAGGTACTGCCATATAAAAGTTAGCTGTGTCTTGGTTTATTAGTTCTAGGACTTTTTGGGCAATCGGCGGCGACGCGGTTAAGTTCACATATGGAATATTGTTTACCATAGCGCTGGCTTTGGTAAACTGTTCGTCGGTAATAGCTTTGTCGCTAATTAAGAGCGTAAACAGCGGTTTGTGGTCTTTGTCGGCTTTTGCCCTATATAACTCGAGCTTTTCCTCAGTTATTAAGTTTTCTTTTATCAGCTCCTGCTCAATTTGGTGCTGAGTTGTTTCAGATAATAGTACACTCATTCAGCCAATTAAATCTGCTACTGGCCGTTCCCGTTATTGAAGGGGGTAGTATTGCTAGTGCCTCCAATCTGGATAAGTTGGGTTGGGTTATTCGCTTGGTTGTTAAAGAACTTTTGATAGTTTTCATCCGTTTTTGGGCTTGGGAATTCAGAACTAATTTTATTAACCACTGGTACTTTTATTGGATTCTTTTTGGGGGAACCGAACACGGCGCCAGAGATAATAAGAGCAATGATAGCTGCCACAACCCCCACCCCGACCACGACTAGCAGGTCTTTCCTCTTCATTTTATTTAACCTCCTTAGTGGCCGATAAGTCTAAGCTTTTGGCAGGTTGATAATAGGTAGTAACTCCAGCCGTTACATGCAAGTTGTTATCAGTCCCTGTTATATCCAGTGTATTTATATCAAATGGGCGGATAGATTTTTCGAAAGTTTGTAAAAGTTTGGTTATCCCTGCATATGAGTTGCTGCCCGAGAATGAGAACAATATTGGTTTAGCTGTCGGGTTAGGCAATGGTGTATCTGAATTACCCGCTGGATCATCGGTTATAGTAAGCGCGCTAATGGTAATATTCTCGTCGGTGAGGATCTTTTCAATACTGCTGGCCAAAGCCGGCGCATCATATTTACTGGGCAAAGAGTCTAGTATAATCCTAGGGTTATCGCCGTCTAGAGGGCCGCTTCCCGAAGTTGAGCCATCTAAGACATTTGGGTCTTCGCTAGCAAAAACTTTATACTGCTTAAACAAAGTATTGGCCGCATTAACATTAGCTTTAAGCTGGTCTACGACCTGCTTTCTGGCATGAAGAGCTCTACGCTGATAAAGCCCCTTACTGACCATAGCCTTTGTAGCAAATAAACCGAAGACGGATATAACTACGGCAACAACTATTACAATCAGCATCCTAGACTGGTCTTTATCTATCTGTAAATGTTTAACAGACTTTTTTGCCATTATTGCCCCCCCTGGTGAGTACTCGGCTGCCCGGTATCGCCATTAAATAAAAGGTTATTTATATCAGGCGACTCAGTTACCGAACGTGTAGTTATCTCTTTGGGAACCATCAGGGTTATATTTTGCGATCCGTCAAATAATGATGGGTCAAAACTCGCAGTTATCGAGTAGTTGGCGGTTTTATCTGTTCTTCCTGCGCTGGCCAATATAACATTAGTGAAGGCCGGTTTAGCATCTTTCTGAGCTACGCCTCCAATACCTATTTTTGTAAATTTCAAAGTGTCTATGAACTGGTTAACGGTTTCTAGCTTATCGGAAGTTCCGTTTAGAGTAACCGTACCAGCGCCTAAATCCATAGTAATCTGTCCAATAAATACTTTCGACGGTGTGACTTGCGGCAAATAAGTAAACAACCTGGAGGTGATTGGTTTTGACTGATGTAGGCCAGGAAGCGTATTAAGCTGGTTCTGAATTGTTAAAACTTTTTCAAGATCGGGGATGCTTTTGAGTTGTTTGCTGTACTTAATGATGTCGTTCTGAGCATCATTAAGCAATTTTTTTTGAAGTACGTTAACTGACAAAAAACTAATTATGAAGACTGTAATTACCAAAGCCGACACCAAAAAAGACAATGTATAGACTAGCTTCTTAGCTTTTTGCTGCCTATCAAATTCCAGTTTGATATCAGGCAGAAGGTTAAACTGCACTGCCATCAGGCTTTCCTTTCGGCTAAGCCGCAAGCTACAGCGAAGTGGTTAGAGATACTCAGCAATTCATTCTGACGGCTGGCTGGAAAGGATACATTGCGCCAGGCGTTGCCAATTTCAACATTAATCCCAAATTTATTAGCGACATATAGCGGAAATTCCGGAAGTGTTGAGGCCCCGCCCGTGACTATAATCCTGTCTAATTTCAGGGTTGGGTAGCGGCTCTGGAAAAACTTGATTGATTTTTCAATTTCAGCCACCAAATTATCTATAACGTTAATAATTGCGTTATAAACCCGGCCTTCTAGCTTATCTTTACTTACGCCAAATTTATAAACGAATTGCGTGGCCTGAGTAGCATCTACGCCCAACCCGGCAATCGCCGAGCGAATGATTGCCTCGGAGCCAATTGGAATTGATCGGGTTAACCGCGGTGCTCCGTTAACTACAATAACTAAATCGCTGGAGCGGGCGCCAACATCCAGCACCATTTGCGGCGCATTAGAATCGGGCGCTACAATTGAACGGATTACGGCGAAGGTGTCAGGCTCGAAAGCTATAACGTTAAAACCAGCTTCCTCCAAAATATCTAGACGGCCTTCTATGTAGCTATTGCTAACACTAGACAGTAAAACCTCCGATTTCGTGGGGTCTTTAGGCGAATCGCCCAGCAGCGCCCAGTCGATTTTAGATTCGGCTAAGGGCGTCGGGATAAACGAGTCGGCTTGGTAGCGAATAGTTTTAGCCATCTCTGCCTGAGACAGTTTTTCCATATCTACAACGGTAGTGAAAACTCGGTTAGATGGTACGCCCACGGCTACATTCTTGGTGGCAATGCCAGCCTGTTTGCATAGCTGAGCTACAGCCTGAGCCAATTTTTGCTGATCGGGTTTGGAATCGCTTACAGCTAGGTTGCCGGCTACTGGCGCTGAGCCATAGCGATCCAGTGTCTTAATTGGTCCGCTACCACGTAATTGAACAACTCTAATGGACGATGTGCCGATATCCAGCCCAAAGAATTCCGATACCCCACTCAGTATGTCCATATTGTTTTATTCTTGCTTCTTATTTAATTTAACCCGATTATAGCATAAGCATTTTTGGTTTAACACTTTAAAATATTTTTTTAAAAGACCGGCGGCAGATTGAATAACCCCTGTAGATTGTTATATGTTGGGTTAAAGTTAGGATTGCTGATTAACATCGATGGTATGTAGTTGAATATTTCGGCTGGGCTTGAAGCAACAGTTGGACCTGCTGTTAGAGTACCGAATGAACGCAGCAGCTGAATATGCTGAGCCACAACGGCTCCATTAACAATTAGCTGCTGGTTGCAGAAATTATCACAAGTCACAAAATCGCCGCCAGAACCACTGCCCGATGATGTGGGCTGAGCAACATATAGCCCATCTAGTCTGGTCACGTCCTTCGTTAGAGTAATACTGCCCTTGACTATAAGGCTAAAGAACGGAGCTGTGGACGAATCGTCCCGGTTTGCCCACGGTTGGTAAGTAATGTTGCCGGTTATTGTTACATCTCCATTTACATATAGAGTAATGTGCTGGCTGCTTGCTATCTGGCCCCCGGCAAAGCCATTAACCTGAGATCCCACAATATATTGTCCGGAACTGGACGGCGTTACCACCAGATTGGCCAAGCTACTGGGAGGCCCAACAGATACTGGGCTTGTCTGCGTTGTGTCGTAAAAATCAGTTACGCAATGCGCTGGGGAAGAATCGTTTAGATAGCCGCTGATGCTATCCGGCGGGAAACTACCACTGTTAGCCAGAATACTACGCGCCGTGAATCCAATATTTGCAGGGGATGGTTTATTGGCTATAAGCCCAAGTGCTACAGCGCCAAAATCAGCAGCAGAGCCATGTCCTGTCGATGTATCTCCATAGGCTTTTATCCCACCATAGCTCGGTTTATTCCCCGGAGCGGTTTGAGGGCTTACATAATCAGGATAAGTAGTTGGACAAGCCTGATTAGGGGTTAAGAAACTGCCGCCGGTAAAGATATCTCCTCCCCAAACCTGAAAGAAAGGTTTCGTTAAGGGATATATATTGGGCCCATTACAGACTTCGGTAAGAGGCGTGTTGCCAAACCGAAGTGTTGCCGTGTAGTCCCCTTGGAAGTCTACCCTGACTTGGAATGTGGCATAAACCGTGACTGCCGGATCAGCGTTTGCAGGAATATTCACTGGCACCGGCCCAGATAGAAGAGTGAGTCCGGGATTGGCAGTTGGCAGGGCATTATATTGACTCACGTTATTAAAGCTACGCGGGCTTCGGTTGGTTATTGTAAAACCTACTCTCACATCGGCCGTCTGGCCTGGCTCAACATCCACTGCCGACGTGTAATCACCGCTGCATGACGCTTCCCAGCAACCCGATATGGGCGCTGTATTAAAGGTTATGGGCGTGTAATCCGGAGTCCAGTTACCGTCATTTTTGTACGTTAATGAGTCTTGGGCATTTACACCCTTAACTACCAAAGCTAACTGGTAGTCATTATGCGGAAACATGTTAGCCTTGTTCCACAAATCGGCCATATCAACAGTAAAGTCAGAGCCTTTGGTTACTCCGCCGCTGCCAGGGCTGCCGCCTGGTGGGATTTGGTAAGTATATAGCGTATTTCCGTCAGGATCTTTCACCAATATTTGTACCGGCACTTGGGTAATTGGGACGGAGGGAGAAGGTGTGCCAGGATAAGAATACGTAGTGCCTGTATATGGTGGTGTTGCAACCGGTGGTGGGGTTGGCCAAGGTGGTGGTTGGTACGTAAGATATGGGCTACCTGCGGGGGCTGAATGCCATGTAGCTTTAATGGAATTTGAGTTCACGTTGCGTATGATCGCCGAAGAACAGCCCAATACGTCAAGCTCGGGGCTACAAGAGGGACCTGAGCATCCAGTTGTTGGTCCAATCAGTATGAACTGACTACAGGGCACGGGCGTTTGTTTCATCATCAAGCTGCTATTTATAAACATCCTATAGGTGTATATGTTGCTTTTATTGATAACAAATTGATCGGTGAAGGACTTCGTACTCCCTGGAGCGATATTGCCGCCAAGCCCAAAGTCTGGGACCGGAGATGGACCAGTTCGCCTCATGAACTGCTGGCCATTTACCCATGTATTAATACCATTATTATTCATATTTATTGTTACTTTAACCGTGTCGCCGGCTTTTAGCGGATTCACCGCAGGCGGTACGGGCGCATAGCTAATAGAACACTTTGCTGAGTAGCATTTGTTGATCGTCAGTGGGTCTATAGTCGAGACCTGTGATATCCCGCCGCTAAAACTGAATTTAATCGTATTTCTAACGCCGACTTGCTCAAATAGTACTCGGTATCGCCATCCAGAAACAAATGTTAAAGAACCTCTAAAAGTACCCGACGGATTAGCTGTCAAGTAGGCCGTATCCAAAGGCTGGATAATATCTCCCCAGTTACCTGTAGGGTTACCGTTGGCATCAAGCGCCTGATGCTGAAGTCTGAATTGTATATTCGGGTTCCATTGGTCGCCAGGACCTCCAATGCCTGGTGGGTCCGCGTCATAATAGTTTATGGTCCCAGTTTTCTTGGCAACACCGGTAGAGGCAAAGTCTGAGCATTGAATACTAGGTGCGAACATAACTTCACCTGTCCAGTGATTTCCATTATCAATATTACCGGTGCAGCCGGTGCAGCCCGGTCCGGCTGGAGGACTAGCTCGGAAGCCTAAGCCAGTGGCATTGGGCACCTGAGCGCTAATTCCCACTGCCGCACTGCCGCTATTAACATTTACAATCACACGGAAACTATTCTCGCCTTGTCCCAAAGCCATCGAACTGATATGTATTGATGCTACCTTGTTATAGACTTGTGATGGAAAATCGTTTTCATTTGGTAAGGCTCCAATATCAACCGTAAAGTTTTTCGCGGAATCATTAGCACAACCGCTTAGAAAGCTTTTTGTTGGATAACCAGGTATTTGAACAACAACTGCTGGTGGTAGTGCTCCAGTGGTATAGTCTGGCCCAACTATACCGTTCGAGTTATAGCCATGGCACTCGGGATTACCGTTATCTATGATAATGGTTGCTGTGCCCGAAGTCGCCGTAAAATATGCGGACACATAAACATCCGGATAATTATATACTCCCGGATTATTGCCCACTACATAAAAAGGGCTGACCGTTGTAGATCCATTGTATAATGCACTACCAGTAGTCGGACCTACACTATTTGCAGGTGTTACCCCAAAAGCGCTGGCTTTATGCGAAAGCCCCAGGCTGACTGTCATTAAAAGTAAAATCACTGCTAATAATTTTGGAGCTAGTTTGGTAAATTTTCGACTATATCCTATCATCTAGCCACCTAATTGCTTGATTCGATTTTGCATGTAACTTAGGTAGATCTGGTCGGCATCTGAGTCCGCTAACTTAGCTTGAGTCAATGCATTTTTAAGAGACTGCAGCTCAAGTTTATTGTCAGACTTTTGTTTTGCGGCATTTGCGAGGGTTAGGTAAGTCAGCCAAGAAACTTTATCAACTGGCATTTTACTTATGCAGTCTTGCAGTAGTGATATTGCTTGGTCGTACTTCTTTTCATTATAAGCTTTAGAGCTGGTCTCTAAGCATGCGCCATTAGCATTTACATAGTCCTTTTTAGCAAGCGAATCCTTGGTCAACTGAACATTGTAGTCATAAAAATAAGTCGCCTTGTCTACTGGCTTATTCTGACTATGGAAAACTGTTAGCCAGATTATTGCCCCAGTGACGATTAAAACCACGGCTGCTGCCATCACCCATTTTTTTTTGGTCATAGGCCGGTCGGCAGACAGGCGTCGAACTCCTCGCGGCATAAGCTTCATACTTGAGTCTAATTATATTGCTTATGCCTTATATTGCAATAATAAGTAATCTGATAATTAGATGGTTTTGGTGCCCCCCGCTTAAACGGGGGGGCACCCGAGACCTTTTCTAGCCGGGCAGTCGCTTGCCTAGCACAATTCGCGTCCGCACGGTGACCGTCTTGCTGATGCCAGAGATTGTGGCCGTTGCAGTCACAGACACCGGCTTGGATGCCGGCTTCACCGCCCTGACGTTGACGAAGAATTCACGCTGACCCGTAAATACCAGTACGTGCCAGCTGTAGCGGTTCCCCACCACCTTCGGCTTGATATTCGACGTCTTCCCGAGATACCAGGCCCTTGAAACGGCCAGCACTTTTGGAACAACCACTGTCATATCGAGCCAAGCGGCAGTTGCCGGCGTTTCCTGGCCCGACTGGTCTTGCGTGAAAACGTATGGGGCCAGCTCATAGACCGACGGCCAGCCCATTACTACGAGCTTCGTCGGTCCGCTCTTAGCGAGCCTCATCTGAATCGGACTGCTATCTGCCGAGCTGCTGAGAACGCAGGTCAGCGCTACTACAAGTGCGACAAACAGAATCACATATCTGCGGCGCATCGGGTCTCCCCTTTCGCGAGTAGGTCTCGAAACTTAAAGAACCCCCAAAGGGGCTCCGCCAGTTCCGAGGAAGGGGATGCCCCCTTAAGTACTTTTATTTAACCACTAAAATCGAGTAAAAAGCAATTGCTTATGGTTACAAAGCGTTGCATAACTGTAGACCAGATTTTATTTCCAACCTACCATTCTTGGAGATACTCCTTAGTTTTAACGGACAGTTTTCCACATCTTCAAATCTGTTATGTTGCATAAATTAACCCAGATACTTATTGATATTGCAAATTATAAACACTAGTGCTATATTTGACTTAGTCTTTAGGATATGGTCTAAGGAAGTGTTTTAAAAATGTCTGACTCCACATAGGCATAAGGTGAGACTCTGCTGCATTATTAGTGCCGCAAAGCCTCATCTTGTGCCTTCGGGTGCAGGACTTGCCAGCGTCATGGGATGCTGGCTTGCCCGTCTGGGGAGGAATCTCCTTCAAGGAGGAGTGTGGTGAGTACCTACGAGCTTCCCATCGTCGACGATTTCGTGGATGGGGTCGTCGGCATGGCCGAGGACAACCCGCTTTACAGGCTGCCGCTCATCGGTAGCCTGCTCAAGGCAGTGGTCGAGCTCTGTCTCGACGCCGCCGCGTTCTTTGCGGCTGCTCTCACGCTCGGCGGCGGCTTGTACTACATGTGGCCGTCAATCGCCGCGCTCGCACCTCGGCATCTCGGCACTCTCAGCGGGTACTGGGCATACGTGGTCGCTGTGCTGGCCGGCTTCTTCGTGGTCACATGCTTCGACTGGGTCAGGTCGAGAAGGACTGCCGATGTCCTCAGGGAGGAGGAGAGGTCCTCTGCTCTCGAAGACCTGAGCGGGCCCGGCATGCTCATCATGCTCGTCTGGCTCATCACCACGTACATCTCCTGAAGTCCGGCCGCCCGCCGGCAGCGGCGGCTGCTCTCTCCCTGCAGCCGCCGCATCTCCCTACAGTCCGGACAATCCAAAGACCTACGGCCCCTCGAGAGAGGGGCTTTTTATTTTTAAGCCTTGTTTGGTTCGTCTTTTTTGCCCAACAACTCTTCGAAGTCTTTTTGGCCAGCGGCTAGGTCCCAGCCGGCTGATTGGCCTAGCTCACCCTCAACATAGTGTTTTAGCTGGGCCCACTGCACCGGGTTAAATATGCGTAGTTTTTGCGAGTAAGTTTCGTTTTCGGTATTGGGCTTAGGCCCAAACTTAGAAAACTCTAGGTATTCCCTGCCCTCGCTGGTTTTGCCGTGGCGAGCATAAAATTTATTAGACGACTTTTTGTGAAGCGGAATTTCTAAATAGACTTCCTCGCCCCAAGGTAGAACTTTAACTGCTTGAACGTGTGTAACTTGACCCATAGTAAACCTCCTTCACATTCCGCACCGCACTCTGCCAGCCAGCAGAGCCGGCTGCGCCAGTGGCTCTTGGCGCATCTCTGTGTCAGTAACGCTCTGTCACTCGCTCTCAGTACGTTTAAGTACAGCTCGCTCGTTCCTCGCTACTTCCTTGCGCTGCATCCAAGTGCGTAAATGTGTTTATTCTTAGATTATTGCTAGTAACAAAAAACCAATCCGTCCTGGATTGGCCTAAAATTTTTGCATATTCATTCGTCCTCCTCGCCGCGGTTTAATTAGGTGGCAGACATACCGCGAATTAAATATATTTTGAATATACTCCCGTCCAAAAACCTGCGCAAATCTTCAAAAAGCTTAAGGCTAAATTCAAGATATGATTATTGTTAATTTCACGTATCTGGGCCTGGTTAGCCTTAGATTATTGTCCGTTTAACAGTTTTGGACTATGATTCTAGGTATAAGAAGGAGACGTTTTATGAGAAAAGCCAGCCAACGGGGCTATTCGGTTG
>Ga0070682_100000725_pt1 | contig 19768 bp, 19 predicted proteins | sample KBSC63LmetaG_FD_64668 | JGI IMG/M metagenome (GOLD analysis project Ga0070682, IMG submission 64668) | Corn rhizosphere microbial communities from Kellogg Biological Station, Michigan, USA - KBS C6-3L metaG | ecosystem: Host-associated > Plants > Roots > Rhizosphere | place: USA: Michigan...
ACCAGCTTGCACCGGTCAGACGTGGACCGCCATGGACATCGACAAGGCGATCACCCTGAAAGGTGCCGGCAAAACTCAGACCGTTATTACAGTAGGAAATGGCAATATTTGGCGCAAACAGTCCACTGGCATACTACGAATCACTGGCATTGGCTTTGCTCGTGGTACTGGCACGGAAGCTAACAAAGGCATTACGATTACCTACCATTCTGGATTGAACTGGAAAACCAGTCGTGAAATTATCATTGATAACAACGATTTCACACTGACTGGTAGTGCTGCAATGTTCCTAATCAATCCTCCAGGAGGCTATCTATTTCACCACAACTCGTTTAACGCACCATGGGACAACTCGATGTTGCAGCTCAAAGACCCATCAGACACAGGCAACTCGTGGACTCAGGCTGATACGATGGGTACTAGAGATTCCATGACCACGCTGTCTGGCACATTCACCAGTTGCAGTCCCGGTTCGCCAGCTACTTATCCCGCCTGCGGCGAGCTGAACGGCTACATGGAAGATAACACCTTTACAGGTGGCACCAATCAGATGATTGATTGCGATGATGGCTGCCGGTTGGTGTATCGGTTTAACACTGGTCAAGACACCAGTGTGAACAGTCACGGTTTTGACACTAGTCCGTTTGGTATGCGGCATTATGAAGTTTATAATAACACCTTTCATAATACCAGAGGCAACGACCAGCTATCAAACGCCAATTGGACAGTGTGGCAACGCGGTGGTGTGTCTGTAATATACAATAACACGATGGACAACATCGCTGGCAATAACTGGGGTGACAAGCCAGAACTGAAAGCTCAGATCAGAGTGGATCAGATTCCTGGCAAACCAGTCGCCAACTGCGCTGCGGCCACCTATCCACTACCACGACAATTAGGTCAGAACCACAACGGAACTAACTTCTTTACAGACCCCAATTACGCATGGGCCAATCAGAACGGTGTCGGCTTTACGGGCGGAGCTGCCATAGCGACTAATGGTAACTCGACTGGTGCGCTGTTTGGGACTGGTGAGGGATGGGCTAATCCATGCGGTCTGAACGGTCCGACATTCTACCAATCCGGCAGAGACTTTGTGTACGCCAATCCACCATCAGGCGGTACACCGAAACCTGGTTACACAGGCTTCACCTATCCACACCCTCTGCAAGCACTGACTGGCGCAGTCACACCGCCGGCGCTGGCGATTACAACGACGACACCATTACCAACTGCTACGATCGGTGTAACGTATGACCAGACGATGCAAGCCACGGGCGGGACCACTCCGTACACGTGGTCAACCGTGGGGACGTTACCAACGGGTCTGGGACCGATTACCAGTGGTGGTCGCATAACTGGCACACCGACCGTAGCTGGAGTGTACAACTTTAGTATCCGAGTTACTGACGCAGCATCCACTGTGGTCACTTTGCCAGTTAGCATGACTGTCAACCCGACTGGCGCACCACCACTACCATCAGGCAATAACGGAATAGCGGCCGGTTTTCCAAATGATACCAACATCGGAACGGCTCCGGGGGTGTTGTTTGCGGACAACTACGAATCGTACGCATCTACTGCTGCACTTACAGCTTCCCCTAACTACTCCAATATCTACGGTTCATGGATCCTTGACACCAATCCAGCTAACGCTTTCGCTGGGAACAAAAGTTTGCGATTTGCGGTCGCAGCAGCGTCTACGGAAATTGCTTCAGCAGTTGAGCGAACCATTAGTCCAAAACAAGATAAGGTCTTTATTAGAGTCTATGGGAAATTCCCAGCGAATTACACAGCAACAGGGTCGGAGCATAACGGGCCGGTCTTCGCGGCTAACTATTGCGGACCAGGCCAAGGAACGGCGTGCGCGGCGCCGCTGACAATTCCGGGGGGTCAGATCGGGGCGGGACGTGATAACAAAGCGTTCATCGATCAAGAAAACAGTTGCGACCGTGCTGGTAGCAGTCAACCCTGCTATTCAAACACCTACATCTATTATCCCGAGCAGCGTGATGACTTTGGTGATCACTGGTTCCCAGACTTATTTGCTTTGCCAAACTCCGGAGATGTTAGAGATTTTGGCGCAAGTGTGCCCAAGTCTAATTTTGTGCCAAACCTCAACCAGTGGTACTCAATTGAATTGATGGTTCAGATGAACTCGGCTGTTGGTATCAGGGATGGTCGAGTTGCCACGTGGATTGATGGGAATTTGGTATCTGACTACCAAGGTTTGATCCTACGCAGCGTAGCTGGTCTGCAATTTGACAGAGCCGATTTGCAGTTTTACATCAAGAACAATCCTGGTGTCCAGATGTTACGGTGGTATGACAATTTGGTCATAGCCACATCGTACATTGGACCGATGGTCGTTACAGCCACACCGACTGTCAACTTGAGTCCGGCATCCATAGCGTTTGGTTCTATTGATTTGGGTCAGTCGAGTGGATTTCAACCAGCCACACTGACCAATACGGGATCAGGTGATTTGACCATCACCAGCATTGGATTGACTGGTACTGGAGCAAATCAGTTTAATACAAACAACACCTGTCCAATAACGCCGACCCCGCTTGCACCGTCGGCCAGTTGCACCATCAACATCCAGTTTGCACCGACCACTGGAGGAGCCAAAACGGCCAATCTGTCGGTTGTCGACAACGCCAGTGGAAGTCCGCATACCATAGCTCTGACTGGCACTGGTACGACCTGCACAGCGCCGAAGCCATTTCCGTGCGCTCGTACCGACTATAACATCATCCCGAAGCCTACAACGCCGAACATGGGCAATTTGCAGGGAGCTGGCACCATTATCATTGAGCCAGATTTTGGCGAGCGTATCGTGCGCGTGACCGACGCCGTTACCAGCAGCGGTGCCACTAATGTCAGCTATGTGATATCCAATGGCGGTTCGTTGGATGATACATGGTGGAACACAAACTCAACTAAGTTTTTGGTTCAGCCTGTGGCTGGAACTGTCATACCAATGAATTTCGACCCGGTAACGATGCAGGCTACGCCTACGTATCCCGCGTCCAATTTACAGCGAATACCGGCTCAAGCGGCTCAGATGTCAACCGTTGACCCCAATCGTGTATGGGGTCTGAATGACACGATATGGCAGACTTGGGACTTAAGCAGTCCCACCTTTCCAGTTGGTCAAACCTTCATTGATCTGACCAACGCTGGGCCAAACTGCTTACCAAACGGATTTAACATAACTCACGTCGGTATGAGCGCTGTGTCCGATCTTGACGCCGTGCTGCCAGCCAACTTCTCTGATGTAGGTGGTCAGAACACTGATCCTTACGTTGTCGTGTATGTGCAAGGTAAGGGATGCATGGTCATTAACACCGTGACAGGCGCCATTACGGGAGATCCCGGCTTTGCGGGTGGTGAAGGACTAACCTGCAACGGGTCTGGTTGTACTGGAACATTGTCCGTTCCAACTGACCAGCTATGCACAAACGCTCCAAACTGCACCAACAGATTCAGCATACACAACGTCAAAATCAACAAAGACGGTACGTATTTGATGCTGGCGGTTGGTCAGTGCAAACCCGTTGGATCGTGCGGTAATAACAGCAGTCCGTATTTGTGGAAGATCGGTTCTAACATTGTCACCTACACATGCGGCGAAGCCAATGCGGGAACGTGCGGCGGGCACTCGACCATTGGTCAGTCGCACTACAGCAACCGTGACGGTTCACCCGCGTATCAGTTCAATTTGCGGCCGATGTTATCGCCATCAGGCCCAATTGTAGGTCAGGTGCCCGCTCCTGGCCCGACCACTTATTTAGGCCCGATGGACTACCATCCAGCATGGACTGCTGGTAATTCATCAGACACATTCCCAATTCTATTGATGTTTGCTCCATTTCAGTTTGACGCTACCATAACAGCCCCAAGGTCGGTTTGGTGGCAGGAAGTCGTAGCAATGGACCCACTAGGCGTGAAACTGCCATGGCGGTTGGGTCGATCGTGGACTTCTGGAGTCAATTGGAACTTTGATTCGCAGAACGCCATTGGAGCATGGTCTCAGGATGGCAGATTCTATAGCTTTACATCAGACTGGATGGGCACGTTAGGGTCTACAGCGGGAGCTTCCACTTGCACTGTTGATGCGACATTGGCTAGTGGACTGGGTTGCAGAAATGACGTTTTCATTATGGATTTACGTTTGAACACCACTCCCACAGGATTGGTTAATCAGCAGTGCAGATTTGCTGCCATTGCCACAGCGGTCAAGGGTGGCGGTAAATCTAGCGTTGTAGTGTGCAAGCCTCCAATACCATGAGATTTGAGCCACTATCGTTGACTGGACTTCAACCAGCAGAACAATTGCTTGTTATGCGATTGAACTGCTTGGGGTCGCTGTTTTATTTCACGAAGGTGGCGTTACGACGCAAACGTCTTACTGAGTCGCTGCACGCGCCGTTCTGTCGTACATTGGAGCGTGAGCACATTAAAGACGTAATTGAGATGCCGCGCGATCACTTTAAGTCGACCTGCGCATCGGAATCGTTGCCAATGTGGAAATCGCTTCCCATTAGCCAACTAGACATAGATTTGTTCTATAAATATGGATACAGTCATGAATTCATCCGTTGGATGATGACGGTCCACAACCCGAACCTCCGTAACTTGCTCGTATCGGAGAACATCACGAATGCTGCTAAACTCGGAAGGAAAATTCGTTGGCACTTTGAGTCCAATTCAGTTTACCGAACACTGTTCCCGGAAACCTTGCCTGACACCTCCTGTACTTGGACCGATTTTAGTCTCCATGTCAAAAGACCAGTACAAACGACTGGTGGGGCGCACGGCGAAGGTACGTTTGATTTTCTCGGTGTTGGGTCGGCGGCACAATCGCGTCACTACAATGGAATTCTCATTGAAGATGACTTAGTTGGACGAGCAGCAGTGGAATCACAGTCTATCATGGACAAAACTATTGAGTACCATAGATTGCTTCCAGGACTGTTCGAGTCGGAAGACAACATCAATGACAACGACGAATTGATCATTGGCAATCGCTGGTCATTTTACGACCTCAATTCATGGGTCATGGAAAACGAGCCTGAACTGTTCAGATTTGAATCCCACTCTGCACTAGGAGGTTGCTGTGAGCTACACCCGCCGGACACGCCAATTTTCCCAGAAGAATTCAGTAAAGAAAAACTTGCAAAACTTAGGAAAAGATTCGGGAATCACCACTTCAATTGCCAGTTCCTTAACAACCCGGCTGCACCGGAGGGAGCAGATTTTCAAGTCTCTTGGCTTAACTACTTCTCACTCGTTGAAGAAAAGGGCCAAGTTGTTATCCGACATGAAGTAAAAGACGGTCAGGTGTTGGCTGATATACCAGTTCAGCATCTGAGCAAGGCTATGACTGTCGATCCAAATCATTCAGGGAATCAGGGCCGGGGACGGTGTCGACATGCTGTGGTCACTGCTGGACAGTCGGACGCGGGTAATTACTATCTACTACAAACATGGGCGCAAGCGGCGTCCTACGACACGTTTTATGATAAAATTTTTGAAATCGCTAAAAAATGGAGCTTGCACCGCTGTGGCGTGGAGACGATTGCCGCTCAGCGTTACATAAAGCACCATATTGAGTATTTGACGGTTGTTAAGGGCTACCGTCTGGCGATTGACGAACTTAAGGGTGAAGTGGAAAATCCCGACGGTTCGTTAAGTCACAAAAAGGAATCGCGCATTTTCAACGTAATATCACCCATGGCCGAGTACGGTCGGTTGTGGGTGCAACGATCACAGTCAGATTTTCACAATGAGTATATGACATTTCCATCTGGCAAGTTCAAGGATTTGTTGGACGCCTTCGCTTACCTCCCCCAGCTAATCAGGCGTCCGGTGGATTACAAGACACAAATGGAAATGATCAGAGCCAATCAAGAACGGATGTATCAAATTGGCAGACCGTACTCTGTCGGATATGGACAACATCATGCCTAAGAAAGTTGAAGATGCTTTGAAAAAAGCCGCGGCTAAGGCAGGTATCAAGAAAGGGTCGAAGAAGTGGGGCGCGTATGTCTATGGTACGATGAAGCGCGCCGGCATCAGACAATAACAGCTTGGGGGGAGAGGATGACAACACTGCAAGACATCGTGGAGTATGGGCCAAGAATTATTACAATCGCATCAATTGTGCATAATATCTTGCCACCCTATGACTGGAACCCGGAGTTTATCAGTGTTGGTTTTTCCGACTTTCCGTTAGTACAGAAGTATTTTCACAAGTTTTTCAACAACCGATGGTATAAAGTTCTGGTCTATATCAGCGGCTACATCGCAATTAACGCCAGATCGACCATTTGGAAATCGATATCCGTTAACAATCCGACGGGTCCCAATGCTAATCTACCCAGTTTGATTAGCTTGAAGAACGAACCACCAAAGGAGGTCGTAAAGCCTTGAGACTGCTATATACATTAGGGATATCGGTAATGGCCATTGCTATGATGGCTTGTCCGAAATCCCAACCACTTGAAATGACTGCCAGGGATGGAATCGCGGCTGCCAAAGGATATCTTGACAGCGCAAAGCAACATCACCCTGAATGTGCTCCACAGATCTCGGCGGGACCACACGCTGCGTCTGTAAGCACCCAATGTGATTTCATTGTTAAGGGCATCGGTGTTAAAGACGTTGCAATTGACGCTCTGGACGCCTATTGCTCCAACGATGAATTCCAACACCACGGCGGATCGTGCGTTCCAAACAAAGACGTCAAGTCGCATTTGGAAGCCGCTCTGACCAATCTTGATGATGTAATGGCACAAGTCAAGAAGATTGTAGGTGCTCAGTGAACTGGTTAGAACTACTTAATCTTGGCTTGAACATCGTGGATATGGTGTTGCAGAACATTCCCAACACCGAACTGCCACAAGAGCAGATTGACAACGCGAAAGCGGCGCTCGCCAAACTGCGTGAGGTACAAGGAACACCTGTCACGAAGGCTCAACTCGACTCCCTTCGTGGTTAGTAGGTGATTTATGCTGCATGGCGATGGGACCGGAATACCGGTCAAATTTTGCGGTACACTTCAAATCGGGAGGTTAATAGTGCAGATCAACGTAACACTAACATTTAACATCGCACCGGCAGATGGTGGCGGTGGAGCGCCGGTCGTTGGCAAAACCAACTTTGATGGTAAAGTTGGCGTGCCATTCGACGACGATCTTGCCATCACCGGAGGCGTTCCGCCTTACACGGTCGATTTGGACCCAGCAGCGATGCCACCGGGACTGTCCATCAACAGCTCTGGTCATGTGGCTGGCACACCAACTCAGGCCGGAACTTACAACGTCGTCGCCGCAATTGGCGACCAGCAGCCGTAGGAGCTTAAAATGAAGCTAACGCCAGTCCCGTTCAAACTAGTCGCAGGTTCGGACAGCGAGACTCGCCTGAAGCGATATCTTGGAGACAAGGTGCGATCGCAGAGGGAGGGGCTGGCTAAGCTTCATGGTATGGATGGTGTGGTCAAATGGAGAAAGGCATATGACGCCATTCCGGCTCAAGAGGTACGTGATTTCCCGTGGCACGGAGCCTCTAATCTTGTTGTTCCTATTATTGGGATTCATACTGATACACTACTGGCTAGGATTATGGCCGCTATAATGAAAACGTCGCCAATGTGGGCCACTCAAGCCTTGGGTGACTTTGCAGATACAGCGCCGCCTGGTATCACACTGGCCATACAGGAGTATCTTGGGTATGTGGCTCTGGAGCCTACTGAACTGGATTTGTACCGTGTTGTAAGAGACTGGTTTGGGGATGTGGTCAAACTAGGTACGGGTACAATCAAGCAGCCGTGGGTCAAGAACTTCATTGATGTCGTAGCGCCTACGGGCGATGGGACTGGCAAAGTGACCTTCAGCAAGAAATTGGAGTATGAGGGTCCAAGGCCGGAAAAAATCAAGTTTGAGGATTTCAAGTACGAAGTTGCCTCACCTACCATTGAGGCCATGGATTTCAAGTACCATGTGATTCACTTGCAGAAGCAACAGTTGGAAGAGCGTGGTTTTACGGGAGTCTACAACAACGTGGTTGTTCAGGACGTGCTGCGCTCGTCCGATCGCTCCAGTCCCGACGTTGTACAGCAACAGAAGGAACAAGATGCCAATGTCAGTACCGTGGCTGGATACGGATTTGAAGAATGGGACATCTGCGAATGTCACTTCAAATACAGAGTGGACGCCAGCCACTATTGCAAAGTCATAATTTGGTATCATGAGAGGTCAAACAACATCTTGCGCTCATTCTACTACTACTATCCTTCGGATATATTCATCACGGCACGCATGTTTTATCGTGATGATATGTTCCCTGGAATGGGGTTTGCGGAAATTCTGGCGCCGTTTCAAGAGGAGATATCGCAGATTCACAATCAGCGCCGGGATAACATGACCGTGGCCAACATGAAGATGTTCCGCGTGGACCCCGACTCCGTATTGAATAAAGGATTCGAAACCTTTCCATCAGCCATGTTGCCAGCCAAAAAGGACGAATTAGAACCAATCGAGTTTGGCGTACCGGTGGTCGGTGAAATTGACTCTGAAAGACTGACTTTGGAACTGGCAGAGCGCAGATCGGGTGTCAGTCCGCCGATGCAGGGTCAAGGCGCGGGGACCAATACCAAGCGTGGTGTCTACACCGCGATGGGGACTATGGCCTTGATTCAAGAGGGAAATAATCGCACCGACCTGAATATTACAGACATTCGCTATGCGTTTACCAAACTGGGCAGATTGATCTGTCAGGAATACGGGATGTTTGGAATGGGTGATCGCGAGCGGATGTTTGGTAAGAAAGGCAAATTGGCCAAAGAAGCGTTGGAAGCTATGATCGACGGTAGGATGGCGTTGCCAATCTACGCTTCTACGGCAAGCATCAACCGTGAGGTCGAGAAACAAAACGACATGATGTTGATGGGTGTGGCTGATCGCTACCACCAGACTATATCAGCGATGTTAGCAGCAGCTAACAATCCCATGACTCCGCCTGCTGTTCAGGAGTACACGACTAAAGCCGTTGCTGCTAGTCACTTGCTGATGCAAACTGTCTACCATCACTTTGGATTTGACCAAGTTGATAAATTGGCTCCTGAACCACCGACTCCTCAACTAGCGGGTGTTCAAGAAGCACCGATGCCCGCTGGTGGACCTGGTGGCGCTCAGCCATCCGGACCGATGCCAGGCCCGCAAGCGTCACCACTACCAATGCCATCACAGAGCTTTGGCAACCCGTCCAGTGAACCGGCCGGAGGTCCGATAATGTAATGATGAAAACTCTGTGGGATGAAGCCGATTCAGTGATGCACTGGTGGAAGCAGAGACCAGCGGTGTTTAACCAGTATCTAGCGGAAACTCGCGAAGAAGTTATCAGAGAAATCAAAGACACTACCGATTTGGTGGCTCTCGGCCGCTGCCAAGGTCGTTTGTTGGAAATTGACCGACAGCTAAAACTAGAAGGAGAGTTACATGGTATTCTGGTCAAAAAGAAATGAAAACGATTTACCGGAGGACTTACGTGGTAAGAGTCCAACGGAGATCGCTCAAATGCTGGCTGACGCCAAGAAAGACAAAGCTACACTGACTACCTTGGAAGCCAGTCAAACCACAACGTCACAACAGTTGGCTGAAATTCAAGCGAAGTTAGCTGAAAAAGATCAGGAGATTGAACAGTTGCGGACAGCGCAGCGCAGCGCGCAGCCTCAACAGCAGCCGAACAATCCACCTGAGCGAGCCAACTACTTAACCGATCCTGAAACGTTCGTACAGCAACAGACTCAGGATACTCAGAACCTGGCAATTGTCAGTGGTATCATGGCAGCTAAGATGTATGCCAAACAAACCCTCAATGCCAGGGATGTAAAGATTTTCAACAAATATGAAAAGGAAATTGAGACAGTCATGCAGGGCTACTCGCCGGTGCAAAAGGTAGTTCCTGACAACTGGGTCACCGCCTTGACCTTAGTCAAAGGCAGACATGATTTGGAGATCAGACAGATGGAATCAGACCAAACCGATTTCTTCAGCGAAACTCCCTCCCACGGCGCCCCGCCTCAGCAACAGACGGAAGCCAAGCTGACTCCAGACGAAATGGAAGTTTGCAGGGTCATGAAGTGGGACCCCAAAAAATACCTGGAGTCAAGAAAGAAAATGCGCACCGTCCAGTCGGAGGGTGGTGCAGTCGCGAGGTTCACCAATGAGTAGGGGAAGATTTCCAAGACCAGGCACTATGACAAGCGCAATGATGAGCCAACAACCACGTGCTCAGCAAATTACGGCTGAGGAACTGGATGAGGATATCGTTGCAAAACCGTTGGTGACGCCAGATTTTGCCAACATCAAATCAAAGAACCCCAACGTGTCGTTTAGGTGGATTGAGTTCAAAGCTCAAGACGGGTTGAGGTTCTCACAAGCTCAAGCGCAGGGATGGCAAGTTGCCACGGAACAGGATATTGTTCTGGACAACGTCATCAGCCCGTATCGTAAGGATGGCGGGTCGAAGTTCATCAACGGTGATATCATATTGATGAAAATGGACCGTCGTCGTTATTTGGGTGCTTTGAAGCACAAGCACAACGTCGCGGCCGCGCTGAACGATGCCTCTGTATTACGAACTGTGACTGCCAAACAGACAGTTGCAGCTTTGGAATCAGCGGGTGCAGCCAAGGCTGAAAATCTTGGCAAAATGTCTGTCTTTACCCCCGGAGCAGCCGATTTGGCTGATACAGCACTCGGTCAAACCGGAGGTGCAGCAGAAGTAGGGCGACTGGGCGGAACAGGTCAAGTCGATATTGGTGGAGGAGGTCAGTAATGGCGACCAGGCAAATCACTCCAAGTGTAACGGTTTCTGGTAATCAACCACGAGTCAAACGGTTACCAGAAGGAGCTACCCAAACATTCAAAATCGGTGTTCCGCTCATGCTCAGCAGCGGTGCTCTGGTAATTTGGGATGGCACAACATTCCTAGCTGGCATCGCTGGTGTATCCATGGACTTCGGTAACTCACTCGCTTCCGCGGGAGTGGCGTTACAGAAGTCATACGGGGATGTACCATTTCAGGCGTCTGCAAAGAACTTGCTGCGTCCGTATTTTAACGATGGCAAAGTAGGATTGGCCGTCGCTAACGCAGACACAGAGTTTGCAGCTCAAGTAGGCCCATCGCAGAATCTAACTGGTGTCAATGTTGGCGGCCTGTACGGTCTCACGGCCGATTCAGACGGTCACTGGTACGTTGACACCACCAAGACCACGAGCAGCGGCGGCGGTCGTAACACCGCAGTCGAGATTGTAGGCTTCGATGACTGGGATACCGGTCGCGGAGTTCGCTTCAAATTCCAGTCTGATGTAATTGCAGGGCTGTAGGAATTACCAGACTGTTACGAAGGGGACAATTCAACCATGATGACACGTGGGCAGTATTTCAATCTGATGGCCCCAGGCTTGCATGACTTGTTCGTGCATTGGCTGGATTTGAAGCAACGAGAAGAAGAGTACTCGTATATCTTCAATCAGGAAACGTCTGACTCTGCTTTTGAGGATGAGGCAGAATTCAGCGGTCTTGGACCATTCCAAAAGAAGCTGGAAGGTGAGCCTGTTCAATATCAGGACATCATTCAGGGCGGCACCTATCGCTATCAGCACACTCCGTGGGCTCTTGGTATGCGGGCGTCGTTTGAGCTGATCAAGGACGATCAGTATAAGCTGATCAATCAGGCACCCAAATGCTTGGCTCGATCGGCGCATTTCGTGAAGGAAATGCAGACGTGGAACATCCTCAATTTGGGATTTACCACGCAGCTTAACATCGATGGATTGGCACTGTTTCACACCAGCCATCCGCTGTTGGGCGGTCCGTCTGCTACCAACATCGCTCCCGGCGTGAGCGGCATTATCTCGGCTGCTGGAACTTACCCCAACAAGCCGGCGACTGATGTCGATCTGTCCTTCACCGCCATTCAGCTGGCCATCAACACGTATGAAAGGCTGCCTGATTCACAGGGCTTGCCAATCAGTATGAGACCAAAGTATCTGGTGATTCCACCGGAGCTGAAGTGGATCGCCAGAGAAATCCTTGGCTCACCGCACAAACCGTACACTGCTGACAACGAAATCAACTCCTTGATCAAAGAGGATTTGATGTATTTTGTCAGCCACTACCTGACCAGCACTTCTGCGTGGTTCTTGGTAGGTGACAAGGAATCGCACACCATGAAGCACATCACTCGTGAATCATTGGAAGATGATTACAGTGATGATTTTGACACCCGCACAGTCAAGCAGATTGCCACCATGCGCTTCAGCACTGGTGTCACCAACTGGCTGGGCGTGTGGGGTAGCAACGGGCCGTAGACAAAAATATTGCACCGCGTAATATTTTTGAGGTGTGTATGCCTAGAATGAGTCACTCTGGTTGGACTGGAATACCGTGGGCGTTTTGCTCCTGTCATCAGAAACAGTGGCCTACGTCCAAACTACGCAGACAAGACGGGTTGTTGGTATGCCCCGACGGATTCGACAACCCGATGCGTACTAGAACGGTTGACAGACGACAAACCATCATTGCTCGTGTATTGGGTGATGGTCAGGAAGAACCAGCGTTGGCTCCTATACTCAAGGATACAACAAGCGAACAACTACCTTAGCTTCGCGTAAGCGAACAACCCGTAAGGGTGGGAGGACACAGTGCCTAAAACTGCATCACGATTCCAACAGGATTTGGGATTTACTGATGGAATCATCAGCTTCAGTTTCAATGAGTTTCTAAGCATCGGAGCCAATGCCGGAACCGTTACTCAAAACGCGGTCGGTGACAACTCTCTGAACTTCGGTGCCTCACAAGCTGCAAAACTTGATTTAATGATCAATAAAGACCTGATCTTGCGAACTGGTTTCCCTGAAGACCTTCAGGAACAGTTTGGTGGGACAGGCATTGCCGGTTCGGCGGGACCGCAAGGTCGACCTCCGTTTACGGCTGCTCAATTGAATGCTGTTAGATCAGCGTTCAAAACTAAAGGTATCAAGTATGCCAGTCTGGCGCTCAAGTATTTGATTACAGGCGCTGCACTGACAGCCCATACCTGCCGCGTTGACCGTGTGCAATTTGCGAACAACGTGGCTAACGCCGTAACGTCAATTCTAGCGACTGGTGCTAATGGCTTGGCGACAGCCGTGCAAGCCAACCCGTATGTCACGGAGATTCCATTGCCGGGATTCACGGGGTACTCTGTTACCGACTTGGCTGACAAGTGGTTGGAGGTAGTAGCGACCACACAGGGCGGAGGCGCTTATCGTTTCTACGGCGCTCGTTTGAAGGTGGAGTTCAACTACAACTAGCTGTTGTATCCAATCATTAGGAGGCCAAGGTGGGCGATCTCAGTGATCACTTCTCAAAGTCGGAATTGTGTTGTAAGTGTGGATGTGATTTGTGTCTGGTATCGCCCCGACTGGTCAATGCTTTGGAAAAATTGCGCGCGCTTGGACCGGAACCAATCGTAATACACGATGGCTATCGGTGCGAGAAACACAACAAGGAAGTGGGTGGTGTGGGTGGGTCTACGCATATGACAGGCGAAGCGGCCGACCTCCACATTAAGAATTTAACACTTCAGCAGATGTATGACAGAGCTATGCAAGTTCCAGAATTTGCCAATGGTGGCATCGGCGTTTATAGTGAAGAGTTCATTCACGTAGACGTACGCAATTATAAAGCCAGATGGGCTCGTAAGAACAAGGTCTACTTGGGACTTGACACTCTGGTAGAGGTGGAGGCGTAATGGCTTATACAAGAGCATGGGATGAGGCGTTTCCGCCCGATACTCAAGCAGCTAAACTGCTCGGACAGGACATAAGGCAGTTCAAGCAGGACATCCGTGAGCGGGTGGCGTCGTTTGGTGCGGATATCTTAGCCAACCGTCCTACTCCAGAGCCATCCTATGTTGGAGTGGTGTTCTTTGCTACTGACCAAAAGAAGATGTACAGATGGGATGGTAGCAATTGGATTGACATCACCGCGCAGATTTTAGGGACTGCTGTGTGGGGTTCCATCACAGGTAACATCGCCGACCAGACTGACGTAGCCCCACTTAATAGTCCGGTGCTAACAGGCAATCCACAGGCGCCTAATCCACCAGTCGCTGACAACGACAATTCGATTGCTACCACAGCGTTTGTCAATGCGTTGTTGGCTACCTTCACATCGGACTTTGTCGGTACTGGCGGATATATCAAATTGCCGTTTTTTGGTGGATTCATTTTACAATGGGTCCAAGGTCCAGTTGACGGTCCAGGAGAAGCCAGCCGAACCATCAACTGGCCATTGACGTTTCCTGTGGAATGCTGGTCGGCTCAGGTATCAATGCTGACCAATGGTCAAAACAACAATGATTGTTGGTATCAAATTGACAGCTTTACTCAATCGTCTATTACAGTTTACAAACAGTCAACTGGCGGTACAACGCAGAACACCAACGCGATCTGTTGGGGAGTGGGACGTTAATGGCCGAACTCCGCAGCAACGAACTACCAGAGTTTCCCACTAGAGGTACGTTTGGTGGGATTCAGAGCGAAGTACCGCCCGATATCATCGAGCAGTACGGATTTTCGGAGGCTGAAAATGTTATCTTTCGGAAGGGTGCCGCGTATTCTCGTTCTAGGATTGATGATCTTAGTACTCTGCCTGATCCTATTGTGGGGGTGGCGGACTTTTTCACATTGGCTGGGGACCGTAAACAAGTCATCTTTACAACAACAGGAATGTACACTTGGAATAATCTCACGGCCGATTGGGATCAAGTTACCGGTGTCTTAACAGGTTCCATCAAGGATTTGGTCACTGCTGATTGTGTGGGTGGTAAGCTGTTTTTCAGTCAGGGTATTGATAAGGTTAAAATGTGGGACGGTTCTACTCCAGGCTTTGCTGATGCTGCTCTAGCAGCAGTTCCAGCTAAGTTTTTGTTTGAGCTTGGGTTTCACTTGATGGCCTGTTATACATTGGAGTCAGGCAATGCAGCACCCCAAAGAGTCAGATGGACTGGTTCTGGGGATGGTACGGATTGGACATCCTTTAATAGTGGGCAGATTGACTTGTTCAATAACCTGGGACCCATCACTGGAGGAGTCAAACTATTTCAACAAGGTTATGTATTTCAGCAATGGGGAATTACACAAGTTCAGCTCACCGGACAAGGACTAAATCCGTTTTACTTTCAGCCATTGGGATCGAAAGCCAAAGGGAATATCGCACCGTACTCGTTGGCCTCGTTCGGAGAGGACATAGCGTGCTATATTGGCAAAAACGATATTTACCGCTTTGACGGAGCATATAGTACTCCGATTGGTAGTGCTCCTGTTGATGGTAATCGGCGTATTGGCGCTCGTCGCCGTATATTTGCTGACCTGAGTCAATGCGACCTGCGAACGGTGTTCGGCTTGATATCCACTAGCATTAACAGCAATGATTACAGTGCGTATTGGATCTTCATGCCTGAATTGAAACAAGCATGGGTTTATCACTTTGATGAAGCTAATTGGACACGTTTTACGTTCGCTAGGACGCCTACCAGAGCGGGTGAGTTTAATAAAGACTCGCTTATCAGAATTATGGATTTGGTCGGTTCTATCAATGACCAAGCGTGGGTCCCCGCACTACTGGTCAACAACAACCCACTTGACTCATTGTTATTGGCATTTACAAACGATTCTGGTAGTGATGGTGAACCCGCCGAATTTGCCTTCACCGGGCCATCTGAACGCAACGTACTACTGCGGTCGGGACAGTGTTGCTTTGGCGACTTCCGCCACGAGCACACTATTAAGAAGTTTCGCATTAATATTCATGATCAAGGTCCGGTTGACTTTACCATGAAAGTCACCAACGAACGTGGTCAGGAGCAAATTCAGAAGTTCACAATGGGAACGAGCAGCGGATACGCTGTCAGCAATGTGATTGAGTTCAGTATGCCCGGAAAGTTCCTAATTTGGGAACTCACCGTACCGGCCGGCCAGCAAATGGCTGTGTCAGAAGTAACACCAGTATTCAGTGTTGGTGGGGAGATCAGACGGTCGTGAGAGCCCAAATATCACTGGATTTGAAGCCTTATCGTGAACTGACAAAGCAAGTGTTTGACAACTTTGTCACCATGCTACGGGAGAAATATGAAAAGCTGTCGGTTGTGGTTAATGGGCAAATCGGCTTTGGGGATGGCGTTAACAGGGATAATGTCGATCTGGCTTGGATCTCTGTTGTGGCTCCTGTTACACCGGATACCAATTTCACGGTAGTCCACAACTTAAATAGAGTTCCGGTGGGTTATTTAGTGGTGGATTCGGATTTGGCTACGAACGTGTATCGGGGGTCGCTGCCCGGCACTAAGACAACCATTACGTTGCGAAGCAGTGTTGCATCGGTAAATCTCAAACTGTGGGTGTTTTAATGAAAAAATTATTGCTTTGTGTAATGTTTTTGACAATGGCAACCTTGGCGTTCGGTCAAGGGTCGCGCTATGAATCCGTAGCATCTACAGTTAACACCGTTGGAGGTGTGACCAATGTTCAAGTTGTCCTTCCGGGATCTTCTGTCAGAGTTTGCACCTTTGGCGCGGTTGGGACGCCGTGTTCACCACTCGCCCAGTTGTGTACAGACATCACGTGTTCAAGCCTCTCTGGAGCAAATCCATTCACGGCCGATACAGTCGGCAACATCGGATTCTACGCCAAACCAGGAAAGTACACCTATCAAGTCAGTTTCTCGAACGTCGTAACTGGTACGTTTGATATAACGCTGGGTCCGGATGCTATGGCTGATACTGAAATACCTGGCAACTGGCAGTTCAAAGGTCGACCAAAATTCTTCTTGGGTGTGGACGATCCCGGCGTGTTGTTCGCCAATTTGGGAACTCCAGTCAATGGTCGACGAGTTTACTGCACCGACTGCGCTCAGACCAACCCTTGTGCTGGTTCCGGTACAGGAGCATCGGCTCAGACTGTTAACGGAGTCTGGCAGTGCGCCGCAGGCGGAGGCGGTGGTGGGGGTGGCACTCCAGGCGGTGCCAACAAAGAGATTCAGGTTAACAATGCTGGAGCATTCGGTGGGACTGAAGGCAACACTTATGACTCCACTACCAAACGTGTCAGTACAGCGGTTCAGGACAATGTGGTTACTGTTTCGGCTAAGTTTAACTTTGATGCTTGTGCATCCGGCTGTACTTACACTATTAGTCCTACTACGCTAACAGCGGGAGCTAATACTGTCACGATCACACCGGTGCCTTGGGGCGTCAATGGTTCTAATAGCATTCACTACTTGGAGATACCAGCCAACGGTAGTGATGGTATTGAATGGGTCAAATTGACGGGTGGAACGGCCGTCAGCGGTGCTTCGTCGGGAACCATTACGTTTACCAGTCAGTATAATCACTCGGCTGGATACCATATTAAGTCAGCATCCACAGGCGTGCAGGAAGCCAATTACATGCTGACCCAACCTACGGGCAAACTGAAGCTTGATCCTGACATCAACTATGAGTGTCGTGCGCCGATTTTCCTGACAGTCAGTGACACTGCACTGGACGGTCAGTATGCCATTTTCAATCACAACAGTTTCAGTAGTTGCATTGTCATGGGTAACCAGACGTCGTTGTGGGGCGTGTCGTCTGGTACGACCAGCATCAGTGTGCAGAACATTGACTTCCGGCCATCTGGTGACAATTTCTGGAACGTCCTGCCAACCGGTACACTTGACGGTACTCAACCCACTGGGACTGTTACCATACCGACTTGTCCAAACGGTTTCTACGCCGCTGTTCCAGATCAGCTATTGTGGTTGAATGGCGCTGGTAATGATGGTTCCAATGATATGGTTCCAACGACAGCGTTTGGAGTGGGCGAGTTTGTAATGACCACAGCGGGTGGAACCTGCAAACCGGGTGTCAGTAATGGTACGGTCAATCTACGACAAGCCACGCCTGGAGTGGTTAACATTAGCAATCATGCGGCTGGTTACTCTTTGTCAAACAATGTCGGACCATACTTGGAGGATGCTGTTGTAAGTGGTGGTCATATGGTTGACATACGCGGTGCCACATCAGGCACCAATCCGACCACCAGATTTCAAGGTAGTGTGATTCAAGTTGATAACGACCAAGCCTGTTTTATGGACTCATTGAACATCAGTGGTGGTCACGTTGTTCGTGAAGATCCGGATTTTTGGTTTGGTGCTGGTATCTTCGCGCCGGGACCATTTGCGACCAATGCTGCGGTATGTTGGATTGCTGGTGCTAACATCAGTAATCCCACAAGCTGCATCAGGTGGTATGCTGGTAACGACTTGTCGTGGGTTGGTGGTGTCTGTCAGAATTTTCAGATGGGTGGTGTGATTATAGGTCAGAAGCGTGGAGGGTTTGGTAAGTACACTCTTGGACCTGGGATTCACTTTGAGAACGGTTCGGCTGCTCCAATCTTCCCTGGTACGACGTCTCTTGGTAATCCATCAATTATGGTTGTTGGAGCGTCTAATAAACCGGTTGAGGCGTATGGGGAGATCGGCGGAACGTTCAGTAGTAATAGTGCATCGTATCCTAGATTCAGCGCCATTGCAGGAGCTACTCAAACTCAACACTACTATTTAATAGCTCACAATAACACACTGACGGGATGTACATCAGGTGGCGACTGTATGTCGGCTCCTATTTACATTGGACAGTCGTGGAATAACGACACGAGTGCTGATCCAGTGCCAGTGTCGTTTATTGGATGGGGATCAGGTACTGTGGTGGCACCGACACCTAATCCATCATCATACGATTTGTTAAGAGTTACCGACACTACTCAAGCAGCGTTCTACGGTGCTAATTCGCCTGACACCCCGCAAGGAACTGGCAATTTTGCCATTGCTACGGGACTGACACCGGCCACGATTTGCAACAATCGCAATCTGTGTACCATTACAGACAATGTCGGTCCAACAGCATCCAGTTACACGGTGTCAGTGGTCAAACAGACAAGCAACAAACGCTACTATCCACTGATGCATCTGTTACCTGGAATTGTGTCCATATCGGCTCAAGGACTGGCGAATGCAACGACTCCACACGCGCTGTATCGCGGTACGCCAACTTGCTTGAACTCTGTTGAGTTTCAAGGTCCGTTTACAGCGGGCGAGTTCAATCGTAAGTCGGGTGGTAGTGAGAATGATGTGTATGGATGTCCGCATATTCTGGCTCCTGTGATTAGCAAAGGCGGGTCGATGTTCTGCTACAGCGCCAATGGGACTTGCAATGGAAGTACCAATGGTGTTGGAGCGACGCAAGGAGTGGTCAGCATTGCTGCTGCTGCTACGACTGTTACAGTGACAACCAGAAACATCCTACCATGGTCTCAGGTGGTTGTTACTGAGAGTCCCAATAGAGCCGCTTATTTGGGATTGACATGCAATACCACAACTGGTCGAATTTACACAGTTAGCAACGTCGTGCCGTATGTAAGTTTCACCATAACAGCAAGCGCGGCTCCAGTTACCAATCCAGCTTGCTTGGAATACGAGATTCGCTAGGAGCAGACAATGCCTGTACTGATACCAATCGGTGGGGAGCCTAATGGCGACCTTGGAGCGTTGGCAGATGAGGTTATACTGCGAACCGAGAACCGCGTTACTGATATCAACCGGGCGTATGTCTGGGTTAGAGATGCGCTTCTGGAGATCAGTGGTAACACTGATTACAAGGATGAGTTTGACAACT
>Ga0070682_100000727_pt1 | contig 19764 bp, 25 predicted proteins | sample KBSC63LmetaG_FD_64668 | JGI IMG/M metagenome (GOLD analysis project Ga0070682, IMG submission 64668) | Corn rhizosphere microbial communities from Kellogg Biological Station, Michigan, USA - KBS C6-3L metaG | ecosystem: Host-associated > Plants > Roots > Rhizosphere | place: USA: Michigan...
GGTAGCCGAGTCGAACAGGTTCTTGCCGGCGTTGGCCGCGTCGTCGATCTGCTGGGAGTACCAGTTGACCGCGTCGGCGGAGATCGTCGCCTGGGTGCCGACATCGGCGATCCCGTGCGCGGCGACCTTGGTCAGCGTGCCCGCCTCACTGGACCCGACGATCAGGTTCTTGAGCCCGTTGCCGAGCCCGGACAGCTTGCGCGGGATGTAGGAGATGATCCCGTACAGGTCGGTCAGCACGCTGATCGTCGAACCGGTCACGCCGATCAGGTCCGAGGTCGCCGAGAACACGTCGTGCAGCGCTTGCGCCGCCTGCGGGCCGTTGGAGGCGATCTCCTCGAGCGCGTCGCCGACGGAGTTGCCCAGGTCGCCGATGCCGTCGGAGATCACCCCAACAACCGGGCCCGCTTTCGAGACCAGGGATTCGATGCCGCGGGTGATGCCGTCGACGCCGCGGGTCAGCCCGGACACGAGCGGGCCCACGAACTGGGAGCTGTCGGCGAAGATGTTCCGGAACCGGTCGCGCAGCTGGTCGGCCTCGCCCTGAAGCTGGCCGAACGCGCCGAGCACCGGCTGGACGAACACCTGCGCGTCCGAGGTGAGTTCGGCCAGCAGGCTCGCGCCGAGCTTCTTACCGGCCGCCTGCACCTCAGGATTCTTCGCCGCCAGGGCCACGCCGATGCCCGCCGCGCCGATGCCCGCCCCGCCGATGATCGCCCCGGACAGGGTGGCCGCGACCAGCGGCGCGGCCAGCGCGACGCCGGCTCCGATCAGCTGCGGGGCCGAACCGGCCGCCGACTCGAACGCGCCGGTCAGCGACTTGGCCAGCTTCGGCGACACGACGTTGGCCAGCGACACGATGCCCTTGGCGAAGTCGCTGGAGATCTTGTCGCTGTCCTTCTTGACCTGGTCGCCGGTCTTCTTCATGCGCCGGGTCACCGACGCGGCGGCCTCGCCGGTCTTGTCGCTGGCGGTGTAGTTGAAATCGACGTCGCGGGCCATCGCTCACCCCCTGCGCAGCTGGTCGAGGGCCAGGTCGACGGCGTCGTCGATCGCGCCGAGAACCTCGTCGGAGGCGTCGGAGGCCGGGGTGGTGAAGAAGCCCGGCGGCACGCTCTGGGTGTGCCAGTCGTTCTCGCCGCGGCGTCCCCACGCCGGTGCCCGCACGCGGCCGCGGTCGATCGACTTGACGTCCGAGCGCGAGCCGGTCGAGTTGCGGCCGCCGCGCACCCGCATCCGTACGCGCCGGGAGTTGACCTGCACGGAGCCGTTGACCCGGGTCGAGGCCACCCACTTGCCGAGCCCGCCGCGCCTGGGCAGCGTGTCGGTGGCCCGCTTCTTGATCGCCTTGCGGATGTCGGGCAGGGGCTTGCGGATCGCCGTGCGCATCGCCTTGACCAGGGCCCGGCGATCGTCGAACGCCTTGATCTGAGCGGCCACGATGTGCCAGTCCGTCACGGCCGCCCTCCCTTCAGCATTTCGGTCAGCGTCACCAGGTCCCGGTCGGTCCACACCTCGGGGTCGTACAGGTCGCGTAGCGGCTGGCCGCTGCGCAGGGCCAGCAGGATCAGATGTCGTCGGGCTGACCCGACCGGGTAGGGTCCACCGTCTCGGACTCCGGCCCTGCGGCCGGGCGGACCTCGACGCACGCGGCGTCGAACTTCGGCCACGACAGCTCGGTCTGCTTGCCGCGTGCGCTGGCCGCGAAGGCGACGTACCGCTGCCGGACGGTGACCCGGTCGTCGTCGAAGAACGGCTGCATCTCCCACTTGGCGATGTCGCGCTGGTCGACCGCCACATCCCACGTAGCGCCGTCCTCCATCTCGACGGTGAGCCGGGCCACGATGCTGGCCATCAGGCCTCGCTCACGTCGGTCGTGACGTCGCCCTGGATCTGGAACGTCACGTCGAACTCGCGCCACGAGCCCTCTTCGCCGCCCAGCGGCATGGCGCCGGTCGGCACGAACATCGAGAACGAGCGGACGGTCTTGCCGACGCCGGCCTCCGCCTGGAAGACGACGTCGACCACGGTGCCTTCCGCGGCGACCAGGGCGGCGTAGAGGGCGGTGCCCTGCAGGCCGACCAGCTGGAAGGTGCGCGTCGGGGTGCCCTCGTCGACGACCTGCCCGGCCGGCGCAAGGGTCGTGTAGACCTCGACGTTCGATTCGGCGCTCGGCATGAGCGCGGTGTGGACGTCCTCGGCGTAGTCGACGGTGTCGATCTCGACGACCGCGTACCGCGCCTTTCCTGGCTTGTCGGCCATCGTTACTCCCTGGTCGTCGTGATCAGCAGCCCGTCGATCGGGCTCGTGTTGTCGCCGAGGTTCGCCGGGCCGTACCCGGTCACGTAGGTGATGGGTCGCAGCGCGGCGAGCAGCTCGTCGAGGTGGGCGTCGATCCACGCGTCGGCCGCGGCCTCGCCCTGCGGGGTGACGATCGCGACCAGCCAGGTGACGTCGAAGCCGACCCCCTCGTCGGCCCGCTCGGCGCGCCAGCGCAGCCACGCGTCCCCCGCCTTCGGCGCCGGGGGCGTCTTCTCGAAGTACTTCAGGCCCTCGATGCCGTTGATCGCGGCAGCGAACCCGGCACGGGCTTCGGCGAGCGTGCTCATCCGACCGGCATCCGGCGGTGGGTGGCCTCGAGGCGGCGCACCTCTGGGTCACGCGAGGGGATCACCGCGGCCGGGCTGTCCTCGGCGCCGGGGATCACCATCAGCGGCTGCGCGTGCAGCGCCAGGTTGCGCTGCACGCGCCGCTTCAACGCCTCGGCGAGGTCGGCGGGCATGTCGTCCGGGACCGTGCAAACCCGTTGCTGGGCAACGGTTTCCGCGTCGAGCGCATCCTGGATCTGCTCGTCGGTCCAGGAATACTCGCCGAGGTAGTCCTTGACGTCGTCGACCGTAACCATGGTTTACATACCGCCCAGCACCGAGTACTTGACCTCCGACGCGGTGCCGTCGATCGTGACCGCGCAGCGGCCGTTTTCGTCGCCCCACTCCCTCGCAACCCGGCCGGCCTTGTTCTGCCCGGCGGCCAGCGAGATCGTCCGGTCCGCAACGGCCAGGCCGCCGTCGGTGTTGTTCGTCGTGATCGTCACGACGTGTGCGCCGGCGCCGGTGTTGCGCCAGAGCACCACCGAGCCCGCCTCGACGGTGTCCGACGAGGCGGTGCCCGCACGCTCGGTGACCACGGTCCCGGCGCTGCTCATGACGTTGGTTGCCGCGTAGTCAGTCATGATCAGGTGGTCGTGTCGTAGGTGACCTGGCGGACGCCGTTGATGTCGCTGTTGGCGAACGCCTTGTAGCCCCACACGGCGATGTCGACCATCGCGACCGGGGCGTAGCCGCCGCCCGAGGCGGTGCCCGGGAAGTCGAAGTACTGCGGGGCGGTCGCGAAGCCCCACACGGTTGCCGGGTCGAACAGCCACGAGTTGTTGACCGAGCCACCCGTACCCGCGCCCAGGCCCCAGGCCGGGACGCCGGTGATGCCGCCGACGTCGATCGTCCGGAAGCGCGGCGCCACCGAGCCGTTGGCGTTCTGCGGGTTAAGGATCGGGAACAGCGGGCGGCCGTTGCCGTCGAGCGCGTTCACGAACGCCTTGTAGAGGTAGGGCTCCAGCGCGAGCGCCGTGAGCGTCTGACCGGCTCGGGTGAACATGAGGTCGGCTACCGCCGAGTCCCAGTTGGCGAGCAGCTGCGCCGAGGTCGGTGCCGCGCCGCCGGTCGCACCGGTGTTGAGGCTGATGTCCGCCGCCGCCGTGAGCGTGTTCAGGAAGGTGCCGGCGGCCAGCTCCAGGCCCTCGAACCAGTCGCGGCGCATCTGGTTGCGGATGAGCTGCGACACGGCCGGGTTGCCGCCCATGTCGAAGACCTCGCGGGTAATCGACGCCTTGCCCGACAGCGCGCTCGGGGTAACCGTCTGCGAGGTCGTCGTGTAGCCGCCCGCGGTCGGCTCGGTGCCCTCGGTGTGTGCGGCGACCAGGGTGCCCGAGGTGTTGTACTTCGGGAACACGAACGGCTGCACACCGTTGGGCGGGGCGCCCTTGTTGACGATGTTCCACAGCGGGTACTGGTAGTCCCGCTTGTCGACAAACAGGTCCGGCCGCTGGATCGCCGGGTTCGTCTCGTCGACGTCGGTGGTGACGACGGTGGCGAAGTCGGCCCGGATGAAGTCCATGGCGCGGCGGCCGGCGTCGGTCGCGGTGCCGCCCTTGTCTCCCGCCTTGAGCAGGTCGCGGACGTCGGCGGTGAACTCGTGATCGCCGCCGCCGGCGAAGTTGCCGGCCCGGTCGAATCGGTAGGGCACCGGCTCGCTGGTCACGGTCGCGACCGCGGTCCGGGTCGGGTTGACCGTCGGCCGCGGCTCGGCCGGGTTGAGCCGGCTCAACAGCTGGCTGAACTGGTCGGCGGAGAAGGTGACCGCCGCGGCGGTCGGCTCCGGGTTGGTCTGGCAGGTCGTCACGCCCTCCGCGTGGACCTGACCGCACGTCGCGCAGGGCATGTTTCCTCCATCACGGCTCGCCTTCACGGACGTGAGGCGAGAGTCGTCGAATGCGGGCACCGCGGTCAGCGACACCTCGCGCAGCGCCGCCTGGGTCACCAGGTACGCGCCGGGGTTCTGGGGGTCTGGCTGCACGTCGGCGTCCCGGAAGTCGACGCCGATGCTCAGGCCGTCGAGGACCTCGTCGGCGGCAAGCGCCAGGGCCTCGTCGCCGGACCGGCCGGCGCTGACGTGGAACGTGGCGACCAGGCCGTCGTCGGTCTCCTCGAGGCGGACCGCCTTGCCGATCGCCGAGGAGTTGACGTGGTCGCGCAGCAGCTTGACCCGGTTGACGTGGCCCCACTTCACGCTGCCCCGGGCGAAGCGGTACCGGCGGCCGCCGGACTTGGCGACCTTGCCCCACGGGACCGCCAGCCCGGTGATCGTGCGGGCCTGCTGGTCGACGGCGAAGGACGCGTCCGGCTCGTAGTCGAACTCCAGGCCGTTCTCGCGGGCGAAGGTGATCGGGGCCGGGTCGGCGGCCTGGAGCTGGCCCACGGGCTCTCCCGTCGTGGATGGGACCCGCCGCGGTGGGAGCGAAGCGGCACTCGGGGCCGCGGCGGGAGTGTGGATGACGCGCGGCGGGAGGCCCTCGTTCTCGCGGATCTCGGCCGCGTCGGTGACGCCCATCCGCGAGTAGGTCTCCTGCACCTGGGCCCGGGTGAGCGGGTCGGCCTTGAGGTAGTCGTCGAGCACGAACCGCACGGTCACGCCGCGCTTGGTCACGTCCGGCATCCCGAGCCGGTCGGTGATCGCCCGCATGTACGGCGCCAGGACGTCGTTGACACGGTCCTTGCGGCGATCGATCGCGTTCTGGTAGACCCTCGACGTCGTGTTGATCCCGAGGTCCTCGGGGTCGATGCCGAGCATGTTGGCCAGGGCCAGATCGGCGCGCTGCTGCATCTGCACCAGCTGCAGCTCGACCGGCGTCGGATTCTGCACGGTGTTGTAGGTCATCGAGGCCGGCACGTAGCCGTCGACCCGCTCCCGGCGGGCCAGCGCCCACGCGTCGAGCGCGGCCCGAATGTCGTCGTCGGTGCCCGGGTCGGCGTTCGGGTCGGCCGGGCTGAAGTAGCCGCGCGCCTGCGGGTTGCTCGCGTACAGCGTGGCCGCCTGGTCGAGCGCGATCGCCCGCTTGATGGCGCCCTGGCCGGCCACCAGCACGGCCGGGTTGGGGCTGTCGAAGCGGATGACGTCCGACCAGGGCACCGGCTCGCCGGCCATCCACACCACGCCGGTCGTCGGCAGGCCCGACGGGAGGTAGCCGTGGTCGTAGCCGACGGGCGGGTTCATAGACACCTGGCCGGGCGCGTACCGCACCGCCGAGACCGGGTAGCCGTCCCAGCCGAAGCCGGTGATCCGCAGCCAGGCCTGGGCCTCGAAGAACAGGTCCTCGACGAGCTGGGCCAGGGTGACCACGTTCGGCACGTCGTCGTCGATCTGGCGCAGCAGCGGATGGTCCTGCACCCGGTTGTCGGCGTCGACGGCCTGCAGCGGCAGCGTGGAGATCGAGCAGATCATGTTCCGGCCGCGCAGCACGGCGGGCACCCCGAGCGCTTCCTCCCGACCACACCGGCCGAGTCCGGCCATCAGTCCCTCGATCAGCGTGTTGATCGGCTGATAGGGCTCGGTGAATCGGGCCGTACGCGGCTCGTCGAAGGTCCGTGGGCGCATGCCGAAGACCGCGCGAACGCGATCTCCGAAGGCCATGCCGGGATGGTACAACACCTAATACAAAACGACGAGGTTCCGTATTGGCCGTTGTCGCAGGTCACCTCACCGACGGCAGCACGACCCGGATACCGCCCGACGGCGCCGGAAGCGTCTGGGCCAGCCAGGCCGCGCCGGCCGCCGCGTAGACCGCGTCCGCGTCGCCCTTGCCCTTTCGCGTGAACACCCAGCCGTCGCCGCTCGGCAGCTTCTCCGCGAGCTCCACATCGGCGTCGAGCAGCGGATCGCCGGAGTGCAGCACCTTGCCGGCCGCGACCAGCTGCGCGAAGCCCATGCATACCTGCTTCAACTCGCCACGGATCTCCTGGATAGCCACCCCCGGCGGCGGCCACTGCCGGCTGCGAACCGTCGACAGCTTCGCGCCGACCGAGGCGCCCGGCCCGTTCGGCAGCCAGCCGAACGCCCGGGGCTTGACCTTGGCGACCAGCGCGGGCAGCTCGCGGGCAGCCCGGTCGGCGCACCCCGGGCCGTCCCAGGCCTCGACCGCCTCGACGCGCACCCGCCCGTCCGGCAGCTCGGCCGCCGCGTACGCCGTGCAGTGCTGCATCGACGGGGCGACGTCGAAGACCAGGGCGATCCGGCCGCGCACCTCGTCGAGGGTGCCCGGGTCGAGGCCTCGACCCCACGCCTCGAGGTCGATCGCGGCATCCACAACCGCACTGAACGACCAGATGTTCAGGTACTGCGCGGTGAAGCCGGCCATCGGGTCGGGGTCGTCGGCCTGCGGATCGGCCTCGCCGGCCAGCGCCTTCGCGTACTTGTCCGCAATCATCCGCCGCCGGTCCTCTGACCAGTGCGGCGACGCCGCGCGCCACACCTTCGGGTCGCCCGGGTCCGAGCCCTCCGGTGCCGCCCACAGCATCAGCAGCGTGTCGTCGTCCTCGCCGGCCAGTGCCACCTGCAGCCGCGACTTCATCATGCTGGTCGCCCGCCGGTGCGCCGTCGACGTCAGGTGCAGCTGCGGGGACAGCCGCTCCAGGATCGCCGGCTCCAGGCCCTCAGAGACCGTGTCCGGTGCGACGTCCCACCCCTCGTCGACGATCCCCAGGCAGACGTCGTAGCCGTAGACCGCCCGCTGGGCCCTGATCAGCCACCGGTCGCCGTCGGTCGTCTCCACGGCCTCCTTGCCGTTCGCCCGGCTCACCGTCCAACCGGCGACCTCCTCCGCCCACCGCCACGCGCCCCGCTGGATCTCCCGGCAGATCGCCACGTCGCTGCCGGTGTGGACGATCGTCTGCGTCTCGCCGAACAGCTCAGGGTGGGCCATCCGCCACAGCGCGACCCCGCGCACCCGGACCGACTTGCCCGCGCGGCGAGGAGCCGACTCCAGCACCACCCGGTGGCACAGCGACCCGTCCTCGCGATGCTCAAGTTGCCGAGTGATCGCCAGCGCCTGCCACCACCGCAGCCTGATCCGCTGCGACGACTCGATCCACGCGATCGCCTCGGCGCCGTACGAGCCGACCGCGTCGACGGGCGGCAGGGACATGGCCAGGGGCGCCGCCGCGTCGTCCGGAACGGCCAGGAACGGCCGCAGCCACTCATATTCGGCCAGCTGGGCCGCGTTCCAGGCCAGTTCGGTAGCCATATGGTCACCCTCGGGGAGAGAGAAAACGGACAGAGACGGGGTGTCCACCCCTCCCGGGGTCGGGAAAACCCGCAGGTCAGAGCGTTATGTATCTACCACTGTGTCATGCGCTTCGGCTGTGGTCGTGACAGCTTGGTCGGGTCACCAATGCGCAGGTTGCATGGTGTGCACGAGGCGAGCAGCCAGCGTGGGTCATCACCCAGTGCCTTGCCCCGTGTGTGGTGCACACAGTCGGCCTGTGTTGTGCACACACCGGGCAGGCGGAGCTGGCACAGGTACCCGTCCCGCACCAGCACCATGGCCCTGGTCCTGCGCCAGGCCCTGGTAGATCCGCCTGCCCACCCCCTGCTCATCAGTAGCCGGCCGCCTTGAGCAGGTCCATGAACTCCTGCCCGGTCATGACCACGGCCCACTCGCGCGGGTCGGTCTTGCGTGGGAGCTTGAACCACACGGCCGCCACCTCGGCCCCGTCGTTGGCCTTCTCGGCGGCGGCCTCGCGCAGCCACCCCGAGATGTGGAACTCCTTCTCGGCCTTCACCTCGATGACGACGCCGGGCACGCCGGCTACGTCGCCCCGGTCGGCTGATCCGGCCAGGGCCCGGCGTTCGGCGTGCGGCCACCCTCTGTCGATCAGGGTGCTGACGACGAGGCTTTCGGCTGCGGTGCCCTTGCGCTTGCTGGGGTTCACCGGGTCACCAGCGCCCAGATGGCGGCGGCCCACCCGATGGCGCACAGCGCGACGATGACGATCCGGTAGGTACGCAGCGACATGGCTCAGCTCTCCTTCGGCGGGGTGATGGTGAAGCCCTGCGCCTGCAGGAGCTCCATGGCATAGCCGAGGTGACGCTGGCAGATGAGGATCTCGCCGGCGGGGTCGACGGCCTCACCGGTGCAGCGGTTGGCGTACCGGCTGTAGAAGCGGCATTGGGCTTTCGGGTCGGGCATCTCTTTCTCCTGTTCCACGGGCGGTCTCGCGGTCGAGGCTGGGAGGTGAGTCTCATCGGTCTCACCTATAGGTGAGTGAGACCGTGAGACTCACAACTCCCATCTATGCCTGGGTCTCATGAGACCGAGTGAGACCGCATGAGACTCGGCTAGAGCTGGGGCTTGTGGACGAGGCGGTAGCGGCGCACGCTTCCCTCGCCCTTGGACTCCACGTGACCCTGTCTTTCCAGGGCTTTTGCGTTGCGGTGGAAGGTCGGCTTAGTGACGATCTTGGAGTCGACCAGCGTGCTCACGGAGACCCAGTCGGTCTCATGCGAGTCCCACCACTCGACGAGCATCTTGCGCACGGCGGGCTGTCCAAGGTCGACGGTCAGAGGGCCATGGATGAGACTCAGAATCGCCGAGTCGTCATAGGCCACAAGGCGCAGTCGGAACGGGTCGAACTCGGGTGCGTCCTTCTGCTTCGGGTTGGAGATCGTCAGGATCTCCTGGTCCTTTTCGACCTTGATCGTGGTGGTCGCCGCGCCGTCGATCGCCACCGCGCCGCGCAGGTGGTCCCCATCGCGCCCGGTGTGGTGCACGGTCAGGACGCACGCCTTCGACGACTTGCGCAGTCGCTCGATGCGGTCAACCAGCTGGCCCATCTCGGTGTTGGAGTTCTCCTCCATGCCGACGCTGATGCGGGCCTGGGTGTCGACGACGATCAGGACGGGCTTCAGCTCGGCGGCCAGGTCGACCAGGGCCTGCCACGCGGTTGCGTTGCTCGCCTGCACGGCGACCGGCAGGAAGTGGACGCCGGTCATCTTGCGGCGCATCGAAGCCTCCCAGGCCCGTACGCGCTGCTTGATGCCCGAGGCGCCCTCGGCGACCAGGTAGAGCACCGGACCCGACTCGATCGGCCCGAAGCCCTGCCACTGCTCGCCCGTGGCCACACACCCGGCGATGTCGAGCGCGACGAAGCTCTTGCCGCACCCGGGCCGGCCGAACAGCCACGCCGGGCTGTCCTGGTAGAGCAGGCCGGGCACGAGCGGCGTCGGCGGCGCGATGGAGTCGAGGCCGTCGGTGTCGAGCAGCTGGGCCCGCAACTGCTCCAGCATGCTCGGCGCTACTGATCGATTTTCCTCGGCGTTCTGATCAGTAGCGCGCTTGAGGCTGGGGTCGAGCTCGCCGAGCCAGTCCGAACCGTCGTCGTCGCGACCGCGCGCCTCGAGCTCGGACTGGGTCTGTCCCCGCCCGCAGTGCTCGCACCGGTCGCCGACGAAGACGGTCCGCGGCGTGTCGTGGAGATAGCAGGTCCAGACGTTCACCGCTTGCTCCGGCTGACCCATTCCGACCCGTAGGTGTCAGCGATGTAGCGGTCCATGTCCCGCTCGGACTGGTGCCGTCGGCTCGCCCGGTTGGAAGCGATGCGCTCGCCCCGGTCCGCGTCTACGGTGGGTTCGGTGGCCGGGGTGTTACTGGCACCCCGGGCACCCCCATTGCTGGTCGTCACTGGGCACCACCGGCCAGCAGCGCGCGGACCCGCTCGCGCTTCTCGGGCGACAGCTCCGGCAGCTTGGCGGCGACGGCCTTCGCGGCCGCGATGATCCGGGCATCCGCCAGCTCGCGGCGGTAGTGCTCGGCGGCCTCATGGTCGCCTTTGAGCGACGCGATGCCGATCTTGCTCCTGAAATGGCCGACCTCTGGGTCGACCTGGCGCGTGGATGCCACGCCGGCTCCTATTCCGGAGCCGTGACCAGCGCTTTTGGGTACGTCGATCTAGCCCGGTCCGTGCATTCCACGGCCTAACGGGCTAGGCTCGGCACCCGAGTGAGCAACGTTGGCGCGTTGCTCACCGGCACTGGGCCACGGTCCAGCTGTAGGCCCGGCCGGTGGACTCTTCGAGGAGATGCCGGCCGGGCATCCCTATCTTGTAGAGACGACCCTAGCGGGCAACGCGCGTAAACCCTAACGACGAGACCTAATTTTCCCCGTGTCTCGGACCCGCGTAATTGCGCCGCTACATTCGGTGTTCGAAGGGTGTTCTAATCGACGTTGCGCTATTTAGCGTCTAAACGTCGTTGAAGGACGACGGTCCATGTCGCATCCGTGCAACACGTTGTCAGCTAAGGACTTACACGCAGGTCATGGGTTCTGTGCCGTCTGATGGGCTTCATGTAGATCATGCGGACCCATGCAGTCAGAGGCCTACCCTCTACACGGGTAGGAAACCCAACTGACAAGCATTCTGTCAACGTCAGGAATGACGGGCTAACGTTGATTACATAGGGCTACGCATATTCAGCCGAATATGCGCTAGCGACATCATTGCGGTGTCGTAGAGCATCAAACGCGATCACCGGCCACGCGGGACGTGACGCTACGTGATCGTGATGCAGGCCGGATCGAAGTAGCTCTCCCCCGGCTTCCAGCCCGGCCGCCGGCCCTTCTTCGCAGGTTGGATCGTGATCGTCATCAGCAGGTCGATGATCGCGCGCTTGCGGTCGAGATCGAGCCCCTCCCACACCGCACCCGGATTCGGGGCGTCCGCGACGCCGGAGAGGGGCGATCCCCGCCCGGCCGCCGCCTTCAGCGCGGCTATCTCTTCGAGGCGCTCACGCAGCCTCTGGGAGCGCCGCGCAAGGGTCCGCTCGTCGATGTCGAGATTGTCGGCCAGGGCATCGAGACGCTCCCGACCCGTCGTCTCCTCGGCGATCAGCGCGGGTAGGTCGATCTCGGGTGATGCCGGCCGCATCAGCTCGACGGTGTCCGGCCGCTTCAGCCGCTCGACGACGACCAGCGACACGTACGCCTCCAGCTCGGCGGCGTTGCGGCCGACGTGCTTGCCGTTGCTGCATACGTAGCTCGGCACCGAGCCGCGGTGACGCGAGCTGGCCAGCATGCTCACCAGCACCGTCTCGCCGCACACCCCGCACCGGGCCAGCCCGGAGAGCAGCCACTTGCGGGCGGGCGAGAGCGTGGTGCGCCGGGCCGGGTCGGTGACCATGGCGACCAGGGCGCGCCACTTCTCCTCGGCGACCAGGGGTGGCCACTCGGCCTTGCCGATGATCTGGCCGCGGTGCTCGCGCAGCCCTGCGTTGCGCGGCCGGACGAGGACCTTCTTCAGCTCGCTCGGCGTCCAGGCCCGCCCGGTCGAGGTGACCGCGCCGTCCTCGTTGAGCCGGGCAGCCTGCCCGCGCAGGCTGCTGCCCAACAGGATGTTGTCGGTGGTCTCGACTACGATGCGCGCCTCGTCGGGCCGAACCGTCACGCCGTCGGCCTCGTAGCCGAACGGGCGCCGGCCGCCGCCCCATTCCCCGGCCGCCGCCTTCTGCTGTTTGGCCGCCTTCTGCCGCTCGATCTGGTGGTCTACCTCGTGCCGGGCGACGGCACCAACGATGCGGGCGACCATCTGGCCCGCCGCGTTCGCCAGGTCGATCTCCCCGGCGGTGGCCGTGTGCGTCGGGACGGCGCGTGCCTTGCAGACCTTGATGTACTCCTCCAGCTCGGCGGGGCTGCGGTGGAGGCGGTCGGTGTGCCAGGCGATCACGGCATCGATCTCGCCCGTGCCGATCAGGTCGAGCAGCTGCAGGTAGCCGGGCCGCGGCTTGCCGGAGTAGGCGGACAGGTCGTTGTCGACCAGCACCAGGACGACGAGCAGGCCCAGGCGCTCGGCCAGGCGGCGGCAGTCGGCTTCCTGGCGCTCGACGCCCAGGCCGGCGCCGATCCGGTCGCGGGAGATGCGGCAGTAGATCGCGGCTCGCCTCATGGCCGGTTAGTATGCCATAGCTTGACGATCGACCTGGCGAAGAGTAGACATTCACTCACTTACAAAGATCGGGCCCGGACGCAGCGATTGCAGCGCTGGCCGGACCCTTGGACGCCCCGGGAGGCATCCCATGAGCACCGTACCTACAGAAGACACCAGGCGCGACGACTGCCCGGAGTGGTGCATCGAGGACCACAGCGCCGACGACGAGCGAGACGACATCGTCCTGCACCGCGGCGCCAACCACGTCGACGGGATCCTGATCGGCCTCCTGCCCGAGGAGCACCGGCACCGCCTCGACGTCCGGGTCACCTCGACCACGAACCTGCTGCCGGATGAGGAGGGCGAGGAGCCCACCCTCTACGTCCAGGTCGAGGCGCAGCTGACCACCTGGCAGCAGGCGGCCGAGCTGGCCCGCACGATCCTCGACGGATTCGGCTACCTCAAGGGCGCCTGAAACCCGTCGCCGCGCGACGGATTCCGCACGCGCTTGCGCAATTCCGCGGCCCGTCCCACGTGTCCGAACCCGGACACCTCGGGGCGGGCCGTTCCACGTGACGCGGGCCGGGATCGAACCGGCGACCTCTGGGTTATGAGCCCAACGAGCTTCCGACTGCTCCACCGCGTGCCTACGAGGCTATTCGCTCTCGGGGTCCTCGGCCAGCTTCGGCCGGCTCGCCATCCAGCGGTCGACGTCCTCGATGAGCCAGACCTGGATGTTGCCGGGCAGCGTGTCGAACGGCTCGGGGAAGTTCAGGCGCCGGTCGTTGGCGACGGCCAGGGCCCTCTGCCGGGTGACACCGAGCAGGTCGGCGATGTCCCCGGTCGTGTAGAGCTTCCGCTTTCCCGGCACGTTGATCACCGTACGTACCAGGCATGTTTACCTTGGGTCGAACACTGGTATTTACCATCGACAACACCAGGGGTAACCTCTGCCGTCAGGAGACGGCGGGTGGTGGAACCGCTGACCACCGCCCGCCGCCGCCCTCCATCAGCGGGGAGGCAACGCGTGAGCCCAGAAGAGCAGCACCAGGGCGCCGTCGACGCGGCGCGGGAATGGCGCGACGAGCAGCGCCAGCGGGTGGACGCCTACATCGACTCCAAGCTCCCGGCCAAGGGCGAGCACATCGAGATCGTGTGGCCGGGCGCCGCGCACAACTTCGTCATGATTTTCCTGCGTGTCGACCACAGGATGCTGGGTGCCCCCGAGGGGTGGACGTTCCTGCACGGCCGGCTCGTCGAGCCGGAGAACTGGCACGGGCGTCAGTGGAGCTTCATGGTCCATTGGGTCGAGAGCAAGGACGACGAGGGCAACGACACCAGCCGGTGGACGATGCTGCCGATGGGCGGCAGGCTCTCCGACGTCACGATGTGAGCGAACTGAGCCGAAAAGGCTCAGCTGAAACGGCCCGGCCAGAGGGAGCGCATCTCCCTGGCCGGGCCGTTCGTCATTGCAGGGCGTCGACCTTGGCCTCGACACGGGCGAGCGCCTGGCCGAGGTGCTGGATGACCTCCCACGCGGTCTGCCGGCCGCCCTTGGGGTCCAGGCCGTCGGGGATGCCCTGGGCGAGCGCAGCCGCGCCGATCTTGTTGGTGCTGGTGCCGTCGGGCTTGCCGTCGGCCCCGTTCATCGGGGTGCCGGCGGTCAGCGCCTTGACCACCTCGGCGGCGACGGCCTTGACGTCTGCTTCGGTCAGGGGCATGAAGTCCTCCAGGTGCCAGGTGGCGGTCGAGGTGTTCCCGGTGTGGTCGTGCCGGGCGGAGAAGTGGGCGTGGCTGGTGTGGGGGTCGCTGGTGCCGGTGTAGGTCTGCCAGGACCAATTGGTCCCGCGGGAAGCGATCCGCCGGTTCCAGATGATGTATTCGAGCCGGGAGTCCCCGCGCAGGCTCTCGACGATGGACGAAAATTCGTCCGGCCACGGCCCGGTCGAGTCGATGTCGAGCGCGAGCACCCGGCCGGCGGAGTCCGGGTTGTGGTCGCTGGTGCGGGCCTGGTGGGCGGTGTCGCCGATCCAGCCGTCGGCGCCCTTGTCGCGGTGCGGGGACAGCGCGTTGAACTCGGCCCGGAGCGTGGCCAGGCAGGCGACGAGGTACGGGGACGTCACTTGATCACTCCCTGGTCGCGTAGTGCAGCTATGGCCCGGGCGGCGCCGGTCTCGGCGGCTTCCTCCATGGCGGCCGCGATCCGGCCGTCGAGCTCGCCGTTGACTCGCTTGGCCACGGTGGTGAGCGTCGCGGTCTGCGCGGTCGTCTCGGCGTGCAGGTCGTCGACCTTGCCGGCCACGGCGCCGCCGATCGCCGCTCCGCCGCCGACGGTGATCAGCAGGCCGGCCGCGGCGAGGATCTCGCCGGAGCCCCAGTCGGTGAGCGCGGCCAGGGCGACCATCACGACGCCGATCACGCCGAGGAAGGCGACCGCGGGCCAGGTGAGCTTGTTCATGACTCGGTCGGGACCGACCGATTCAGATCCACCGACAGGCCGGAGATCTGGATCGGCCCCTCGGTCAGATGGGTGGCGATGAAGTCGCACCCGGCCAGCGCCCGGGCGAGGGTGTTCACGTCGTGATCCTCGACGTCGGCGAACCACCCGAGATCGACCGAGATGCTCATGGACTGGTTCGCCGAAGCGACCAGGTTCATCTTGACGACTGCCATCTTGACTCCTCCGTACGTGGCGCTTCAGGGGCTTGCTAGATCGACAGGTACGGTTCGACCTCGATCTTGCGGTTGTAGATCTGGCAGGTGCCCGCGCCGTTGATGACTCTGTACATCACGACCACGTTGTACGTGCTGCCCGGACTCAGGCCCGTCAGCCGCCGGTAGTGCGTCGCCTGAATGCGGTCACTCGCACCGGGCCCGCACTCCAGAGCGCTGGCGTCTGCTGCCGCCGAGATCACCGAGCCAGAGCCGATCGTGGCGCCCGCGGCCACCTGCAGGCTCATGCCGGTCGTGCGGCCGGACGTGTCGTTCTGGAACCGACCCGTCAGCCACAGCTTCACCGCGCCCGACGGCGGAGCCACGAAGGTCAGCCCGCACACGTTGGCGCCGGTGATGTAGGTGATGCTGGTCTGGTTGTTCTCGCCCGTGGTTTGTTCCACGTACACGCTCTTCGAGCTGTCGACGATGGCCTGCACGTCGGTGTCGACCGCGGCGGCCAGCGAGGACATGTCGCCCGGGATGTCGACGTCGTCGGACAGCGTCGGGTAGGGGTAGCCGCGGCTGGTCGTTGCGCTCATGTCGTGCGACTCCACTTCACGGTGAGTTGGAACGAGGCCGAGTAGTGGCTGCGGCCGTCGAGGATCACGTACGGGGAGCTGGCTGCGATCGCCAGGCCGCCGGCGGTGCCGTCGACCATGGCCTGGGCCCAGCTGGTGGGGATGGTGACGGCGGTCGACTGGCCCCAGCGCAGGTTCGGGCCGTCCGTTGACGAGGTGAGAGTCGGTGCCCCGGACGGGCGGGTCTTGTTGGTGACCAGCCACAGCGTGGTGTCCTGGGCGGCGGTGATACCGCCGCTGCTCTTGCGGCGCATTTTGATCGAGGCGGCGGTGACGGTGGCGCCGGCCAGCGACCGCGGGCCCGACCCGTAGAACGCGCAGCCCCGGTGCAGGCCCTGGCCGCCGTACTGCCCCTGGTAGAGATCGTCGTTGTCGCCGCGCCAGCCGACGAACACGGTGCTGCGGTAGGAGCGGGTCTCGACCGGGGTGAACACCTTGGTGCCGGTGACTGTGACGGGCTTGGGCGGTGGCGGCGGCGGGTTGTCCGGCTGGTCGGCCACGGTGCCGGTGTCGAGGCGGCACACGGCGACCCAGATGCCGCCTGCCCGTACGAACGCGACCCGGTCACCGGCCGCGAACGTCACGTCCCGGGCGGCCTGCATCACGGTGTCGACGCCGGCCACGGTCACGGTGAGCAGCCCGGACAGCTTGGCGGCCTTGGCGATGCCGACGCCGGACGGGACCCCGGAGAGGCTGACGCGGTTACCCGCGGCGTCGCTCATACGGTGCTCACCACCTTGAGCTGCATCGACCCGGGGAAGTACGGCAGGGTCGGGATCGCCTCGACGGTGCACAGCAGGCCGGTCACGTGATCGGTGGTGACGAGCACCGGGTCGCCCAGCTCGATCGTGGGGTCGGGCATGGCGGTGATGGTGAACCGGCGCAGGACGGCCTCGCGCATCTTGCGCCGCAGCACGGTCTGGGCGGCCGCGGTGCACTGCGCCACGGTGGTCAGCAGCGGCGAGGAGTAGCCGAACGGCACAGGCAGCGGGTTGGCCGGGCCGAGCCCGTACGCCCACGCCCCGTTGGTGACGATCGCCTGCCCTCGCACCTCCCCGCCGTCAGCGGCCTGCCCGGTCGCCACGACCACGTTGAAGCCGCCGTCGCGCGAGCTCGAGCCGCCCGCGGCGATGACCGTGCCGCCGCTGCCGTTGGTGAACGAGCGGACCGCGTCGGCCGCGGTCGGGACGGCGTCAGGCAGGATGTCGGCCCAGCCGCCGGCGTTCATCCGCAGCACGGCCGGCCACGCGTCGAGGAGCTCGCCCAGGGCGCCGAGCCGGTCGGAGTCCCAGTTGACCGCGCTGGCAGGCACCGACCGGTCGGCCGGGGCGTCGTCGAGGTTGAGGGTCAGCGCGGGCTCGACCAGCTGCCGGATGGTCGAGACGATGGTGCCGGACGGCTGGAACGGGGCGGCGAACTTCGCCTCATCGATGAGCGCCAGCAGGCCGACGCAGGTCACCGACAGCGTGAGGCCGTCGTCGTTCTCCTCGGTCTCCTGGATGAGGTACTCGCCGCGCTGGAAGAACTCCATCCCGTCGGCGCCCTTGCTGACGCCGATGGAAATCTTCAGGGTCTGCCCGCACGCCTTGAGCGGGTCGTCGTCGTTGACCGGCGTCCAGTCGATGCCGTCGCGCCGCTTCGGAACGGTGAGGGTGATCCGCTCGGGGACGGTCAGCGTGCTGTCACTCTCCTCGGTGGCGGCCGTCACCGGGACGTCGTCGGCCAGCAGCTGGTCGCCGAGCCAAGACTGGACCTGCACCCGGGCCGTAAAGGTGCCGCCGTCGATGATCGACCGGACGGTGTCCGAGACGGCGATCATGCGAGGTCCGCCTGGGCCAGGTCGAGGTAGGTCGGGTAGTCGCCGGCCAGGTCGAGGTAGGTGCCGGGCGTGTACGCATCGGCCAGCTGCTGATAGGTAAACCCCCGGGCGGCCAGCGCCGCCGGCCAGCCGTCGCATTCGGCGAACTCGATCGTGACCAGCCGCTCCTGCTTGCGGCCGTCCTGCAGCCACCGCCGGGTCGTCCAGCCGTCGACCATCAGGTAGGCGTCGATGCCGTCGTATCCGCCCGGGCCGCGCAGCTGCACGATCGCCTCGGTCGCCTGCTCCAGCAGGAATATCAGCTGGTCGTAGGCGGTCGTGTTCGCCACGAACAGCTCGTAGCTGCCCTCGTCCTGGCCCGGGTCGCCGGTCACTGCGAGGTTGCGGCCACCGACCCGGGCCCGGAAGCTGTCGCGTCCGTTGGTCATGTCGCCGGCCGCGCCGATGACGACCTCGGCGGCCGATCCGGTGATGGCGTCGGTGAGCGCGAGCTTGCCGCCGGGCAGTTCGTAGGTCGCGGTGGCCGACGTGTATTCGGCGGCCTCGACGACTGCGACGTACGCGACGGGCACCCCGAACGGGAGTTCGGCGTCGGTGATGACCAGGGCGGTGTCGGTGACCGCGTCGACGTGGCTGGCCCGCACCAGCGTGCGCTGCCCGGCAACCACCCTGTAGACGTCGACCGTGTCGCCGACGGTCAGCCCGGTCAGCACGACCTGCACGCGAGGCGGCCACACGTCCTGCTCGTTGAGGGCGATCGCGGCCGCCGGCTTGAGGGCGAGCAGCAGGCCGCGGGAGATCGCCGACGCACCGCCGGTCACGGTCACGCTCGAGGCGCCGATGTCCGTCTCGGTCGTCTGGATCTGATAGCCGAGCCACTGCAGAGCGTCGTCGCCGGTCGTCGTCGACGTGGTCCCGACCGCGGTCCACCCGGCCGGGGTCGTCACCGAGGTGGCGTCGTCCTGCTTCCACAGCGCCATCAGCGCCGCGTACTTGTCCTCGGGTATGTCCAGGGCCGGGTAGGCGATGTTCTGGGCGCTGGTGTTGAGCTGGGCGGCCGAGACGGACTGGCTGAGCGCGTCGGTGGCCACGCCGCGGAACGCGACCACCTGGGCGACGGTGTCGGCGTTGCTGACCCCGCCGGTGAAGCTGATGGTCGGCGCGGTGACCGAGCCGTTGTAGAACCGGCCGAGCAGGGCCGCGTTGCCGGAGACGACCAGCGGCGTCCACCCGGCCGGGGTGTTCACCGTGCCCGTGCCGCTGTTGCGGATCGACGCGAACGCCAGCAGCAGATCCCCGGCAGCCAGCCCGGACGGCAGCGCCGGGGTGCGCGAGGTGTTGCTGCCGGTCGACGCGGCCCCGGCGCCCACGTAGGTGATCGTCATCGCCGGCCTACCTTCTGCCGCCACGCGTCTCGCCGGCTGGCCGCGCCGATCGCCTGCTCGGTGTAGGCGCGGAACGGCCGGCCGTCCAGGTTGATCCGGGTCTCGATCGTGCTGGCCACGTGAACGTCGCGGGCCGGCTCGGCCGAGCTCTGCCCGGTCGCGGCGAACGCGAAGCTGTTGTCCGCGGCGAACAGGTGCTTGAACCCGGCGACGGCGCTGTTGACCCGGGCGACCACGGAGCTGATGTTCGTCTGGATATCGATGTAGACGCTCTTGCCCCGGACCCCCTGGATGTCCTTGTCCAGGTTGCGGACCTTGGCCTGCGCGCCCTCGGTCGCCGCGTGGAACGCCGTGTCCTTCTTCGACGGAATCCCCAGCAGCTGCTTCGCGTACGCCTCCGCTTGCGCCTTGGTCGCCCCGAGCTGGCGGGCCGCCCGGATCAGGGCCGCCCGGTTGTTCTCCGAGATCTGCGTCGACTTCGCAGTCTCACCGTTGGCCTGCACCTCGCTGTCGTAGCGGGCGCGCAGCGCGTCGGCCACCCCGGAAAGGACCTCCCGGTTCGCTCGGCCTTTCTCCGTATTGGCGTCCAGGGTCTTGCCGTTGGCCTTGGCCGATTCGGTGACCTTGTCCAGAGCTTCGCCTACCCGGGTAGCCGAGTCGAACAGGTTCTTGCCGGCGTTGGCCGCGTCGTCGATCTGCTGGGAGTACCAGTTGACCGCGTCGGCGGAGATCGTCGC